>WNGL01011731.1_pt1 | contig 18297 bp, 17 predicted proteins | sample 5400591 | NCBI WGS metagenome assembly WNGL01 (sample SAMN13153377, study PRJNA577476) | soil metagenome | isolation source: 80 cm soil or saprolite under Garry oak tree replicate 1 | place: USA:California | collected 2016-06-15 | reverse complement strand
GGGCGACGCGGTGGGCGCGCTGCTCGTGGCGCCCGCGCTGCTCCTTTGGAGCGCCGACCACCGGCTCCGCTGGAGTCGGCGCCGGGTGCTCGAAGCAGCCGCCCTGCTGGCGTGCGTCGTCCTGGTCGGCGTGATCGTCTTCGGCGGCGTCCTTCCCTGGGGGCGGCACAACTACCCGCTCGAGTTTCTGTGCATGCCCTTCCTGATCTGGGCGGCGTTCCGCTTCGGGCCGCGCGAGGTCGCGACGGCGATGGTCGTCCTGTCGGCGATCGCGATCTCCGGCACAATGCACGGCTTCGGTCCCTTCTTTCGGGAGTCGCAGAACGAGTCGATCCTGCTGCTGCAAGCGTTCATGGGTATCACCGCCGTGATCTCCATGGCGCTCGCGGTCCTCGTATCGCAGCACGCTCACGTGCAGGAGCAGCTGCGGCGCCTCGCCGTGAGCGATCCGCTCACCGGTCTCGCCAACTACCGCCAGCTGATCGAGCTGCTCGAGGGGGAAATCAAGCGGTGCCAGCGCACCGGCAGGTCGTTCGCGATGCTGTTCCTCGACCTCGACGGCCTGAAGAAGATCAACGACCGTCACGGGCACCTGGTGGGCAGCCGGGCGCTCTGCCGGCTGGCCGACGCGATGCGGGCGTCGTCCCGCGCTGTCGACACAGGTGTCCGCTTCGGAGGCGACGAGTTCGCCCTCGTCCTCCCCGAGACCGCCGAGGCGGCGGCGTGGCAGGTCGCGATGCGCATCACCGAACGGGTGAAAGCGGACGGCGAGACGCCGAAGCTGTCGGTGAGCGCAGGCGTCGCGATCTACCCTCGAGACGGGGACACCGTGGAGGCGCTCCTGAGCGTGGCGGACCGGCTGTTGTACGAAGCCAAGGTCCACGCCCACCGCAAGTCGGCGCACCGCGCGTAGGGAGCGCGGGCGACGCCCCAACTCATTTCTCCCGCACCGGACGTGGCACGTGGTCCCAGGCGCTCGTCTGCCAGTTGTCCGGTCGCTCGACCTTTCGCTGCCACGGCGGCAGCGGTGCCGCGAGGTATGCGGCCAGGGCCGCGACGTACGGCTCGTACATCCCCCGCAGCTCGGCCAGGCGCTCGACCATCTGCATATCGCGCAGTTGCAGCCCGCCGCTCGCGAGGCGGGCCCGCAGCCGCGCCAGCTCGTCCGTCGGGAGGCGCTCCTGCGGCGGGGCCGCAGGCGGCGTGCTGAACACCTGCGCCAGGTCTACGACCGTGTGCCGTGCCATCGCGAACGTCAGCTCCGCCTGCCGCATGCACCAGCCCTCGAGCCCCACCATGACGAGCGCGCTCGCGTCGAGGATCGTCGTCAGGGCGGCGAGCCACGACTGGTTGTTGTGCTGCGAGCGAAAGAACGCGAGCACCGGATAGGAGAGGTGGCTCTCGAGCACGTCGGCCGCCCAGCGCTCCCACTCCCGCAGCAGCTCCCGCAGGGCGTCGCGCTGATCGTCCGCGCGGTGCCGCCACAGCAGCTCCCCCGCCGTGGGCGGTGAGCCGGCGCGCGCATCGAGCAGCGCGATGGCGCCCTCGCGGCGCGAGAACGCCTGGTAGATGACCGGCAGGTACCCGATCACGATCGCCAGAAACGCGAAGCCCATCCCCGACTCCGTCACGGTCAGAGCTTTGGCGAGCGGCGTCCGCGGGACGACGTCTCCCAGGCCGAGCGTGAAGAACGTCGTGCCGCTCAGGTAGAGGTCGGTCCCGAAGCCCGGGGTCGCGTCCGCGAGCGCGACGCCCGAGCCCGCGGCCCATTGGAGCATGCCGAACGCGAGCACGATGCCGCCCGCCCACAGGCTCAGCAGGGCGAGCAGCGACAGAGGGCCGTACACGCTGAGAAACGGTTCCCGCCGCCTCGCCGGGAGCAGCCGCGCGGTGGCGCGCCAGGGAAGCCACGTACCGCGATAGAACAGGCGGGTGATGCGGAAGCGGCGGCTCACGCGCCGCGGCAGGATGATCGTCTCGAATGCGTCCCGCAACACGGCGCCGAGCAGTGTCGCGCCCACCAGCGCGATGATCCCTCGCATGCGGGAAAGCTAGTGGTGGAAGCGCCCTTTGCCGCATTTTCGCCCGCCCATGCCGCAAAACCGCCCTATGCCGAAGCGGCGTGGCGACCGCATCATGCAGCCGTTGGGTGGGGGTGGTTGACGGGTAAGTCGCTGTTCCCCATAGCTATTACCGGGTAATCCGACGGCTCTTCTGCACACCGGGGCGGCGAGCACCGAGCATGGCAGTGACTCTCAGGCAACGGATCTTCGTCGGCTTCGGCGTCGCGCTGTTGCTGCTCGGCGTGGTGGCGTGGTTCTCCTACCAGAACGCCGGCGGTACGGTGGAAAGCGCGCGCTGGGTCGCCCGCACGCGCGAGGTGTTGGAGACGCTGGATGGCCTGGTGGCCGAGGTGGCGACGGCCGAGGCCGCGTACCGGGACTTCCTCGTGTGGGGCCAGGACGCTTCACTGAAGCCGCTGCAGTCCGCCTTCCGCGAGGCGCCGGCGGCGCTGGCCCGCTTGCGCAGCATGACGTCGGACAATGCGGCGCAACAGGAGCGGCTGGACACGCTCACCAAACTGGTCGCCGGACGACTGATCTGGAGCCAGAAGGTCGTCGACACGCGGCGCGCGCGCGGTGCGATCGCGGCACAAAACATCCTGGGCGAAGCCCGCGACCCGGGGTTTACCACCGCCTTCCACGGCGTCGTGCAAGACATCAGGAATGCCGAGGAGCTGCTGCTACAGCAGCGCACGGTCGCCCTCAACCGGGCGGCGCGCCGGACCAAGCTCCTGATTTTGGCCGGCACCCTGTTGGCGGGCTTGCTCGCCGCCCTAGCTGCGTTTCAGGTCAGCCGGGATCTCGCCGCCCGGCAGCGGGCGGAGCGGATACTGCGGGAGAGCGAAGAGCGCTTCCGTGCGCTCGTGGAGGACGTCAAGGACTACGCCATCTTCGGGCTCGACGTCGCAGGGCGGGTCGCCAGCTGGAACGCCGGCGCCGAGCGGCTCAAAGGCTATCGCGCCGACGAAATCGTGGGCCAGCCGTTCTCGCGCTTCTACACCCCCGAGGACGTGGCGGCGGGCAAGCCGGAGCGAGAGCTCCGTAGCGCGGCGGCGGATGGGAGGCTGGAGGACGAGGGGTGGAGAGTCCGGCGCGACGGGTCCCGCTTCTGGGCGAACGTGGTCATGACGGCGCTGCGAGATCGGGACGGCGCGCTGATCGGCTTCGCCAAGATTACCCGCGACGTGACCGAGCGGAAGCAGGCGGAGGAAGCGGTGCGGGCGAGCGAAGCGAAGTTCCGTACGCTGGCGGTCACCGCCAATGATGCCATCATCTCGGCCGACAGCGCCGGGAACGTCACCTACTTCAATCCGGCGGCCGAGCGCATCTTCGGCTACGCTGGTGCGGAGGTCGTGGGGCGGGCGATCACGATGCTGATGCCAGAACGCTTCCACGCGGCGCACCGCGCCGGGATGCGGCGCTACCTCACCACGGGCGAGGCCCGCGTCGTCGGCACCACCGTCGAGCTCGCGGCCAGGCGCAAGGACGGCAGCGAGTTCCCCATCGAGCTGTCGCTCGCCGCCTCGCACGAAGGCGCGGCGCCAGCGTTCACGGCGGTCCTCCGGGACATCACCGAGCGCCGGCGGCGAGACGAGGAGCTGCGTCTCTACGCGGCCCAGCTCGAGACGGCGAACGCTGAGCTCGACGCTTTTGCGTATTCGGTGTCGCACGACCTCCGGGCGCCGCTCCGCAGCATCGACGGCTTCGGCCAGGCGCTGCTGGAAGACTACGGCAGCCACTTGGACGCGGCCGCGCGCGGCCATCTGGACCGCGTGCGCGCCGCGAGCCAGCGCATGGCGGGCCTGATCGACGATCTCCTGGGCTTGTCGCGGGTGACGCGCGCCGAGCTGCGGCGCGAGCGGGTCGATCTGAGCGCGCTGGCCCAGAGCGTGGCGGCGGAGCTCCAGGAGGCCGATCCCAAGCGCGAGGTCGAGTTTGCGATCGCGCCGGGGCTCGTGGTCGAGGCGGACCCGCACTTGCTCCGGCTGGTCCTCGAGAACCTGCTCGGCAACGCCCGGAAGTACACGGCGAAACGGCCGCACGCCCGCATCGAGTTCGGCGCCACGGAGCGGGATGGACGGCTGGCGTACTATGTGCGGGACAATGGCGCCGGTTTCGACATGGCCTACGCCGGCAAGCTGTTCGGCGCGTTCCAGCGCCTCCACTCGGCCGCGGAATTCGAAGGCACCGGCATCGGGCTCGCCACGGTCCAGCGGATCATTCATCGGCACGGTGGTCGCGTGTGGGCCGAAGGCGTCGTGGGCGAGGGTGCGACGTTCTCTTTCACGCTGTAGCGACCAGTCCTCTTGAGCGAGGCGCCATGAGAGACTCGATCATCCTGCTGGTGGAAGACGATGCCGACGACGAGGCGCTCACACGGCGGGCGTTCGAGAAGAACAACGTCAAGAACGAGCTGGTCGTCGCGCGCGACGGGCAGGAGGCGCTCGACTATCTCCGCGCCGCCCCGCGCCTGCCCGAGCTCGTCCTCCTCGACCTCAAGCTGCCGAAGATCGACGGGCTCGAAGTGCTGCGCCGCCTGCGGGCCGACGAGCGCACCAGGCTGCTGCCGGTAGTGGTGCTCACGTCTTCGAACGAGGAGCGCGACGTCGCCACCAGCTACGCCCTGGGCGCCAACAGCTACGTCCGTAAGCCGGTGGACTTCAAGGAATTCACGGAGGCGGCCCGCCAGCTGGGCCTCTACTGGCTGCTGCTGAACGAGCCGCCCCCCGCCGTTCCAGGCGGGCGAGGATAGCGATGCGGGTCCCCCAGTGGTCGTCGAGGATATCCGGCCTGTGTACCGCGACGGCGTTGTTGCTGACCTTCGCTACAATCGCGCCAGCGCAGCGAACCGCGAGCCCGCGAAGCAATGTCTTGGACCTGGCTCACGGCACACTGGTAGTCTCGGTGAGCAGCAGTTACGGCGCGGGCTGGGCCGCTGCCAACCTCGCGGACGGCAGTACGGGCACGGGCTGGTCCAGCGCCCAGCGTGCAGACTTCCCGCACACGGTGGTGTTCGAGCTGCAACAACAGTACGCTATCGCGGGCATTGCGCTCGACAACACCGGCGACCAGGAAGGCGGCTACGCCGGTATCTCGTCTCGGCGTGTGACCGTCTACAGCTCCACTACCTCTGTTGCGACGGGCTTCACGCAACTCACCGCCTTCGAGGCACCACGGGGCGGGCGGATGGAGGTGAAGCTCGACGCGCCGGTGACGGCGCAGGTGCTCAAGTTCGTGGTGAGCTCGAACTGGGGCAACGCGGAATACACCGAGATCATGGAGGTGGAGGCGTACGGCCAGCCTGTCGGCCCACCGCCAATAGTAGATGTCACGGGCGTATACGCGACGACCTATGGGCCGATGCGGATCGAGGAGGAAGGCACCAGTGTCGTGGGCTGCTACGGCCAGGACAGAGAGCTCTCCGGCAACCTGAACGGCCGCGTCATGCAGTTGGAATGGCGCGAGGACCACGGGAAGCGAGTCGGCACTGCACTCATGGTCCTTTCGACGAGGGGCGACGAGCTCGATGGCGTATGGTTCGAGCATGGCCAGCTCAGGGGTGAGTGGTCGGGTCACCGAAGCGGCAATGCGCCCAACTGCACCGTGGCACCGGGCGAGGCGATCGCGGAGAGGCTGGCAAGCACCGGCAGAGTAGAACTCTACGGCATCTACTTTGACTCCGACTCCGCTTCGTTCAACCCGGAGTCGGATAAAACGCTGAACGAGGTCCTAGCCGTCCTTCACGCACGGCCCGCGCTCAGATTGCTGGTCGCCGGCCACACTGACTCCACCAGCACCGAGGCCTACAACCTCAAACTCTCGCAGCAGCGGGCCGAGGCGGTGGTCTCATGGCTAATCACGCACGGCGTCGCTGCGTCACGTCTTACCGCAAAGGGGTTCGGCAAGTCCCAGCCGATGGCGAGTAACGCCACCGCGGCGGGGCGAGCGCTCAACCGCCGGGTTGAGCTGGTCACCCAATGACTGCATAGACCGGAGAACGGAACGAGGCGCCGCTGTTAGAACCCTTGGGACAACAGTGCGCCAGAAGGGACTCGAACCCATGACCTTCGGCTCCGGAGGCCGACGCTCTATCCAGCTGAGCTACTGGCGCGCGTCGTCACAACTTATCCCGCTGCTGGTCGCTGCGGTACTCTCCAACGTCGGCGCGAGGCTGGAAGTCAACCCGGTTTGACCACCATCAGAATCATCGAACCCAGAGGAAGCAGCGTCGCCACGACTCCCCAGAAATACCACCAGTGCAAGGCCTCATGAAACGAAGAGGGGAGTGAGCCAGGTGTCTCGGCCCAGCGGGCGAGGCGGTTTTGGAGTGGGATCAGGGCAGCGACCCATACCGCGCCGGAGAGCGTGAAGAGGAGGAGCGCGATTCTAATCCAGGCCGCGTGATATAGACCCCCCCACTGTTGTGAGAGCAAGATCCCATTTCCCAAGAGGAGAATCACCCCCGGCGCGGTGAAGAACACATCGGCCCAGTTCACCGCGACCGCGGCGAACCGGATCGACGCGTCGTTGCCCTTCCTCTCGGCCAAGAGCATCCAAAACCCGGTCACGATGATGTTTCCCAGGAAAAGAACCGCGCCCAGAATGTGCAGCCACTTGTGCCAGTTGTAAGGAAGCAAGAGCGGCAGAGGATGACCCGCTCCGACGCGAGCGGCAGGGAGGCCCACCAGTCCCACCACGACCAGAAGGCCCACGAGCCACTTGGTACTGCGGTGCATCGGCATGCGACTCGTGACGAATCCAGCTTAGTGGCCCAGCGAGTACGCCCACGCCTCGGGGTGCAGTGTCGTGAAGTAGAAGATCACGAGCGCCGCACCCGCCATCGCCATGTCTTTCATGAAGTGCGCCTGCTCCCCCTGCCTCTGCATCGGATCCTTGACCCCCCAGAACCCGTGCATCAGGATCGCCGTGGGAACGAGGAAGACGACGAGCAGGATCGCGCCGAGCCGCGGCGCCACGCCGAGCAGAATGCTCAGCCCGCCGAGCAGAATCATCACGCCCGACCCGAGGACGGCGAGTGTCGGTGCGGGGACCTTCTTCATCGCGGCGTACTGGCTGAGGGGCCCGGTCTTCGTCAAGTGGCTCACGCCGGACATGAGGAAGATCGCGGAGAACAGAATGCGGCCGATGAGGAAGACGACGGCCATGGCGTCACGCTCCGTGTCGAGGGTTGCCGTTAAGAGTAATGCAATCCCGGCGGCCTGCTCGCCGTTGCGGACGGGGCATGATGGGAAGCGGCGCGAGGGCAGCGGAAAGCCCCGCAGCAGGACTCGCTGCGGGGCTGTGTGCTCGACGAGTCGGGGCGAGAGGATTTGAACCTCCGACCTCCTGGTCCCGAACCAGGCGCGCTAACCGGGCTGCGCTACGCCCCGAATGCTAGGCGGGTAGACGGGTAGACGCCAAGACGCACAGGATCAGCACTCGAGGACGCGCCCAACGCGTCTACCCGCCTGTCCGTCTATCCGTCTAGCCTCATGCGCCCAGAGGGAGTCGAACCCCCAGCCTTTTGGTCCGTAGCCAAACGCTCTATCCAGTTGAGCTATGGGCGCGGTAGTGGGCGGTACTAGACTCGAACTAGTGACCTCCACGATGTCAACGTGGCGCTCTAACCAGCTGAGCTAACCGCCCGAACGAAGGCGGTCAGGCGGTCCGCCTGACCGCCTGACCGCCTCAGTAGCGGGGGTGGGATTTGAACCCACGACCTCCGGGTTATGAGCCCGGCGAGCTACCAGGCTGCTCCACCCCGCGTCGCTTTCCACACCGTCTACCCATCTACCCGTCTACCCGTCTAGTCTTTGGAGAGCGGGAAACGGGACTCGAACCCGCGACCCCAACCTTGGCAAGGTTGTGCTCTACCAACTGAGCTATTCCCGCGCGCCGCCGTAATGTAACCGCCCAGTGGGGTTGTTTCTACGGACCGCCCGTCTGCCTGACCGCCGGTCCGCCTGCAGTGGAGGCGAGGGGGATCGAACCCCTGACCTCGTGAATGCCATTCACGCGCTCTCCCAACTGAGCTACGCCCCCGTTATATTGGTCGGCTCTCTTCTGACGCCCTGGCGCGGACCCGCTCGGCGGGAACACGGCATCTTATCGGGGCGTTCCTTTAGTGTCAAGCGTTTTTGCGTCCTGGCGTGAACTTTGCGCGCGCCGGACGGTATCAACCGGGACCCCGAGAGCCATGGTCATGGGCAAGCAGACCGCGCGGGCTGCTCTCGGGCCTCGGGCGCCACGAGCACGAGCGCGACATCCTCGACCAGTACCTGCACGAGGTCTCCAAGACGCCCCTCCTGACGCAAAAGGAGGAGATCGCGCTCGCCCGGAAGGTGCGCGCCGGCGACCAGGAGTCGATGCAGGAGCTCGTCAAGCGCAACCTGCGCTTCGTCATCTCGGTCGCCAAGAAGTACCAGAACCGCGGCCTGCCGCTCACCGATCTGATCGGCGAGGGGAACGTCGGGCTGCTCACCGCGGCCCGCAAGTTCGACCCCGACCAGGGCGTGAAGTTCATCTCGTACGCCGTGTGGTGGATCCGGCAGGCCATCCTCGCTGCCCTGGCGCGACAGGGGCGCACGGTTCGCGTGCCGCTGAACCGTACGGCGGACCTCTCCCGCATCGTGCGGACCGCGGAGTACCTGCGGCAGACGTTGCGGCGCGAGCCGACGCCCGAAGAGATCTCCGACGCCACCAAGCTGTCGCTCGAGGTGGTGCAATCGCTCGCGGCCTTGAACACCGGCGATGTCCGCCTCGATGCGCCGCTCGACCCTGACGGTGACCGCTCATTGATCGAGCGGTTCATCGCCGAGGACCTGCCGGACACCGAGGACCAGGCGATGGACCGGTTCCTCTCCGACGAAGTGGAGTCGGCGCTCAACACGCTGCAGCGCCGCGATGCGAAGGTGCTGCGCCTCTACTTCGGGCTGGACGGCGGGCGCGAGCACACCCTCGAAGAGATCGGGGGGATGCTCGGCGTAACGCGCGAGCGCGTGCGCCAGCTGCGCGACCGCGCCCTCAAGCGGCTGCGGGACGGCGAAGTGGGGAAGGCGCTGGCCAGCTTCGCGGCCTGATCACGTCACAAGTCCCACGTCTCACGTTGCACGAACGGCCGGCCATGCGCCGGCCGTTTCGCTTTCTTGGGACGTGCAACGTGCGACGTGCGACGTTAGCTTAGCCCCGTGATCGACCGGATCGGCCGCAAGACCGTCGGCCTCGTCGAAGCCGTCGGCCGCTGGGGCCAGTTCATGGCGGACATGGGGCGTGCCCTCCCCGATGTCGCGACGTGGGGCAGGCTGGCCGTCATCCAGATGCGGCGCGTCGGCGTTGACTCCCTGCCCGTGGCGCTGTTCATCGCCGCCTTCACCGGGGTCGTGCTGGCGCTCCAGGCCTCCTACACCTTCACGGGCACCGTCCCGCTGTACTTCGTCGGCACCCTCGTCGGCAAGACGATGATGCTCGAGCTCGGCCCCGTGCTCGCCGGGCTGGCGCTCGCGGGCCGGGTCGGGGCCAGCATGGCGGCGGAGCTCGGCACCATGAAGGTCACCGAGCAGGTGGACGCCCTCGAAACCCTCGCCTACGATCCCCAGAGCTTCCTCGTCGTGCCCCGCGTCGTCGCGGGGACGACGATGTTCCCGCTCGTCGTCGCCCTCGCGATGCTCACGGGCATCACGACGGGCTGGCTCACCAGCCTCTGGCTCCTCAACCTGTCGACTCCCGAGTTCGTGAAGGGCCTGCGCCTGTTCTATCAGTTCAAGGACACCTGGTTCGGGCTGTTCAAGAGCGCCACTTTCGGATTCACCATCACCACGGTGGGGTGCGTCGTCGGCCTCGCGACGCGGGGCGGTGCGGAAGGGGTCGGGCGGAGCACCACGCGGGCCGTCGTGTACTCGGCGGTCGCCATCCTCGTGCTCGACGCGTTCTGGGCCGCCGTGCTGCTGCGGTGATCCAGTTTGAGAACCTCCACAAGGCGTTCGGCGGCCACGCGGTACTCGCCGGGCTCACGCTCGAAGTCCGAGACGGAGAAACCATGGTGATCATCGGCTACTCCGGCACGGGGAAGAGCGTCGCCTTGAAGCACATCGTCGGCTTGCTGCGTCCCGACGCCGGGGACGTGCTGGTCGATGGGCGCGCCGTGTCGACGCTCGATCGCGAGGCTCTCAACGCCCTGCGGCGCGACATCGGGTTCGTGTTCCAGTTTGCGGCGCTGTTCGACTCGATGACGGTCGCCGAGAACGTGGGACTGGGGCTCAAACGCCGCGACCTGGCCGAGGAGGAGATCAGCGAGCGGGTGGCGGAGGCACTCGCCCTCGTGGACCTGACCGGCTCAGGAGACCGCTATCCCGCCGAGCTCTCGGGCGGGATGCGCAAGCGCGTGGGCATCGCCCGGGCCATCGCACTGCGTCCCCGCTATATCCTTTATGATGAGCCCACCACGGGGCTCGACCCGGTGACGTCCGCCGTGATCGACCGGCTGATCGTGCGAACCCGCGAACACCTGGGGGTGACCGGGGTGGTCGTGACCCACGACATGCGGAGCGCCTACACCGTGGGCGACCGGATCGCGATGCTGTACGAGGGCCGGATCCGCCAGGTCGGCACCGTCGCGGCGGTCCAGGAGACGGAAGACCCGGTGGTGCGGCAGTTCATCGAGGGGCGCCCAACATGAAGCGCGAGAACGAGTTCACCGTCGGCGTCGTGGTGATCGCCGCGTTCGCCGTGGTGGTCGCCGGGGCCCTGTGGCTCTCGGGCGCTCACCTCGGCAGAACCGAGGCGGTCTATACGGCGCGTTTCCGCACGGTGGGAGGCCTCGGTGTCGGGACGCCGGTGGTGCTGCGAGGGGTACGGGTGGGACGGGTGGAGGGGATCCGCCTCGCGTCAGGCAACTGGGTGGAGGCCGACCTCAAGATCTACAGTGGCGTCACCCTTCCGGCCAAGCCGGCCGTGATCGCCGCATCTGCGTCCCTCTTCGGGGAGTGGGCCGCGACGCTCGTCCCCCAGGACCAGCTGCCCGACGATCCGAACCTGCGGCAGGCCATCACCGAGGCGTCGGTGGGGGCGGGGAGCAAGTGGCCGGGCGCAACGCTCCCCGACATCGGGCAGCTGACGGCCCAGGCGAGCCGCATTGCGACCGACATCGCCACGGTGTCGAGCCGGGTCCAAAGCGCTTTCGACTCGGAGGCGGTCGTGGAGCTGCGACGCTCGATCCGCGATTTTGGGCAGGTCGCTCAGCGTCTGGTGCGCGTGACGAACGATCAAGCCGCCGTGCTCGGCAACGTGGGGGCGAACCTGCGCCAGGGCTCCGATCTGCTCGCCCACGCCGCCACCGACCTGTCGGCCACGTTGGGCCGCGTCGACACGGCCACCAACAAAGGCCAGCTCGCCACGATCCTCAACAACTCGGCGGCCACGAGCCAGGATCTCCGCACCGCGTCCGCCAACCTGCGGGACCTCATGGACGCGGCGCACAAGAACCAGGAGAGCCTCGTCCGCGTGCTCGTGTCGGCCGACACCGTGATGTCGCGGATCGCGAACCGGACCGGCACGCTCGGCCTGCTCGTCTCCGATTCGACGCTGTATCGCGAGACCGCGCTGACGATGATCCAGCTGCGGCAGCTGTTGTCGGACATCCAGGCGAATCCCCGCAAGTACTTCACGTTCAGCGTGTTCTAGAACCAAGGCGGAACGCGGAAGGCGGAATGAGCCCCCAGCAGCGTCGCGCCGAGCGGGAGACGAGCGCCGGTGGCGTGGTGTTCCGGCGGGGCACGGACGGTGCCGTCCGCTTTCTGCTCATCCGAGACTCCTACAGCAACTGGGGCTTCCCCAAGGGCCACCTCGAGCCGCGGGAACCGCCCGCTGAGGCCGCGCGACGTGAAGTGGCGGAAGAGACGGGGCTCTCGGACCTGAGCGTCCACGGTCCGATCCAGGTGATCGACTGGTACTTCCGGTTCCGGGGCAAGACGATTCACAAGTATTGTCATTTCTTTTTGTTCGAGTCGAAGGACGGTGAGCCCGTGCCGCAGGTGGAAGAAGGGATCACCGATTGCGCCTGGCGCTCCCTCGACGAGTCGCGCGCCATGATTTCCTACGACAACGCGCGCGGCGTGCTCGAGCGCGCGGCGGAGATGGTGGCCGCGCTGGCCGCCGAGCGGGAGGGGGAGGGGGGGGGGAACCCCTGACGGCGGTCGTTCCCGTGTTCCACCCGCGGCGCGAAGCGCGTCACGCCCTGCGGCGGGGCTATCCCAGCGCGGCGGGGAGCGTACGATTGTGCCGCAGCCTCGCGGACGTTGAGCGACTGCTGGCGCAGCGCCTCGTGGATGCCGTTGTGCTGGACGTGAAGTCGGTGCCGGAAGCGGGGTTGGCGCTGCCGCGCCGCTTCCCCCGGATCCCCATGCACGCCCTGTCGGCCTTCCGCCCCCAGGACGGAGCGCTGCTCGCGGCCTGTCACGGCGCGGGGTTCGCCGGGATCCTGGTCGAGGGGGTGGACAACGCGGTGGCGGGGGAGTGGGTGGCGGCGCGCACCGCCCGCGTCGCCCTGGGGGCGGCGTTGGCCGAGGCACCGCAGCTGCTGCGGCTCAGCGACCGCCTGCAGCTCGCCGCGTGGGAGGAGGTACTGCGCCGCGTGGCGGCGCCGATCACGACGGGGGACGTGGCAGCGGCATTGCGCGTCACGCGGGAGCATCTGTCGCGCCAGTTCGCTGCGGGAGGGGCGCCCAACCTGAAGCGGGTCATCGATCTGGCGCGCGCCGCGTGCGCCGCGAATCTGCTCGGGAATCCGGCGTACAGCGTGCGAGGGGTGGTGCGGATCCTGGGCTTTGTCTCGCCCCGGCATCTCGCGGCCGCGGTGCGGCGAGTGGCCGGCGTCCCCGTGCGCGAGCTCGCCGACCTGGGGCCCCGAGGGGTGCTGAGACGGTTCGCCAGGGGAAGGACGCGGTCGAGGGCCTAAGCGCGGAACGGGGAGCGCGGAACGCCGGTGAAAGATCGTTCGCCCCAGGGAGATCGGTGACCCCTGTTCCGCGTTCCAACTTCCGCGATCCGCGTTCATGTGATATTTTTCACAATCTCCTAACGGTGACCCATGGCAACCGATTCCATCCTCCGACCGGGCGAGCTGAAGGACATCCTCCTCAAGGAAATCCAGGCCGCCGACCTGGCGGAGATCGACGTCCGCGAGGTGGGCACCGTCCTCGAGGTGAAGGACGGCATCGCCCGAGTGTATGGCCTCACGCAGGCGATGGCGGGGGAAATGCTGGAGTTTCTCTCTTCTGACACGGGGGCGCGGATCACGGGCCTCGCGCTGAACCTGGAAGAGGACAACATCGGTGCCGTGATCTTCGGCGACTACCTCCAGTTGCGCGAGGGCGACGAGGTGCGGCGCACGGGGCGGGTGCTCGAGGTGCCCGTGGGGCCGGCGATGGTGGGGCGCGTGGTGGACGCGCTGGGCCGGCCGGTGGACGGCCGCGGGCCTGTCCAGACGAGCCAGAACCGGAAGGTGGACGTCGTGGCGCCGGGGATCATCCGCCGCCAGCCCGTGAAGGAGCCGCTGCAGACCGGGATCAAGGCGATCGACTCGATGATCCCGATCGGCCGGGGCCAGCGCGAGCTGATCATCGGGGACCGCGGGACCGGCAAGACCGCGATCGCGATCGACACGATCATCAATCAGCGGGGCACGGGCGTGATCTGCGTGTACGTCGCCATCGGGCAGAAGAACTCCACCGTCGCGGGCGTCGTGGAGCGCCTCAAGGAGCACGGCGCGATGGACTACACGATCGTGGTGGTGTCCTCGGCCTCCGAGCCCGCGCCGATGCAGTACATCGCGCCGTACTCGGGCTGCACCATGGCCGAGTACTTCATGTTCGACGAGAAAAAGGCGACGCTGTGCGTGTACGACGACCTCTCCAAGCAGGCCGCCGCCTACCGGCAGCTGTCGCTGGTGCTGCGGCGGCCGCCCGGCCGCGAGGCGTACCCCGGCGATGTGTTCTACCTGCACAGCCGCCTGCTCGAGCGCGCGGCGAAGCTGTCGGACGAGATGGGTGCGGGCTCGCTCACGGCGCTGCCGATCATCGAGACGCAGGCGGGCGACGTCTCCGCCTACATTCCCACCAACGTCATCTCGATCACCGATGGCCAGATCTTCCTCGAGACCGACCTCTTCTATTCGAACGTGCGGCCGGCAGTGAACGTCGGCATCTCGGTCTCGCGCGTGGGGGGGAACGCGCAGATCAAGGCGATGAAGCAGGTGGCCGGGCGGCTGCGGCTCGACCTGGCGCAGTACCGCGAGCTCGAGGCGTTCACGCAGTTCGCCACCGAGCTCGATCCGGCCACGCAGCGGCAGCTGGATCGCGGCGCGCGGACCGTGGAGGTGTTGAAGCAACCCCAATACCAGCCGATGCCCGTGGAGCAGCAGGTGATGATCATCTTCGCCGTGACGAACGGCTTCCTCGACGACGTGGCGGTGGACGCGATCCGCGAGTGGGAGCATGGCTTCCACGAGTTCATGGCGGCGCAGCATCCCGAGGTGGGTGAGGAGCTGCGCACGCGCAAAACGCTCTCGGACGACCTCACGGCGCGGTTGAAGCAGGCGATCGAGGAGTACAAGGCGCTCGGGAGCCGGTGAGATGGCGAGGCCCCGGGAGCTGCGGCGGCGGATCCGCTCGGTCCAGAATACGCGCAAGATCACGAAGACGATGGAGCTGGTGGCCACGTCGAAGCTGAAACGCGCGCAGGACCGGGTGGTGGCGGCGCGGCCGTACGCGGCGGCGCTCGCCGAGGTGATCGCCGACTTGTACTCGCCAGACCTGGCAGAGCGGTTCGCGCTACTGCGACAGCCCGGCCCGCCTCCGGTCGGTGCGGGGGGGGGGCGCGTGGCCCTGGTCGTGCTGACGGCGAATCGGGGTCTGTGCGGCGCGTTCAACGCCAACCTGATCCGTGAGGGGCGGCGTCGTTTGCAGGAGCTGGAAGGCGCCGGGGTCGCGGTCGACCTGCATCTCGTCGGGAAGAAGGGGATCGGGTTCTTCAAGTTCGCGGGCCGGGCGATCGCGTCGCAGCGGACCGACATCGGTGACCGGCCGACGGCGGCACACGCCGCCGAGGTGGTGACGCCGCTGATGCGGGCGTTCGAGGAGGGGACGCTGGACGCCGTCGAGGTGGTGTTCGCGCGCTTCCAGAGCGCGATCTCGAGCCCGCCGACGGTGCTGCGGATCCTCCCGGTTACCCCGCCCCGGGCGGACGGGCGGTCCGGCGGTCGGGCGGTCAACTACATTCTCGCGCCGTCCGCCGACGCGATTCTCGAGCGGCTGCTGCCGCTGTACGTCGAGAACCAGATGTTCCGTGCCCTGGTCGAGACGGCGGCGGCCTTCTACGGGGCGCAACGCACGGCGATGAAAAACGCCACGGATAACGCGGGCGAGATCCTCGAGGTGCTGCGACGCACGTACAATCGCGCGCGCCAGGGGCAGATCACGCAGGAGATCGCGGAGATCGTGGGCGGGGCGGAAGCGTTGCAAGGATAGCGGTCAGCTATCAGCTGTCAGCGATTCGCTGTCAGTTGATGGCACCGCGATTGCTGACGGCTGAAGGCTGACAGCTGACAACTGGGGACCTACATGGCGACTCGAACGAAGCACGAACCCAAGAAGCAGGCTGCCGAGACGAAGCAGAACGTGGGGAGAGTGGTCCAGGTCATCGGCCCCGTCCTCGACGTGGAGTTCGAGCCCGAGAAGCTGCCGGAGCTCTACAACGCGCTGCGGATCGAGTCTTCCGGGAACGGGGGGCCGGCGGTGCGTCTCACGGCCGAGGTCGAGCAGCATATCGGCCGCAATCAGGTACGGGCGGTGGCGATGAGCTCGACCGATGGGGTGGTGCGCGGCATGGAGGTGGTGGACCTGGGCGAGCCGATCACGGTCCCCGTCGGCAACGCGGCGCTGGGGCGCATCCTCAACGTCCTGGGCGAGCCGGTGGACGAGGGCAAGCCGATCCCGCCCACGGCGGAGCGGTGGCCGATCCATCGCGAGACCCCGAAGTTCGTCGACCTCGAGCCGAAGACCGAGGTGTTCGAGACGGGGATCAAGGTCGTCGACCTGATCGCCCCGTTCGTGAAGGGCGGCAAGATCGGCCTGTTCGGCGGGGCGGGCGTGGGCAAGACCGTCGTGATCATGGAGCTGATCCACAACGTCGCGATGGGACACGGCGGGCGGTCTGTGTTCTGCGGCGTGGGGGAACGCACGCGGGAGGGCAACGACCTTTACCTCGAGATGAAGGAAAGCGGCGTGCTTGGCTCGGCGGTGCTGATTTACGGCCAGATGAACGAGCCACCGGGCGCGCGGCTGCGCGTCGGATTGTCCGGTCTCACCGTCGCGGAGTATTTCCGCGACGTCGAAGGCCAGGACGTGCTGGTGTTCATCGACAACATCTTCAGGTTCACGCAGGCGGGTTCCGAGGTCTCGGCGCTCCTCGGGAGAATGCCATCAGCCGTCGGCTATCAGCCGACGCTCGCGACCGAGATGGGCGAGCTGCAGGAGCGCATCACATCGACGAAGAAGGGATCGATCACGTCGGTGCAGGCGATCTACGTGCCGGCCGACGATCTCACCGATCCGGCGCCGGCCACGGCGTTCTCGCACCTCGATGCGACCGTCGTGCTCGACCGCGCCATCGTGGAGCTCGGCATCTATCCGGCGGTCAACCCGCTGTCCTCATCCAGCCGCATTCTCGACGCGCAATACCTCGGCGAGCGGCACTACAAGGTCGCGGTCGAAGTGCAGCGCATTTTGCAGCGCTACAAGGACCTGCAGGACATCATCGCCATCCTCGGGATGGACGAGCTGTCGGAGGAGGATAAGCTCCTGGTCGCCCGTGCCCGGCGCGTGCAACGGTTCTTGTCGCAGCCCTTCTTCGTCGCTGCCCAGTTCACGGGGTTGGAAGGCAAGTACGTGAAGCTCGAGGACACGATCGCCTCGTTCGAGCGGGTCGTAGCGGGGGAGTTTGACCAGCTGCCCGAGCAGGCGTTCTACATGCAGGGGGGCATCGACGACGTCATCGCGCAAGCCAAGAAGATGGCGTCCGCCTGATGCACGTCTCCGTTATATCGGCGGAGCGGTCGGTGTTCGATGGCGAAGCGGACGCCGTCGTCGCGCCGGCGTACGACGGTCTCGTAGGGATTCTCCCACGCCATGCCCCGTTCATGACCCTCCTGGGGGAGGGAGTCGTGAAGATCAGCCAGTCGGTGACCGAAAAAGTGACAACACGGCTGCAGGTGGCAGGGGGCTTTCTTCAAGTGGCATCGAACGTTGTGCGCATTGTGGCACGGAGCGCCCGCCCCGTCGACTCTTGACTTTAACGTTGCTTTTTCCAACAGTGGTGCCGGTCTTGAAGTCCCTAAAACACGTAAAATCCATTTTTCCCCCGGAGGGAAGGTATGAAGCGGCTCGGACTGGCAATTCTCGCGGTGGCGCTGTGTATGGTCGCCACGCGCCCTGCGATGGCGCAGGGCACTCTGCGGTATGGTATACAGGCAGGATTGCTGATGCCTATGGGTGATTACAACACAGCTGACAAGCCGGGCTGGGTCGCCGGCGCGGGCGCCACATACTGGCTCCCTGGCACCGGCAATATCGGGGTCAGAGCGGACGCCTCTTATTCGCAGACCTCGCATGATTTTAATGTGTCTGGCAATACGAAGATCTTCGGCGCCATGGCATCGTTCGTATACGCACTGATGCCGGCGAGCGCGCCCGCACGCTTGATCCTGAACGCAGGAGTGGGCCTTTACAACGTGAAGATCGACGCCGGCGGCGTGTCTGGATCTGAATCCAAGGTTGGGTTTGGTGGAGGCGCTGCGCTCGCGTTTAAGCTCGGCACGGGTACCACTCGCTTGGTTGTTGCTAGCCGCTTCACGAGTGTCAGCACGAGCACCAGCTCCACGACGTTCCTGCCGATCACGGTGGGACTGAGCTTCGGTAAGAAGTAAGCGACCTCTTGCGGCGTGAGTCGCGTCACTGGAGAGGACGTAAACGACGGCCCGGCAGCATCCTAGCTGACGGGCCGTCGGCTTTTTAGGGGACACCTAGTTGACAGAAACCCATGTCATTCTTAACGATGTGGCGGTTTTCACCACCCCAACTGGAGGTTGGTATGCGGAAGCTTACGAGTACTCTGGTGGCGGCGGCGGCCCTGGTAGCGCTCCCCCACCTCGCACTTGCCCAGCGGACGCGTGCGGCTGCCGCTG
>WNGL01010128.1_pt1 | contig 18299 bp, 21 predicted proteins | sample 5400591 | NCBI WGS metagenome assembly WNGL01 (sample SAMN13153377, study PRJNA577476) | soil metagenome | isolation source: 80 cm soil or saprolite under Garry oak tree replicate 1 | place: USA:California | collected 2016-06-15 | reverse complement strand
GCCTCAGCGCATTGTGTTTCCACGCGACACCGTCCAGCCCTCAAGTTCCGCAGTCTCCGCGCCCGGCGGCGCTCTCCCGTTCTTGTCTTGTCGGTGAGGGGGCCTAAAAAAGTGGTGCGCGCGAGAGGACTTGAATCTATTCAGTCATTTCATGGCGGAGGGCAACAGCGGTTTGGACTCGATAAACACGAGCGACTCTGCGTGCCGCCCAAATCTGACTTTTGCAAACTTTTGCGCCCTCATGCAGCTTTCGTGTCATCACTTGTCATCAAATCAACCCAAATATTTCACGCGCTGCTTCTCAAACCCTTCCCGGTTTTTTACTTTGTCGAACTCGGCGAAACAGGACTTTTTGAATTCGGCAATGGAAGCCACATTCCGCATGATTTTGCGTTTTTTTTCATAAGCCACTTTATACCGGGAAAACAACATAATCGTCGCTTTCCAGATGCAAGCATATCGCAAGCTTTCTCGATCCGGCGCCTGCGCGTTTCCGGTTGCTTGGCTGAGCTTATCGAGAAAATCCAGTCCCGGCGCGCGATCGGTGTGATACCCGCCCACAATGCCTGCGCCAGCGGGGCATCTGCAAGGGCTTTGCGTAGATCCATTGGCACCCTGGTCTCCGGTTCTTCTGCGGCCCGCGTAATCTCCACCGTTACCGTGTCTCCAGCGTCTGCGCCTGCAGCATCGTGCATGGCTTTGTTAACCCTGAGCCAGTGACTTCCTTTGCCGTTTGGCTCCAGAGCGGCTCGAAAAGGGAAGCCATTGATAGTTCCCTCAACCATCGTCATACCTTGTGATGGAAGCTTCGCACTCGCGTTCTTGGGCAGAGTTAGAAGCGTCCAAGATCCAATCTTTTCGGTTGCCTTGGGCCGAAGCAGTTTGGCACTGAAGCGAATCGTTGACCTGGCTTCTTGCAGCTTAGCCAGTTTCATTCAAGACCTTACCAGCCGCACAACGCCGCTTCCGCCACTCACCAAAGACCCGTACTTCGCGAGCATCGCCTGGGAAACATGAGAGATGACTGGCCGGGTGTCAACCTTGCTGTAGCGGATGCTATTGAAAGTAGCTCCGGCCTCGGTTGTCGTCGTGAGAACGCCTTCCCCCGCCGGTGCAGCCGTCCGATCCACAATCAGAAGCTCGCGCGCCATCTCGCACGTTGCATCCACGACAGCTTTCGGCACAACGTCAAAGTCCACGAAGTTCGCGCCACGCAGCCGCAGGACGATTGCAATGCTCAAACCCCTGTCCGGGTCAGGGCAGTGATCGCGCGGCCACTGTAGCGCCTGCCCGTCATTGGAGCGCCAGCCGTTGAATTGGAGTTGTGCATCAATCAGCCGGGTTGCCATGACGAGCGCTTGGGCTTTTCTGTCCATCGCAGTCGTGGCCCACGGTATCGGGTACAGATGCCCCTCGAAATGGGCATCGCCGTCCGCAACGTCAGCGTAGCTGTTGGCGTCCACTTTTCCGGTCCCGTCCTCTTTGATCAACGTGAGCGCCATGTAAGTCAGGTGGATTGTCACGGTGTTCGAGTAGCCGGAGTAGCCCGCCGCATTGAACGCTCGCACACGGCACTCGTAGTTCGAGCTGCCAGTGCCCCACTCGAAAATATTTATGCTAGGGCCGACTGTCCCCACTTCCGAAAAGGACCCGCCAAGGTCCAAGTCTTTCACGCCTCTCTAAAGCCCGGATCATCCTGGACGAACGTAAAAGCCCGCTCCAAACGTGCCCCGGCCAGGTGCATCCGCACCATCTCGACATCGAAGAACACCAGATGCCCAATGCGGACATGCGAAATCGTCTTCGCCTTCGTTTGCGTGCGCAGCCACCGCAGGCTTGGCCGACAGCCGTCGCTGAACAACTCATCCAGCAACGTCTCTGCGTCCACCAGTTTGCCGTTGATTCTGATTTCATTCATCGCCGCTGAATTGCCAGAGCCCGTCGCAATCTCAAATCCGAAATCCTCGACCCCGCCTTGTCGCGCGGAAGCCCCGCGAAGGCGGACACCCCTTTTCGCGTTGAACCCGGGCGCTTTCCGAATATCATCGCAAGCAGTCGTGAACTCGTGGCCCACAACGAACATACCGTCACCAGCCTTGCGAGCCGTCCCTGACCTGGCCGGGAGCGGGCCGGAGGATTAACGCCGCCTTATGCCAAAGAAAGAGGCCCAAGCCCGCATACGCATCAATAAGCTCCTCGAACAGGCGGGCTGGAGGTTCTTCCCTGAGAACGGCAAGCCCGACAATATCATCTGCGAGTGCCGGGTGACCAGGAAGGCATACTCCCCGAGTACCGACTTCGGAAACGACTTCGAAAAGATACCCCACGGCTTTGTTGATTACCTCCTTCTGAATCCTGGTCGCAAACCGGTCGCGCTAGTCGAGGCCAAGCGGGAAAGCATCTCGCCGTTTAACGCAAAAGAGCAAGCGCGAGACTACGCAAAATCGCTGGGCATCCGTCATATTTTCTTATCCAACGGCATCGTCCACTACTACTGGGACCTCGCCCAAGGGAACCCCACCCGTCTTTCGCATCACCTTGGACCAACTCGGCGAAGCGTCGCGTTGGAACCCTGACCCTCAAAAACTGCTCGACTTCAAGATAGACGCAAACTTCATCGCCGTCTCCCAGGAAGCGGCTTGGCTGTCAGCGCTCGCCCGTCAGCCCAAGCCGAGACTGCCGAACCAGCCGACCCAAGCGCCCAAGAGGAAGCCGAGTTAGAGGCGGAGCCTGCCTAAGCAGCCTGGCAGACGGGTGGCACCGCAACGTGACAGATTGCTTTTAGGAATTCAATTTCTCACGCCAGCACCGCTTGTCCGCGTCCAGCAATTCCCGGTTCCTCAAAGCGGTTTGGATGCCGACAGGTCAACGTACCCGGATCTAGCGAACCGGTTCTGATAGACTTCCTCCAGCCGCACGACCCCCGGAGGGTCGTTGCTCCTCAGCTGAGCCTTAATCAATTCGCATCGCACGCCACCGTGGAGGCCACGAAGTAGCTCCCCGACGACCAGGACGCCCGCATACGCTCCGACGAAAGAGGAAGAAATTGCCTTACCCTGCAACGTTTCGAGGAGAATCCCGCAATCCTTCAAATCGCCAAACGCTTTCGAAAGCGAGCCGTTTGGGCGCGCCCGCCCCGCAGCAGCGCCCTCGCCCCAAATCTCACGCGCTTTTTGCGAAGCACCTGGGAAAGTGTGCAGCAGAACGTCGTCAAAGTTTTCCGTGTCCCCGCCCAGGCCGCATTCCACAACCAAATCGAATTCCGCGCCCTCAAGCAGGCTTCTCGACTTAACATTGTCGAAACCGCAAAGAGCGATGAATGGCTCTTCGCCACCGCGTTTGGTCAGTTCATCAAATGGCCGCTCGACGATCCGTGTCTCAAATCCCCTCGCTTCCAGCCACCGGGTGCATAGCCGGGTCTTGAACTGGCCGGGAGACCCATCGTCACAAAGCAGACCGGCGTTCCAGTTCGCTGCCACCACGCGATCAAAATCCTGCAAAAACATTGCCGCCTTGCTCCCGCGTGGGTACGGCAGCAGACCCAAATTCCAGAGGTAGGCTTGGCCGAGGTGCCCAAGCCCAAGCAGCCACAAATTCAGCGGCAAAAGCTCCAGCTTTGGGCCATCAGCTTCCGCACTTCGCCAGTCCAAATCCGGCCGCCACAGCGAGACGCCCTGTGCCTCTGTCACAAACCGGCTACTCAGGCCCGAAACCCGCAGAAATCCTTTCGCCACCCCAAGCGCTCCCGCCAGGACGCCCCCAAGCGCAAAATCGTGCGCGCTCTCAAGTGATACTTGTTGCTCCGCCGGAGCAACCCCGCCCCGCCACCCATTGCACAGGACGGACAGTTCATCCTCGACCGGATCAGCCGCCTTCCCAAAATACAGCGTGTGCGCCATCTGAGAACGCGCCGGCGCTTCCAGCCTCGCGCCGAGCTCTGAGGCGATATCCTTCAACGCGCCCCCGGAAGGCCAGGGCAGCAGGCTGGCGGCCGTGGCCGGTAGGGAAACGGAGACCCCGCCCAAGAAACTTCGTTTGCCCGCGTTTATCGCGGTGAGCAAGGCAGCCTGCAAAGCTGCCGAGGCGCGAATTTCCTCGCCGCAAATGAGGTTCAGCCGCAGCCGGCCCAAAATCTCCAGTGCCTCAGCATACGTGCATCGGTGCCTCTCGACGATTGCCCTCGACAGCCGGCAAAAGCTGTCCTCAGTCGGCGGTTTCCCTTTCATACGATGCTGATTTTGAACTTCCCGGACTTCGCATCCCAGTTGCGCCACTCATGATCGCCGAGGTACTCGTAAATCCCCACGCCCTTTAAGGACGCTTTGTTTCCACGAGCGAAGTTCGGAACGATAAGCGCGATATGGCCCGGCGTCTCAATCATCGGATTGGTTTGGTCCGTTCTGCTCTGGCCGGTCCACTTCCCCCCGTGCGTATGGACATCCGCCAGGACCTGCATTTTATTCCGCTGACAATAATTCCAGAGGGGCACGAACCCGACACCTTGAAACGAGATAATACCGGTGTCCAGAGCAGTCGGGTCCAAATCATCGTAAGGGATGAAATGCTTAATCTTACAGCCGCCCACATTACCGAGCAAAAACGCTCCGCTTTCCCTGACACCGTCCCCGCGCCGCTTAAGCTGTGTCATCAGTTTCCGCCAGAGCAGCAACGATATCCTCAGATTAGTTTTCATAGTCAGCGGGATTCAGGCAAACGTGAACGAACTCTAAGTACAGCACGATCGTGAAGCTTGGTTGCCACCACCACTGAGGGTACCGTTTCCAATCGTCATGGCCCTGCATCGCGACCCTGTCACACGGCGCATACAGGGCATTGTCATTCCAAGCCGGATTAAAAACACTTGCGACGCTCGCACCCTTCGGCCACAGACCCGGAGCAAGCTTAGCATTCGTCGTTACATCCCAGGGGCACGCCGTGGGCGCCTGTTGCGAGTAGCCGGTTGTATCGAACCTGAGATACACGCGCCCGGCCTGAATCACTTGCTTGTCGCCACGAACCCAAATCACAGGAAACGTCAAATCGGTTGCTGAATGCACGCCCCACTTGCCGCAATCAACACCAGCAAGAAACGCAGCACTTTCCAAATGAGCCTTGAGCAGGCTTTCGTTCGGTTTCATCCTTGGAAGCGAATTGGGGGAACGAGACAGACCTTGAGCCCGCATTTGGGCGGCTGCGCGAATGACCCGATATGGGCCTCATTGGGCAGTTCCGTTTCTGGCGGCTCAGCAAGCCGGAGCACCTTGTTTTCCGCATCGGCACCCTTCAACCCAAACTCGTTCACGGCCCACTTCAAGACGCGCTTCACCTTCGTTGAAGGCGCAAACGAGTGGCTCTTTTCCACACCGTTGTACAGTACGGCCACCTGAATCCGATGGCATTTGTGGCAATGCACGTGGTGCCGATGCTTCACGCCACAGTGTTCAATGGAATGTCCCCGGTTCAGAGGCTCCTCCGCATCCTCCGCGAAGATATGCAACTCCTCAGACCGGGCATCGCAGATACCCGCCTCGTGGATTTTTTTGAGCAGGTCCTCGACCGAGGCCTCCGTTCCGATCCTCACCATTGCCGGCTCTGTGCCTTTCGGCGAATGCACGTATAGTTCAATTTCGTTCATAAGTTTATCGCTGTTTCGCTGGCGTCATTGCCAACTCTGTTCTAAGCCTAACATGCGTCGCTAAATACGTCAAGCAGAGAATTAAATTGCAAAAATAATGCTTGATTTCCTTTGCAAAGTGGGCAAAATTGAACCATGCGAACTTTAGGCCAGGAACTTCAAGCGGCACGGAAGTTAAAGAAGCTTTCCCTTCGGGAGGTGGAAACCGCGACAGGGATTTCAAATCCCTACTTGAGCCAACTCGAGAACGACAAAATTCAAAAGCCCTCGCCCCAGTTTCTCGGCAAGCTCGCCGCGCTGTACGACTTGGACTTTCAGATGGTCATGGAAGCGGCCGGCTACATCGCGCCGACGAAGAAGGAGAGCGGACCGAAAAGTATCTCAGGGGAAGCGCTCTTCAGCCAGAACTTGAGCGCCCACGAGGAAGCCGAACTCCTTGATTACCTCAGTTTTATCCGCTCGAAGAAGCCAGCCTGACACCACGACGGTTGGAGACCTCGCGGATCGGCAAAGGGAACACCTGCCCGCTTATCCAAGCAGGCAATTCTCTCTACCGACTACCTGGTTAGCCAGCACGGCCCACTCCTCATCCCTCCGGACGCTCGAATCAACGACGACTGTTTCCTTCTGCTCCTGGGCAATTTCATCCGCGACTTGCTGAAACAAATCATTCGTCTGCGCATCCGCGAGAAACTCGTCGAACGTCATGATGACCTGATCGGGATTGTTCTGACCGGGATTGCTCATAAACAGTTAGCTGATTGACCACCGCATGGGCAACTTAGCACATTTCAAGCCTTTTTACCACCAGGAGGCCCGAGCGTCAACACCTTTCCTTGACAAATTCAAGGTTTTGTGCTAATCCCGCCCGCCCTCAGGCAGCATCTTTCTCGCCAAGATTGTGAGTATATTGAGGAAACTGCCCAGGAGCATCCTCGATCTTGTTCCAAACGGTGGTTCTCTCGCGTGCGAAGTAAATCTGCTTCCCGATGCGGATATAAATAACACCCTCCTCCGCCGATCCGGCAGTGGCATCCAAAACGATCTCCGCTGTGCAGAGGCCCTTTGGGTACAAGGCAAGAGGGGAGAGCTCCATGATCCACACGAAGTGGGGCAGATGAAGATTCACAACCAAACTGCACGCCCTGTCAGACCCCGCCTTCGCGTAAGCCAATTTCCGCCTCTTAAACGAGGAACTGTTCGTTACGAAAAGCCTCGTCACAAACGGTTCGGCGCCAGTGAGCTTGAGCGTACTCAAAAACTTTTCACAGTGCTTCAACGCCTTCTTGCGCGCGTCCTCAGCGGGGATGAAAACCTTTTCGGCGAGCGGGCACGTCATCGTGACAAGGCTCTCGATGCTAACCTTCACGCCATTGTCGTCGTACTCCTTGGCGTAGTTCGCCCCATCGCTCTCGAACCCAAGAAGTTGGTAAGGAAAAAAGTTATCGTCCACCACAATGAACTGCTTCAAAAACTCCGAGCTATCAATAAGCCCCGTCATGCTGCTTGGAGTCTTCTTGTAGTCGAGGGTGTGTCCTATCAGGCTAACGACATGCCCCCCAGCCGGCAGCGCGATGCTCGTGAGCACAGGAAAACCCGACTCCACATAACAGCAGAGGTCTTGGAAAACCTTCCGGTCAAAGATGTACTTGTCCTTGTCGGCAGGGTCCTTCTTCTGCAGCACCCCATAAACGGGGCTGGTCCCGAAATCAGCCAAAATCTTGCAATAGTCTGTGTACGTCATCCCCCGATACGGAAATCCTTGTAAACCGGGTACCTCTCAGAAAGATAGCGGCACACCCCCCATAAAGCAGAGTGAGCACAGAGCGTAGCATCCGCATCCTGCGCCGTGAACGGATACCCACGAATCTCAAACTCGGTCCCATTGATATGCGCCTTGAACGGTGTGCGCAGCAAGTAGTAATCATCCTTGATGCTTTTCCCAATCTTGTACGGATCAATAATCGTGCGCCCCAGGCACCTTGTTTTCACCGGGCGGATTACAGAGAACCCGACGTAGCCCGGCTGGAATTTCTCAGGGCTGGCAAGTAGCGCCTTTGGCTGAAGATTCGGCACGTCGAAAAAGTGCAGGCGGCTACAGTTAGAGGTGACCTCCAGAAACTTTTTAGAGTAGAAATTGCTGTACAGGTTCCGATGATCCCTGCACATGTAAAAAGGCTCCAAGACGATGCTCTGCACATGACCGTTCAAACCGTCCCGCAACTTCTCAACCCCCCAGTCCGACAGGAACGGACATTTGCCTTGCAGTGCGTTCCAAGCCGCTTCCGGCGCCGCCGGATCGATATGGAAGCTTTGCAACTCGTTAATCTTGTATATCGGATCGTCACTCATAATTGTTGGGGTGCCAACCGATGAGAAGTTCCTACATAGAACCACGTATCAGCCCGGCGAACAACATCTTTGTGTTCGCTGCGCACCACAAATTCCACCGGCCGGGAACCCGGACCAGCATTGAGGGTTCAATTTCTCACACCGGTTCTGACTCGCCCGCGCTCAGCAACTTCCGGCCCTCAAAATCCTTCCGCACGTCCCCGCTCGCCTCTAGCCCTACGCGCGCGGGCAGCGCACTCGGAAACTTCGTTTCCTTCCGCCTCAGCCTCACCCGCCCGCTCCCGTCAGAGATAGTGCGTGGGGTCAAATGCCTCCGGCGATATCAACTGTCGCCGCGGCACCGGCTGCTTGAAAAGCTTTGCGTCCCGCTCGATATCAAAAACAGTAAGCCCCGACTCATTCAGCCGGAGAACACTCTCAGCCATCCGTTCAGGAAACCCAATCACCCCAACCGACACATCGGAACGCTTCGATTCGAGCAGCGTGGAAAGAGGCAGGGCTATGGACTCATTGTGGCTCACAACAAAGACGTGTGCGCCCTGACCGGCGACAGCTCCCAGCATCTTCGCCACGGCAACACGATTGGCCTTGCATCTTTCTTCCAGCATTTCCTCAAGCGGGCGCATATCGCCAGGCAAGGCAAGCTGGATGACCTTGAATCCGACTGCCTCCAAATAGCCCTTGAAGCCCTCCGTCGTATCCGCCGGACTTTTTCCGAGCGTCATGAAATACCTGCCCCTCCACTCCGTCCCGGGGAACCGCTCCCTTAGAAACCGGAGCAGATGCGACCATTCGGGCAACTGCGGTCCTGCCGGCTTGCCGCCAAGAATGACATGCAGCGCCGTAAGCATGTCGGCGCTATCCACAAAGACATATCCGATCGCCACCGACGATGCTTTCGCCGCTGGCAACTGTACGTTCGCTGTCATATCAGTCAGGCGCACCCTTCCTCCAAATTCTCGATGTGAAACTTCCACCAGATCCTTCTGTCCCTCCAACCAGTCCACAAGGGAGGTGTAGCCGGCCCTCTTTGGTTCAAAAACTGGATCAAACTTCTTAAGCCGTTTCACAAGCTGAACAGCCGGCACACTTGGCTCGTTTCTCTCGCGCGAAAGCTCCTGCATCGCGCGAACCAACAGGTCGCGGTACCTCGCGGCAAGCTCCTCGACCTTAAGCTCCTGAGCGGCTTTCACGACGCGGACCATGTCCCCGCTCGGACCTCGAAAGACCTCAACAAGGTCGGGGAACGATTCCAGAAAGTTTCTGAATTTCAGTCCGCTGTGTGCCGTGGATGACAAATCCGGAAATAGCGCAGGCCCATAGAGAGCACCGGTCAGTTCCAAGTCATCCTTTGCCAGTTTCCGACGCAATTTCTGCTGAATGAGGTTAGCTAGGGGCGCGGCGAAAATGACGTCACGCCCATGCTTCTCCGCCAACTCATGCGAAGCATCGAATAGCATTTGCCAAAAAAGTTGTCTTTCCATGCAAATTAGAACAGGCGGACACGGGGCAGTGGATGCCCAAAGCCGCCAATATCGCTTTCCAAATCGAACACTTCCTCCACCGTGGCGACCACCTCGGCGGAAACAAACTCAGGAAACCCGAGGCCAAAAATCCGAGCGCCGGCATCCCGCTTCTGGCGCAAAGGGAAACTTGCATAGAAATCATGGCCGCCGTAGCAAATGACCGAGGCGCCAGATTTTGCGATCAAGTCCGCGACGACAGTATCAACAATCTCCGGCGCGGAAGCAGAGCACAAAGAGTTGAGCACAGCATAGGCTTCCGCAAAAACCACCTTTACCCCGATATGATGCAGGGCATTCGCGAACTTCAAGTGCTTCGCTCGGGCTTGTCCTACTCCTTCGCGCACCACGGCAACAACACGCGCTGCCTGGCCGAAGTGTCCTTCAAGCCATTCGAGAACTCGGCGGTAATCAAGACGATCCCAAGGAAGGGGCTTACGGTTGAGTATTTCGTGACCTAGGACTGAATCAACGTTTTCACAATCGAACACACAATATACGGACATAATGAACTGTTCTATTTTGCCGCCGCCGCATCGGCCGGATTATAATAAAAGGCGAATTTTCACATAAAAAATTCGCTTTCGCAGCGTTAAGACACCTTGACTATAACACATTCTCGCTAGGGTGTCAACCCCTTTCTTTGATCGGTAGCGACGGGTAGCCAGTTAAGTGCGCCCAGAGATGGCAGGATGGCCTAATAACCCCACGCACAGGGGTAGGCTCCCCTGCTTACGCCGCCGCCGCCGCGACCCGCACCGGCACAATCTTCGTCGCCGCGCCCTTTTCCCGCGCCGCCCTTACCGCTTCAACGGCCTCCTGCCTTTGTCCGACTACGGCAAGGTAGGCGCGGTAATTCGAGAACATCCACCTTCGCCAAGGGCGCTTCGGCGGGACGGGCCCTCCGGGGCGAATTGCCCGCTTCCGGCGCCACTTGCGCCGCGTTCTCAATCTGCGCGACGCGGTAGCTGATAAGCGAATGACTCATCGAATTGTGTTTCCACGCGAAGGGCTGTTTGTCAGGAAGCCGACAACTTTGTGCAATTCAGCCTGGAGTACATGGTGCGCGCGAGAGGACTTGAACCTCCAATCCTTTCGGAACCAGATCCTAAGTCTGGCGCGTCTGCCATTCCGCCACGCGCGCGTCCTGGTAGAAGATGGTCGGTGAGCCCGCAAAGCTCAAGCGGGAAGCAGAGTCGGAGGACCAGCGGACGGAAGGATCGGCGGAGTCCGTCCAAAAGTCATGGGCGGACGCGGCTATTAGTCTATTCAAGCCAGGGCGCGATTTTTTCATCTGCCCAAATTTGCTGGACGGGCTGCCGTTGCCGGATGAGGGCAGCCTGGCGTCCGTTAACCAGCAGTTCAGCGGCTAAAGGACGAGAGTTGTAGTTTGAGGCCATGGCAAAGCCATAGGCACCGGCGCTCATCAAGGCGAGGTAATCACCCTGAGTCGCTTCGGGCAGCGGACGGTCCCGGCAAAAGAAATCGCCCGACTCACAAATGGGGCCCACCACGTCAGCACGGATGAGCGGGCCGTTCCGGCGGGCCAGCGGCACGATTTCGTGATAAGCTTCGTAAAAGGCCGGGCGGATCAAGTCGTTCATGGCGGCGTCCACGATCAGGAAATGCTTTCTGCCGGTGCGCTTGACGTATTCGACGCGCGTGACCAGCACGCCCGCGTTGCCGGCAATGAACCGGCCCGGCTCCATGAGAATTCGCAAGCCGAGCGGTTTGACCAGGGGGAGCAAGCGGCGGGCGTACTTTGCCGGCGTGAGGATGTCCTTTGCGGCGGGCGATTCCCACCAGGCCGCTGCGCCGCTGGCCAGCGCGGGGTCATAGACGATGCCCAAGCCGCCGCCGATGCTGAAGAACTCCAGTTCGTATTTGGCTTTGAGGCGTGTGACCAGCGGCAGCACTTTGCGCACGGCTTGTTCGAACGGGTTGACGGTGGTGATTTGCGAGCCGATGTGCATCTGAAACCCGCGCAGCCGCAGGTTTTTCAGTTTGCGGGCGCGCGCGTAAACGTCCTCGATTTTTTCCAAGGCGATGCCGAACTTATTCTCGTAGGTGCCGGTGGTGATCTTGGCGTGGGTGCGGGCCTGCACATCTGGATTGACGCGCACCGCTACGGGCGCGATTTTCTTCAGGCGGGCCGCAACGCGGTTGATGCGCTCCAACTCCGCCTGGCTTTCGGCGTTGAACGAATAGACGCCTTGCTTGAGGGCAAATTGGATTTCGCTTTCGGTCTTGCCCACGCCCGCAAAGACGCATTGGCGCGGGTCGCCGCCGGCGGCCAACACCCGTTGCAGCTCGCCGCCGCTAACGATGTCGAAGCCGCTGCCGAGCCGGGCGAGCAGGCGCACCACTGATTGGTTGGAGTTGGACTTGACGGCGAAGCAGATCAGGCGCTCCACGCCGGTCATGGCCTGGTGCAGTTTCTGGAAGTGGCCGGTCAGCGTGCGCTGCGAATAGACGTAGAGGGGGGTGCCGAATTCTTTTGCAGCCGATTCGAGCGAGACGCTTTCGCAATAGAGCTTTTTGCCGACGTAATGGAAGTCGTGCATGGGTGGATTTTAGGTTTAAAGGCCGAGGTCTAAAGTCCAAAGCCAGCGGTTCCAATGAGGCCCCAAGTTCCAAGCTGCAGTCGCCAGAACCAAACCACTGCTGGTATTGTCCACGTCCTCGGAATCTATCTTCCTTCTGGTATTATTCGATTACGATTGCGAGGAGGAAGGTGTTGCCGACTTGCGCGACATTTCGGCATTCGGAAGCCAAGCTCACACGCTGAGATGGCAGCTTAGGGTTCGGCTAGAATGCTGGCCCGTTGCTGATGGTATTGTTCGGGCGTGATTTCGTCGATCTGGTATTTGCGCAGCAACTCGTTCAGGCGCTGCTGCTTGTCAGCAGAGATGGGCAGGGCTGGGCCTTGGAGCGGTTGGAAAGGCGGCGCGGTTTTGAAAGAGGCAGCTTTCCCGCGCTTCCTATTGGCTTTCGCCTCGGCTGCTGCCTGCTGCTGGGCGGCCCTTTCTGCGTCCTCGAGCGCCTCGGCTTGAGACTTCGCTTGACTCGCAGCAGTGGCTGCCTGAGCTGCCGGGGTGGGCGTCTGGAGCTTGGGAGCAACAACAGGCGCGGGAACTGGAGCCACAGGAGCTGAAGCGGCGGGAGCCGTGACCACCGGTTCGGGTTTCGCCGCCGGTGGAGGCACTGCAGCCGCCGGCAGAGGCGCGGGGGCAATCCTTGCGCCAGTTGGGGGCGGTGAGACCGGTTGTTGTGGTTGGGACTCACTCACTTTCTTTTCCACGGCTTCTCGCGCTTTGGCGATCGCTTCGGGATCAGCCGGTTTCGGCGCGGTGATAACTCGCGGCGGCCTCCTTTGGCGGACAGGGGCTACGGCTGGGGAACTAGGTTGCTCGGCCGTCGCCGAGGCAGGAGCGGGCTTTTCGGCGGGCGCCGACGCGGGGGCAGGCTTGGCAACCGTCGGCGGTGGTTGCAATTGAGCAGGCGGCACGGGCCTTGCGGCAGGGACAGGAGCAGTGGCAGGCCGCTGGGCAGGCTTGACAACCGGTGTCGGCGCCTGCGGTTGAGCGGGAGGCGCGGGCGTTGGTGCAGGGCGCAAGCGCAGGGTGCCGTCATGGACATCATAAACCTGCGGTTGAACGGTAGGCGCAGGCGCAGCAGCCGGCGCGGGCGCAGGGGGTGGGGCCTGAGGTGGCTGCGATTGCAACTGCTTCATTTTCTGTTCCAAGGCCTCGCGCGCCCTGGCGACAGCTTCCGAATCTGTTGGCAGGACGCCAGGCGCCGCTGCAGGTGGAGCTATGGGTTTGGCGGCCGGGGCTGGGACCGGTGCTCGCCGTGTCGTTTGGGGCGCCTGTGATTGCAACTCCTGCATTTTCTTCTCTAACGCCTCGCGCGCTTTAATCTGCGCATCGGTATCATCCGCGTGAAGCGAAAGGGGAGCTGTGGCGATCACAGTCGTACAAAGGAAGAGGAAAGGTTTTGGGATCTGCATAAGCTCTTATTACGCCAAAACGCCGCGGGATGCAATAGTTTTTGCAGCGGTGGACGCGCGGACCAGCCGCCGCCAGGCCACTGGCCAGGGGTAGTAAAGGACCGAACGCAAAATCACTCGCCGTATCTCAGGGCGGCTGACCTTGACCCGCTGTTGCGCATCCAGGACCTTGGCCGCGCGCAAGCGCGCCAGCGTCTGCAAACCGATGAGGATGGGCCATGCGCAGGCCAGCCGCACCCGGATGTTGCGCCGCGGCAGGGCGTTGGTGTAGGCCCAGCCTGCCAGCAGATGTGCTTGAGCCTGATCGAGGTAGCTATCGTAGAGCGGACGCAGGCGAGGCTCGTTTGCGGGCTCGAGCAAGGCCTGGGGCTCCAGGCAGAAAGCCGACAATCGCTCGGCAGGCAGATAGCAACGTCCGTGCCTCAAATCGGCCGGCAAGTCGCGAAGAATGTTCACCAGTTGCAGTCCTTTGCCGAAGCGCACGCCATTGGCCAGCAGGAAGGAATCGTCCAGGGGCGCCTGGGGGAACACGTGGGCGCGGCACATCTTGGTCCAGAACTCGCCTACACAGCCGGCGACGCGATAGGTGTAGTCCTCCAGCTCAGCATCTGTGCGCAAGGCAAGGATGCGGTCGGCGGAAGCACCGGCGAAACGGCGCAAGTCCAGTTCCTGTCCGCTGATGATGGTGTTGAGGACTTCCAACAGGAGTGTTCGATCGGCGGGGTCCAGAGCCTGGACCAAGCCCACACTCAGTTTGCATCGTTCGAGCAGCGCGCGCTCGGCTGGCGCCCCTTGGTGACGGGCGAATTCGCTAAAATCGAGGGAAGCCTGGCGCGAGTCCAAAATCCGGTCCCGGAGAGTTTGCAAGGCTTGCAACCGCTTTTCCAACGGCACAAGGTCGGTATCGGCGATGGTATCGGCGGTGCGAGCAAGCAAATACGCCAGGCCAATCTGCGGGCGAATTTTTGACGGCAGCACGCGCAAGGTTAGGTAGAACGACCGCGAGGTGTCCTTGAGCTGGGAGGCCAGCAGTTGGATGGTCGCGCATGCCATGTCGAGCAGGATTGAACCACGGATTTGCCGAGGATGTCAGTACGGGACTGTCAGGTTATTCTCTGTCAAAATCTTCCCGTACTGCGCGGGGTTCCCTCCTCGCCGTCGTCCTCTCAATAGCAGTCGAAGGGGAACGGAGGATCGATCAAGAAAACGCAGACGAGCACGAACATGAATCCGGCCCGCTTCGGCTGTTGTTGTGCCGGCTGCGCCCCGCTGAGGTGGGGGCTGATGCAGCAAAGGAGCGTCGAGAAGTCGAATCAGTCCAGCCGCTTGCGCCACCGGGCCAATTGTTTTTTGACCTCGCCGGTCCCCGGCGCGCCGATGAGCTTGCGTCGGGCCAGGGCTTTGTTCAGGTCGAACACGCTGAGTGCGTCGGCTGTAAGCTTCTTCTCCACTGACTGCAATTCCGCCGGCGTGAGCCGGTTGAGCTGTTTGCCCAGTCGCTCCGCCAGAGCCACCAGCGTCCCGACTGCCCGATGCGCCTGGCGGAAGGGCAGGCCCTGGCAAACCAGATAATCGGCAAGGTCCGTCGCCAGCAGCGCCGGGTCGCTGGCGGCAGCCCAGCAGGCCTGCCGATTGACTTTGGTGTTTTCCAGCATCGCGGCGCTGATCCTCACTGTCGCGCGCACCGTGTCGGCGGTGTCGAACAGCGGCTGCTTGTCTTCCTGCAAATCGCGATTGTAAGACATGGGCAAACCTTTGAGCAGCGTCAGGAGCGCGACCAGATTGCCAATAACCCGCGCGCTCTTTGCGCGCACCAACTCGACCACGTCCGGGTTTTTCTTCTGCGGCATCAGGGAGGAGCCGGTGGCGTAAGCGTCAGCGATTTGCACGAAGTTAAATTCGCTGCTGGCCCAAAGGACCACGTCCTCGGCCAGCCGGGACAGATGCACTGCGATGAGGCTGGCGATGCTGCAAAACTCCACAACAAAATCACGGTCGCTCACCGCGTCCATTGAGTTCTGGGTCACCTGCGGACTGCCCCTGGGATCTACGAAACCGAGCAACTTGGCCACCAGCTCCCGTTGCAGAGGCAGGGTCGAGCCGGCGAGCGCGCCGCTGCCCAGGGGGCATACGTTGAGGCGCGCAAGAGACTCCTGCAGGCGCTGCTGATCCCGTGCCAGCATCTCGACATAAGCCAGCAAGTGATGCGCAAAATAGATCGGCTGGGCTCTTTGCAAATGGGTGTAGCCCGGGATCACGACCTGGTGGTTGCTCTCTCCCAACCGGACCAGCGCGCGCTGGAGGGAGCGCACCTCTTGAACCAGCGCCGCCGTCTCGTCGCGCAGCCACAGCCGCATATCCAGCGCCACTTGGTCGTTGCGCGAGCGGCCAGTGTGAAGTTTGGCGCCCGCGGGCACGCGGCGCGTCAACTCGGCTTCGATGTTCATGTGGACATCTTCCAACTCGGCCCGCCAGCGGAACTTGCCGGCCTCAATTTCTTTGGCGACGGCGTCCAGCGCGGCGAGGATCGCGCGCAGCTCCGAGCGGGTCAGCAGCCCGATTCTCTGCAACATGGTGGCGTGGGCCTTCGAACCGAGGATGTCCTGCTTCCAAAGCCGCCAGTCGAACGAGATCGATTCGGTGAATTGTCCCGCCTCCGCCGCCAGGCCGCGCGCAAACCGTCCGCTGCGCGAAACCGGAAAGCTTTTGTTGATGCGCTTCAAATCGCGAACAATGTGCGAAAAACCGCGCAGAAAGTCACGCGCCGAATCGGCGCGCGTCGTGAAGGCTGCGGACGGCCAGGCCGAGAAAAAAGATTTGTCGTGCCTGCGCCGCTGTGGAATCGTTTAGCCCGAACTGATGAGCGAATTGAAGTTTGCGTGCCCGGTCTGCGGCCAGCATATCACGGCCGACTCCAGCATCAGCGGCCAGCATCTCGAATGCCCGACTTGTTTTCAAAGGATCGTTGTTCCCCAAGCCCCCGCCTCGGGCGATACCAAGCTTATTCTATCGGCTGCTCAAGTGACCAAGCCGCGCGAGGCCTCGGCCAGCCCGGGTTGGGGGTTTGGTTCGGGTCAGGCTGCCGCGCGCAAATCGCTTTCGGTGGGGGGGCCCCTGCTGATCTTAGTCTGCGTGGGGACGGCGCTCTTCATTTTTCGAGAGAAGATTTTTCGTGGACAGGCGCGGCACTCAGAGCAAAAGGCCAAAGGCGTGCCCAAAACGGTTTACCCGATCCCGACGAACATCAAATGGACGTTGGACCTGACGAACGCGGTCCTTCCCGAAACCATCGCAGTCGGCAGCATCCACGGCAGCGGGTTCAAATGCGAAAAGGCCACCCTTACAGGCGGCAACTTGACCCTCCGCCAGGGCAGTGCCTGGCCGCCGGACTTGGGGCTGTCGGTTGTGCTGTTCGCGCGCGCGGGCGAGGAATTGAGCGGCAAATCCGTAGAGGTGGCATCCGACCGGGCGCCGCCCCTGCCGCGCGTGGTGTTGCGCTGGAAAGACGACCAGCAAAAAGCGGTGACGAGAAACTTCAGCGGCGGATACGCGTTGAAAGTGGTATTCGGAGAGGCAACGAATGGGCGAATGTCAGGCAGGATTTTTATCTCTATGCCGGATGAGACCAGGAGTTTCGTGGCTGGAAGCTTCGACGCGGAAATCCGAAAACCGGCACCGCCCAAAGCGCCCGTTGCCCCTAAACCGCAGGGAGGGTAAATGCTCCAAGAAAGGTTTTCGGGTTATGAAAGTATCAGGCTATCCGGTTCAGTTCCGCCGATCACGTGCGCTCGCGGGTTCGCACCTGACAATCCGACAGCTTGACTTGACAATCTGAACACCCCGGTTCGGAGCTTCGTCAACAGCGCTTTTTCTTGCAGGCGCCGACTTTCTTCAGCAGCTCGCAGGTCGCCGTGATTTGGAGGCGGTGGGCCCGAACGGCAAAGCCCAGCCGATGGGTGATTTCGTTCTCGAGCTTCTCGATTTTTTCGCTCTCGAACTCGACAATTTTGTCGCAGTCCTGGCAGATGATGTGATTGTGGTGCGGATGCTCGGCGTAGTTTGGGTCATAAAACTTGTAGTCTTTGCCAAAATCCATTTCGCGCACCAGCCCGCTCTCCGTCAACAGCGGCAAGGTGCGATAAACCGTCGCGCGCGAAACCGACTTGTCGCGCCGGCGCGTCCAGGCCAACAGTTGCTCGGCGGTGAAATGCTGCTGGGTGCTGAAGGTTGCGTCAATGATGGCCTGGCGTTGCGCCGTGACCCGCAGGTTTTTCTGCGCCAGAAAATCCATGAACCGCTCCTTGGCGCACTTGTGAGCCGCATCTGCCATAGTCGCACTATAAAACGGTGCGCCGTTGCAAGTCAATCAGTTCAGCAGTTCACGGTCCTCTGACCCCCGATCTCCGGCTTCCAGGCTGAGGCCTTAGACACTAGACTTGGCGGCATGGTCGTCGAACTCATTAACACCGGCAGCGAATTGATGCTCGGGCGCCTGCTCAATACCCACCAGCAATGGCTCTGTCGCCGACTGGCCGATTTAGGTTACGTCGTCGCTCGGCAGGTCGCCGTCGCTGACACGCGCCGCGCCATCGAAACCTGCGTTCGCGAGGCGCTGGGGCGCGCCGATCTCGTGTTGACGACCGGCGGTCTGGGACCGACATCGGATGATTTGACGCGGGATGTGCTGGCACAGTTGCTGGGCAAGAAATTGCGCGAAGAGCCATCTGTGGTCGCTCACATCCAACAGTTCTTCGAGCTGCGCAACCGGGTCATGCCTGAC
>WNGL01003742.1_pt1 | contig 18306 bp, 22 predicted proteins | sample 5400591 | NCBI WGS metagenome assembly WNGL01 (sample SAMN13153377, study PRJNA577476) | soil metagenome | isolation source: 80 cm soil or saprolite under Garry oak tree replicate 1 | place: USA:California | collected 2016-06-15 | reverse complement strand
CTCTCCTCGATCCGGCCCCACAACGGCGGCGTGCCGGGTAGCCCGAACCCGCCCGCCAGCTGCCCCGGCGTTGCCGCGCGCGGCAACTCCAGCAGCGCCAAAGGATTGCCCCGCGTCTCGGCCACGATCTGGTCCCGCACCCGCGCATCCAGCGAACCCGTGAGCGCCGAGTCCAGCAGTGCCCGCGCGTCCTCCTCCTGCAGGCCTTCCACCAAGAGCTCCGGCAGCCCGGCCAGCTCCTCGCCCGGGCTCCGCGCCGCGAACACCAGCCCCACCGGGTCGGCCGACAGCCGGCGCGCCACGAACCCCAGCACCTGCGCCGAAGCCCGGTCCAGCCACTGCACGTCGTCCACCAGGCAGATCAGCGGCCGCTCCCCGGCCACCTCCGACAGCAGGCCCAGCACGGCCAGGCCCACCAGAACCGGTCCGGCGCCGGCCCCGCGCTGACGCCGAACGCGATCCGCAGCGCATCACGCTGCGGCACCGGCAGTCCCTCCAGATGATCCAGCATCGGCGCGCACAGCTGATGCAAGCCGGCGAAGGCCAGCTCCATCTCCGACTGCACACCCACCACCCGCACCACCTGGCACTTGGCCGCCCGGTCGGCCAGATAGTCCAACAGGGCCGTCTTTCCCACTCCCGATTCGCCGCGCAGCACCAGCACCCGGCTCTCACCCGCACGTACAGCATCGATGAGCTGGTCAAGCAGGCCGCATTCGCCGCGCCGGTCCGTCAGCCTTGACGCGCGTCCCCGCAGCCGGGCAGTTTTAGCCATCAGAACCGGTAGTGCGCTGCATCGATGAGACTTGCCGATCGGCTACCGGTACTGGCAACATGATGATACGCAGCGGCCGCAGGTACGACGCGCTGACATGATTTCTGGTCCGGCGATAGCACCCTGGGCATGTTGCTTGGCGCCTCCCGATCGGCCTGGCAGCGCACAGGAAGCCGCTACTGGGTCAGCGTAACGGACAGCCGTAGTCGAGGCTATGGCCGGAATGTGCCAGTCTGGCAGTTTCTCAAGATCCCTTAGGCGGCGATCGACCTGTCCCACCGGGGAGGTGACAGGCAGTTCGGGCCCAACACTGCGCGACAATCGCAGGGCCGGAAACGTCCCGTGCTATTTCGCGATTGAACTAACCGGCTTGGTCGTGTGGTGATCTGACTCAACCACTCACACTGGTAATGCCTTGAGGAGGCGCCATGAGTTATGCCCGGCAGATGCTGGACGCCAGCCCCGCTACTTCCCGTGTCGATGTCCCTGTGCTCGCCGCGGCTATCGATGCTCTCGGCGATTGCGCTCAAGCCTGCGCCGCCGACGCCGACGGTGACTTGAGCGAGCACAACGTAACCGAGATGATCACGTGCATCCGGCTCTGTTTGAACTGCGCTGATGTTTGCACAGCCACGGCCGCTGTGATCAGCCGCCCGGCAGGGTACGTCGCCAGCGTCAGCAAACCGCTGCTGGAGGCCTGTGTGGCCATCTGCAGGTCATGTGGCGACGAGTGCGAACGGCATGCCGATATGCATGCCCACTGCCGGGTCTGTGCCGAGGCCTGCCGACGCTGCGAGCAGGCCTGCCGGGAGCTGCTGAGGGCCCTCTGACAGGGAACAGTCGGCCGAAACGGGTTCTCATCAGCAGATCTTTGGGCGCGCGGCCGCCGCGCCGCATTCGGCCTCAACGGGAAGCGACGGCCCTGCATGTTTCGTCGGAAGAGGTCGCCAGAACGTAGGCCAAGTGGCTGCTGTGGCCCGGCGAGCGCGTCGGCGCGCCGACTGCCCTGCAAGTAGGTGTGGCAGACGGACCTGCGCTACTAGAACCAAGCGTGATCCAAATCATGTATCGGTATCGTCGTCGACTAGATGGACCGCCGCTTCTTCCGCGGCCGCCCCGCCACCGTCGATTCCCTCGTCCCGAGCGAGAAGGTCGTCACGAGCGACAAGGGAGGCCTCGTCGTCTTCAACGGCTCCCTCGTCCTCGGTCACAAGCCGGCCCGCCCGGGGATCGGGACCCTGGGCGCGCACGAGCCTGCCGATGTCCTCTTCCGTTGCGTTCTCGTCCCCGCCGATGTCCGCCGGCTGCTCGTCATCGAGGTCGAAGGCGACGTCCGGCTCCTCCTCGGCAAGGTGTTGATCGAGAGATTCGCCTGCCTGGGATTCAGCGGCCGTGGTGCCGAACCTGATCCCCGCCGACCATCGGTCCGGGGTGACGACCCCGCGGTCCAGCGGATCGTCCCCGGGAGCGCCGTCCAGGGTGTCAGATGCGTCGAGGACCTCATAGTCCTCGAGATCGGCCGACTCGTGACGTCGTTCGTCTGGCATATCTCGGCTCCTCTCCGGCCACAGCCGGTCACAGGGGCGGTCCCCATGGCCGGGCGGCCGGTATCGGCGCGCCGGCCACCTGCTGGCGGACCAGCTCCCAGAATGCCCGGACCTTCGCCCTTACCGGCTCGGTTTTCATCCCGAGCACCTTGTACACGAGCCCGGCATCATTGGGCAGTCGGCTCGCGCCCGTCACGCAGTCCATGCTGCTGTCGGCACCGGGAACGACGTGCTCGAAGAGCTGCCCGGCAACCCGCGCCGGGGTGACGAGGGTGACGTTCGCCAAGACGTCGAACTTCCCCATCGCTCCGGCGTGACGTACCGGATGCCGCCACGGCTCGGCCACGAGCTTCTCGGTGAACAACGGGGTCCCGTCCGGCCGGCTCACCGTCAGCGTCGAGGAGTAGAGGTCGAATTCGAAGAGTTCCCCGCCGCCGTGGTACTTGCGGCCCGGCTGCAGCAGTTCGGCGCTGAGCAACGTGGCGCTCTCGGCCACTGTGGCCTGGGTGCGCGTGATGAACCGCGAGTGCCGGTGCGGGATCACCGGGCCGGGCAGGAGTTCCAGGTAGGCGTTCTCGGCCAGCGCGAGCCGCTGTGACTGGGCGGCGAAGTTGGCGTCCATCTGGTGGATCTTCGTTGCCGACTGGGTCGTGACATGCGCCATGGCGTCGGCGCCAACCGTGATGGAGACGTCCAGGCGGTCACCCTGAACCACGCAGCCCGACGTCGTGATGATGTATACGCACGGCAGCCCAGGCATATTCTCGTCCCAGTACAGGGCCTGCTGCGCAAGCAGGGGCGCCTTCCGGTGCAGATGCGCCAGCACCGACCGGTTCCCCCGGCGGGCGAAGGACATGTCCAGAACGCCGTGCTTGCCGGGCGCTCCGCTGGGCATCTGCTTCGGCTCGTCCCGATAAGGAGCGAGCTCGGGAGCGTCGAGCATCTCTTATCCCCGAGCCCACACCATGTCGAAGAGCACGTTGCGCATGATTAGGGCCACGACGTCCGCGATTCCCTCACCAGTGAGGCAGTTGGTGAAGACGAAGGGTTTGTCCCCTCGCATGAACCTCGAATCGGTGTCCATCACCTCGAGGCTGGCATGGACGTAGGGCGCGAGGTCGGTCTTGTTGATGACGAGGATGTCCGACTGCGAGATCCCGGGCCCGTTCTTCCTGGGGATCTTGTCCCCGGCCGCGACGTCGATCACGTAGATGAAGAAATCGACGAGCGCGGGGCTGAAGGTCAGCGTGAGGTTGTCCCCACCGCTCTCGATCAGCACCACGTCGCTGTCCGGGAACCGCTCCTCCATCTCCTCGACCGCGGCGAGGTTCATGCTTGGATCCTCGCGGACCGCTGTATGCGGGCAGGCACCGGTCTCGACGCCCACAATCCGGTCCCCGGCCAGCACGCCCTTGAGGGTGCGCTGGACGTGCTTGGCATCTTCGCTCGTCACGACGTCGTTGGTGATGATCAGGACCTGCAGGCTCATGTCGATCAGTTGCGGGGTGATGGCCTCGACCAGCGCGGTCTTGCCCGAGCCGACCGGGCCGCCGACGCCGATACGGGTCGTCTTCTTCACGTCATCACCTTCAGTTCATGAACAGGCGAACGTGCGACCGGACATGAATCGCCGCGAGGATGTCGGCCATCGGAGCGAAGCTGGCCATGTCGGATAGCGACGCCTGGCGGACAGCCGCATAGTCGTCCTCGGCCGTTCCGGCAATCGCGTAGAGGATCGCCTGGACCTGATGGTGATCGATCCGCATCAGGCGCAGCGCAGCGCTCAGCGTCGCCATACTGGTGGACGGCGAAGGCGTCGGTTTCCGGCGAGCCAAGCTCGGCGAACAGGACGCCCAGGCCGGCGGGATAAGTGCCCGGCGCGATGCCCTCCCGTACCCGGTCGAGCCAGAGACCGAGAAGAGGCGCCCGCACGGCCGAAGCGCCTACTTCGGCGAGCTTGCGTCCCATCCGGACCGTCATCGTCCGGGTCTCCTCACCGAGTTTCCTTTCGAAGACGGCCCGGTCGGCCCGGACGATGCGCTCGATGTCCGGCTCGCGCGCGGCGCGGTGGGCCTCAAGCAGCGCAATGCCGTCCGACGTCGCCGCCCGGCGGGCCGAGGTGAGCACGAACTCGCTCAGCGTCACGGCATCCCGTACCACACCCTGCTGAACGGCCGACTCCAGGGCGTTGGAGAACGAGAAGGACCCGATCGGCAGCAGGGAATCACCGAACTGGAGAACGCGCATCACGCGGGCGATGCTCACGCCGTGTCTCCACCGTGGAGATGTCCCTCCGCGGCTCCGAACAGCCGGCGAGCCTCGTGTGGCGCCAGGTAGGGAATGACTTCTGCCCCGGGCACGAACGCGTAGGTGACGCCCTCGAAGGAATGGGTCTTCATCACCGACGCCATCACCGCCCGGGCCACGGTCAGCGGGACGTAAACTCGCCGGCCCTTGACCACCGCTGGCCAGTGCTGATTGCCCAGCGCGTGCCCAAGCTCCACGCACCGGGCCATCGCCACCTCCCGCGGCCCGTCAAAGAGTGCGCTGAGGTCGATGATCAGCACCTCCTTGAGGTGGACGCGCGCGACGATCGCAGTGCGGCGCGCCTCGTCCCAGGCCAAGATGTCGCCGTCACGGAGCTGCGTCCCGCGATCCAGGGAGATCGCGACCTCCACCCCGCCGCCGGTCGCCTTCCGCAGCCGGCTCTTCTGTGCCTCCGCCTGGTCGAGATGAAGTACGTTGACCCGGGCGCCCGCCAGCAGGTCAGGCCAGCCGTCCTCGGTGGCGCGGCCCACGATGGCATCCACCCGCACGAACGGCTCGCCGGGGAGGCCGACCTCGCTGATCGCCATGACTGCCCCCGGGGTTAACTGAAGAAGTACAGCCGGTTGAGGCTGATCGACTTGGCCGGGGGCACCGTCGCGTGCACGCCGTCGGCCGTCACGGCGAACGTCTCGGGGTCGACCTCGATCACCGGCAGGGCATTGTTGCGCACCAGATCGCGCTTGGTGATGGTCCGCGTGCGCTCTACGGGCCTGACCTGCCGCTGGAGCTGGAGCCGCCCGGCCACGCCGGCCTCGCAGGCGGCCGCGGAGACGAAGCTGACGCAGGTCTTGGCCAGGGCCGAGCCGAACGCGCCGAACATCGGGCGGTAGCAGACCGGCTCAGCGGTGGTCACAGACGCGTTCGGGTCGCCCATCAGCGCCCAGTTGACCAGCCCGCCCTTGATCACCAGCTTCGGCTTGGCCCCGAAGAACGCCGGGTCCCACAACACGAGGTCGGCCAGCTTGCCCGGCTCGACCGAGCCGATCACGCGGGCCGTCCCGGCGGCGACCGCCGGGTTGATCGTGATCTTCGCGACATACCGCAGAACGCGGAAGTTGTCGTGGCCCGCGGCGTCCTCGGGCAGCTTGCCGCGGGCCTTCTTCATCGCGTCCGCGGTCTGGATGACGCGCAGCCAGTTCTCCCCGACTCGCCCCATCGCCTGTGAATCGCTGGAGAACATGGAGATGGCGCCCAGGTCGTGCAGGACGTTCTCGGCCGCGATGGTCTCCGCGCGAACCCGGCTCTCGGTGAACGCCACATCGGAGGGAACCCGCGGGTTCAGGTTGTGCACGACCATGATCATGTCGAATAGCTCGCCCTGCGTGTTGACACCGAACGGCAGCGTGGGGTTGGTGGAGCTGGGCAGCACGTTGTCCTCGCCGGTGACCTTGAGGATGTCGGGAGCATGGCCGCCGCCGGCGCCCTCGCTGTGGAACGTGTGGATCGTGCGGCCGTCGAAGGCGGCGATCGTGTCCTCGACGAAGCCCGCCTCGTTCAGGGTGTCGGTGTGGATGCTCACCTGCACGTCCATGCTGTCCGCGACGGACAGCGCGGCGCGGATCGCGGCCGGGGCCGCTCCCCAGTCCTCATGGATCTTGAACCCGGCCGCGCCGGCGAGGATCTGCTCGACGAGGGCGGCCTCGCCGGCCGAGCTGCCCTTGGCGAGGATTCCGTAGTTGACCGGCAGGCCCTCGATCGAGCGGAGCATCATCTCGATGTTCCACGGACCCGAGGTGACCGTGGTGCCGTTCGACCCGTCGGTAGGCCCGATGCGGCCCCCGAAGAACGTCGTGACGCCGTTGCTCAGCGCGGCGTACGCCTGCTGCGGCGCGACGTAGTGGACGTGGGTGTCGATGCCCCCGCCGGTGAGGATGAGCTGCTCACCCGAGATGGCATCGGTGGCCGGACCGACGTCGAGACCGGGCGTCACCCCGTCCATCGTGCCGGAGTTGCCCGCCTTGCCGACGCCGACGATCACGCCGTCCTTGATGCCGACGTCGGCCTTGACCACCCCGAGCACGGCATCCAGCACGGTCACGTTCGTGATCACCAGGTCGAGCGCACCGCCCCCGCTGGTGAGCTGGTTGTTGACGCCCATTCCGTCGCGGAGCGTCTTCCCGCCGCCGTAGATCGCCTCGTCGCCGAGGACTCGCAGGTCCCGCTCGACCTCGATGTACAGGTCGGTGTCACCCAGGCGGATCTTGTCGCCGACAGTCGGGCCGAACAGCCCGGCGTACTCCTGCCGCGAGATCTCCGTCATCGCCTCGCGCTCCTTCCGGAAGCCCGCGCTCCTTCGGTCCGGCCATCGGATTTGAACCCGTATTCCGCGGCCAGGCGAACGGCGCGGGTGGCACGGGGCCGGTAGCTGCCGTCGACCGGGGCCCAGCCGTCGACCAGGTTGTTGAACCCGTGCACCCGGCGTTTCCCGCCGAAGGGCACCAGGCTCACTTCCCTTTCATCGCCGGGCTCGAAGCGCACCGCGGTGCCCGCCGGGATGTCGAGCCGGCGGCCGAACGCCTGCTCCCTGTCGAACTCCAGGGCCCGGTTGACCTCGAAGAAGTGGTAGTGGGAGGCGACCTGGACCGGCCGGTCGCCGGTATTGCGCACCGTCAGCTTCCGCCGCGAGCGCCCTGCGTTGATCTCGATGGGATCAGTGGCGAGGATGTAGCCGCCCACGGGAGTACGCACGTCAGTCTCTCCTTCGTCTCACGGGAGCGGGTCACTGAATGGGCGAGTGGACGGTGATGAGCCGGCTCCCGTCGTCGAAGACCGCCTCGAGCTGAACCCGGGGGACCATGTCCGGTACCCCCTCCATCACGTCGGCGCGGGTGAGGACCTTGCTGGTCAGTGTCATCACCTCTTCGAGTGTCTTGCCCGCGCGAGCGGCATCCAGCGCCGCGGCCGAGATCACCGCGACCGCTTCCGGGTGGTTGAGCTTGAGCCCCTGCTCTTTCCGCCTGAGCGCCACCTCGGCGAGCATGTAGATGAGCAGCTTGTCGAGTTCTCGCGGTGTCAGGTGCATGACCGTGCCTCCTGGCCTACTGCTGGCGAGAGCTCCGGGGGCGCGCTGGATCGCCCCCCGGAGCCCTGGATCAGAATCCCGCCAGGCCCTGCGGGCTGTTGTAGGGAATATCCGCGCTGGTGATTTCGTCCAGCGAAGCGTCCGGCTGAACGGCGTAACCGATCAGCTTCGAGGCATTCCCGTAGATCTGGTAGAGATAGGCGTCGTCGGGCGACAGCCAGCTATCGCTCGGACCGCTGGTAACGACTCCATCGAGCCCCCTGAAGGTGCCATCTCCGGGAACCTTGGGGCACGCGAGATCCTTCGCGATGGAGAGGATGTTGCCGTCGATGCGATAGCTGGTGAGATAGCCGTAACCGAAGATCGTGGCGAACACCAACCGGTCATCCGAGGTGATTGACAGCCAGCAAAGTTCAGCGGGCTTGCCTGGGCTCGTGTCGATCGGCGCGATCGGGCCGATGTCGAGGTTGCCGTCCTCGTCGATCCTGCCCAGGGCCAGCCCGTCGCCGACGGCGTAGCCGAGGACGAAGCAATCGGGCCGGTGACGCAGGAACTGCACGTTCCACGGCGAGCCGCCGCCGCCGTCCTGGAACTTCGGCTCGCCAAGCACGCCGTAGGCGCCCACCGGGAACACGATCAGGCCGACGGGGTCGGGCAAATTCGAGGCGATCGAGTGGGGGGCGCCGTTCTTCTCGATCCAGATAATCGGCGTGCCGTCCGGGTTCGCTTTGGCCGGCTCGTCGAACGTGGTCCCGACGACGAGGAACTTCTCGTCGGCCGTGAACGCGGCCATCGTGGCCACACGGTTGGGCCAGTCCATCGTGTTCACCGTGTACCGCTCCGGGCGCGCGGTCAGCTTGCCTTCCTCGTCGACCGACATCAGCCGCAGATGGTCAGGGCCGAACGCGTGCAGCACGAAAAGCGTGCTGTGCGACGGGGAATACGCCAGCGCCTTGGCGGTGCCGCTCGGTCCGTTCACGATGTTCCCGGTCCGCTTGGCGTCCAGCAGCGTGAGCTTGCCGTCTGCGCCCACGGCGAAGCTGGACACGGAATTGTCGCCGCCGTTGGTGGTAAACAGGAACCGCCGGTCCGGCGTGAGGATGACGCTAAACGCGCCCTCGAAGGCGTTCGGCGCGCTGGCCTGGCCGCTGACCGGCTTGAAGACCCCGGAGCCCGCTCCGCCTGTGAAGACGCGTTCTACCTCGGTAATCGTGCCGTCCGGGGCCCGGAGATAGTGGATGACGCAGTTCCGGATCTCGTTCGTCTGCATGAACAGGTGCCCGCCGGGGTGCATCTCACCCTGCGGCGCCTGCATCGACATGGATGGCTGGTTCGTCATCGTCGGCATGGACGGTTGGCTCGGCGTACTCATCTTTCCGTGTCCCTTTCTGTTTGCTCGTTCGGCTTACTGATCTGTTCCGGATTCCGTTCCGCGGATAAGGGCGGTCCCGTCCGGCTCAGGCTGGCCAGCCCGGCCATGTCGACGGTGCACGTCACGCCGTGCGCCTTGACGAACACCATGAGGACGGTGCCGCACGTCCGGCAGCGGACGACGGTGCCAGGGGCCCGCATGTAGACGAGCAGCTCTGCCACCGGGCGGATGGCGCCGCACGTGCCGCAGGTGCTGCTTGCGACGGTCATATCGGTGCCGAAGACGTCGATCAGCATGCCGCCGATCGCGTTGCCGTCGAGTGCGTCCATCAGCGTCCTCCTGTCGCCCCGAACCGCTCGGTCTTCACCCGGTCCGGCGGATAGCCGAGTCCCACCAGCCCGGCCGCGGCGGTCTCGACGAAACTGGTGGGCCCGCAGATGAAGGCCAGCGGGCTAGCCGTGGCGGGCCAGGCGACCTGCGCGAGCAGGGCCACGTCGACCCGGCCCGCGTGGCCGGTCCAGCCGGGCGGCTGGCTGCGGGTCAGCGTGTAGGTCACCTCCGCGCCGTCGTGGTGCTGGTCGAGTTCGGCGCGGTAGATCACGTCGGGCAGCGTGCGGGAGGAGTACAGCAGGCGGGCCGGGACGGCGCTGCCGGCGCGGCTGCGGTGCCGCAGGATGGACCGCAGCGGGACGATGCCCGACCCGCCGGCCAGCAGCGTCAGCGGGCTGCCGTCGCCGTGCTCCCACACGAAGTAGCCGCCGATCGGGCCGCGCAGCTCCAGCTCGTCCCCGGTCCGGAGCTCCTCGGTGAGGTACGGCGAGACCTCGCCATCATCAAGCCGCTCCACCGTGATCGCCAGCGGCTCACCCGGCGCCGAGGCGATGGAGTACGACCGCTCCGCGATGTAGCCGTCCTCGGCGGTCAGCCGCACGTCCAGGTGCTGCCCGGCGCGGTGGCCCGGCCAGTCCGGCGGCTCCAGCCCGATGGTGCAGACCGCGGCCGTCTCCCGGGTGACGGCGGTGACGGTGGCGGCCTGCCAGCTCAGTCGCCGGCGTAGCGCTGTTCTCGCCATGGGTCCCCATACATGTGATAGCCGTAGGTCTCCCAGAAGCCCGGCTCGTCGGTGTCACGCAGCTCCAGGCCCCGGACCCACTTGGCGCTCTTCCAGAAGTACAGGTGCGGCACCAGCAGCCGGGCTGGGCCGCCGTGCTCGGGTTCGAGGGGGGCGCCGTCGTAGTCGAAGGCCACCCACGCCTTGCCGCCGGTGACGTCCTCGATCGGCAGGTTCGTGGTGTAGCCGCCGTCGCAGAACGCCAGCACATACGGGGCGTCATGCTCGACCTGATCGAGCAGCGTGTCCACCGGCACGCCCCGCCACACGGTGTCCAGCTTTGACCACTTCGTCACGCAGTGGATGTCGCGGGTGACTTCCTCGCCCGGCACCGCCCGGAATTCCTGCCATGTCCAGGACTTCTTGGTCTCGCCGCCTTGCGTGATCGAGAACGTCCATTTCCCCAGCGGCGTGTGCGGCGTCGGGCCGGCCGACAACACCGGGAAGCCTTCGGTTATGTATTGACCCGGCGGCAGGCGTCCCGCCTCTCCAGCCGAGGCGCGGCGCAGGCCGCGGAAACCACGCGAGACAGAGCTCATCGCCAGTCGGCTCCTCTCCGCCCGCCGTCCTGCGGGATGGATCGAGCTTCGCCGCGTCTCCGGCAGCGCACACCGTCGCAGGTGCTAGTTCCGCACTTGCAGACCTGACGCTTAGAGGACTACCTGATCTGATGGTGTGCGGCGGGGGAGGGCGAGCTAGTCACCGGCGTGGTAACGCCGGTGGGCAGACGGGGTGCGAGCCTTCCAGACCGTCCCGTCCTGGGTGTCGCGCAGCTCGATCCCGATCCGGTCCAGCCGGTCCCGGATTGCGTCCGCGGCCGCGAAGTCTCCTCGCTGCCGCGCCGCCGTGCGTTCGCTGAGCAGTGTCTCGATCTCGTCCGGCTCAAGCTCGGCCCCGGCCATCGGCGCGTCGAGGTCCCCGGGGCCGAGGTCGAGAAGGCCGACTGAGAGCAACGCCTCCGTGGCCGCAACCAGAACCGCAAGGTCGCGGGCGGACAGCTCCGGATCGCGGGACAACTGCGTCAGGACGGCGAGCGCCTGGGGGGTGTTGAGGTCGGCCGAGACGGCCTCATCGAGCCGGCCAAGATAGTTCAGTCCCGCGCCGGTGAGCTGGTCAGCCGCCACGGCATACGTGAGCGGACGCCCGCCTGCCGGGATGCGCGCGCGGATGCGTTCCAGCAGCCTGCGATGGGCGGCCCGCGCCCCCTCCAGGCCGTCCCAGGTGAACTCCATCTGGTTGCGATAGCGGGAACCCAGCAGCAGGTACCGGTAGGTCAGCGGGTGGAAGCCATGGTGCCTGACGTCGGCAAGCAGGAGTGTGCCGCCCCTGGACTTGGACATCTTCGCGTGGCGGAGGTTGACGAACTCGTTGTGCACCCAGAACGGCACCCACGGCCCGCCCAGGTACGCCTCGCTCTGCGCGATCTCGTTGGTGTGATGCACCGGAATGTGATCGACGCCCCCGGTATGGATGTCGAAGCGCCCGCCGAGGTACTTCATGCTCATCACCGAGCACTCCAGATGCCACCCGGGCGCCCCCTTCCCCCACGGCGAGTCCCACTCCATCAGCCGCCGCGCATCGTGCGGCGACGCGCGCCACAGCGCGAAGTCGGCCGGATGGCGCTTCCCCGGAACCGGCGCGACGCGCGCCCCCTCCCGCAGCCCCCCAAGGTCGAGCCGGGCGAGCTTCCCGTAGTCCGGCACCTTGGCCGTGTCGAAGTACAGTCCCGACTCAAGCTCATAGGCGTAGCCCTTGTCCTCAAGCACCCGCGCGAAGGCGATCATGTCCCCGATATGCGCGGTCGCCCTCGCCCACACCGACGGCGGGCGGACGCGTAGCTCGTCCAGGTCGCGCATGAAGACGCCGGCGTAGTAGGCGGCGATATCCCAGACCGTGCGATGCTCCCGCTCCGAGGCCAGTTCGAGCTTGTCTTCGCCCGCGTCCATATCCGACGTGAGGTGGCCGACGTCGGTGATGCTGACGACCTGGACCACCTCGTACGCCTTCCACTCCAGCACCCGCCGCAGCGTGCCGGCGAAGACGTAGGCGCGCAGGTTGCCGACGTGCTGGTAGGCGTAGACCGTCGGACCGCATGTGTACATGCGCACCGACCCCGGCGCAATCGGAACGAAATCCTGAAGCCTCCCGCCGAGCGTGTTGAACACGCGCAGCGGCGCACCGGCGGCGCGTCGCATCTCACTGTCTCCTTCACCGGGCCTCACGGCAGCCTCACCGCCCCGGACGCCTCGTCGCTTCCCGCAAGCTGACCGGGTCCAAGCGCCGCGAGAGTCCGATACGGACCCATCCATCTTGACGGTGCGCGCTGCTGCGGGCGTAGCGATGCTCGGCCGTGTGCCAGATCGGTCTGCTGGATCATGCGCCATCCCAGGCCACAGGTCTTCCCCCTGCCAAGGAGTTCCCACATGCCTATGACCGAGCCTGCGTACTTCACCGCGTTCAAGACCTTTCAGTTCACCCGGACGCCCTCCGGCGTGCTAACGCTCAGGTTCCATACCGACGGGGGTCCGCGACGTTCACAGGGCAGATGCACACCGACTTCCCCCGTGCCCTGTACGAGATCGGGGAGGACCGGAGAACCAGGTGCTGGTGCTGACCGGCACCGGAGACCGGTTCATGACCGACATCGACGGGGCGAGCCTGGGAGACATCACCAAGCCCGCGCAGTGGGACCGCACCATCGCCGAGGGGCGCCGGGTGATGCAGCGGCTGGTCGATCTGGAGATGCCGATCGTGGCCGCGGTGAATGCGGTCGCGGAGGTGCTTCCCCTGGAACAGGTGCTGCCACGCGCCCAGGAGCTGGCCGAGGCACTGGCCGCCGGTCACAGCTGCTGACCCGGTACCTGGCCATCACCGTGCGCCAGCGCATCAGCCGCCGGATGGCCGAAGCCACCCAGCTCGGCATGGCGCTGGAAGGCCTTACCGCGGCCAACCTCCCCCACCAGCGCTGAGAGCAGCCTTTCCCACGACAGCACACGAGGAGAGAAGCGGGCTATGAGCGGACCTGCGGCGGAGAATATGCACGACGTGATCGTGATCGGGACGGGCCGATTGGGCAGACCGCCGCCGAGCGGGCGCGCGGCGAGGCTGAGCGTGGCGGCGGTGGAGCGGGAGCTGGTCGGGGGAGTGCTCGTACTGGGCGTGCATCCCGAGCAAGGCGATGCTGCGGCCGGTGATGGCGGTCGCCGATGCCCGCCGGGTCGCCGGGGGCGCGGCAGGCGGTCACCGGCCCGGTGGATGCCCCGGCGGTATTCAGGCGTCGCGACGGCCACGTGACGGACTGGCACGATGACGTCACCGTCACCGGGGTGCGCCCCGGCGGCAGCGGGCCGGTCACCGTGACCCTGGAAGGCGGCGGCGAGGTGCAAGCCGACGAGGTACTGTTCGCCGCCGGCCGGCAGCCGAACACCGCCGACATCGGCCTGGACATCGCCGGCCTGGAACCCGGGTCCTGGCTGGAGGTCGACGACACCTGCATGGTCCGCGCCCTGCAAGACGGCTGGCTGTACGCCCTCGGCGACATCAACCACCACGACCTGCTCACCCACCAGGGCAAATACCAGGCCCGCATCGCCGCCTCCGCGATCGCCGCCCGCGCCGCCGGGCAGCCCATCGACACCGCCCCGTGGGGCCCCCACGCCGTCACGGCCGACTCTCGCGCGGTCCCGCAGGTGTTCTCCTGCGACCCCCCGGCCGCCGAGGTCGGGCTGACCGCCGACCAGGCCGAACGCGCCGGGCACCGCATCCGCGTGATCGACGTCGACCCCGGCGCCACGGTGATCGGCGCGAACCTGTACGCCGACGGCTACCCCGGCCGCGCCCGCATGGTCGTCGACGAAGACCACGGCTACCTGCTCGGCGTCACCTTCGTCGGCCCCGGCGTCGCGGTTTGCGACGGTCCTGGGTAACTCTGACCGACACGATCTTCGCGGGGTGTCCGGGGCCGCCGCGCCGATGAGCCGCGGACAGCTGCACGAGGCCGGGCGGGCAGGCACCAGCGTCACAGGCCCGCGCGGGAGCCGGGTGGCGGCGCTGGCCACCACCGCGTAGCCGCTCTGCGGGTAGCGCAGCCTGGACGGTGACGGCGGGAGACGCGACGGCGACGTTACAGGCCGAGTTGTTCGAGCGCGACCAGGTAGGCCTCGCTGTAGGTGGGGTACTGGGCGACCTGGTCCAGGAGGGTGCCGATGGGGATCCGGGCGCGGATCGCCAGGGCGGCCTGGTGGATCCATTCGCTGGCCAGCGGCGCGACGGCCCATGCGCCGACCAGGACGCCGCGGTCGCGGTCGGCGAGCAGCCCGAGGGCCCCGCGCGGGTCGCGCTCGTAGGTCCATGACCGGTCTGCCGAGTCGGCGACGCTGATCTCGGCCGTGGCGGTGCTGATGCCGCGGGAGGCCGCCTGGGCGGCGGTCAGGCCGACGGCGGCGATCTCGGGGTCGGCGAACACCACCCGGGGGATTCCCTCATAGGAGGCGCCGTGGTCGCGGCCCAGGATGTTGTCGGCGACGACCCGGCCCTGGTATTTGGCGACGTGGGTGAACAGGGCGACGCCGGTGACGTCCCCGACCGCCCACACGCCCGGCCCGGCCCGGCACCGGTCGTCGACGGCGACCCCGCCGCGCCCGGTCAGCGTCACTCCCGCGGTATCCAGCCCGAGCCCCGCAGTTCTCGGGCCACGGCCGGCGCCGAGGATCACCACGTCGGTCTCCACCTGGCTGCCGTCATCCAGCGTCACCACCGTCATCTCGCCGGCCTTGCGGGCGCTGACGGGGGTGACCCCGGTGCGGACGGTGACACCCTCGGCGGAAAGCGCCTGCCCGGCCAGCTCGCCGACGCGCGGGTCCTCGCGATCGACGAGCCGGTCCGCCCGCTGGACAATAGTCACCTGCGCGCCCATCCCTGAATAGAACTGGCCGAGCTCGACGCCGACCGCGCTGCCGCCGATCAGCAGCACCCGGGATGGGATGTCACGCACGTTGGTGGCTTCCCGGTTGGTCCACACCGTCACCTGATCCAGGCCGTCAATCGCCGGGCGCAGCGGCTGCGACCCGGTGGCGATCACGACGTGATCGGCTTCCAGCAGCTGCCCGCCGGCCTCGACCTGCCCGGGCCCGGCCAGCCGGGCGGCGTCCTTGATGACCGTGGCCCCGGCCTGCTCGTAGCCTTTGACCTGGGCGGAGTCGTCGAGGTGGCGGACCATGAAGTCCCGGTAATCGCGCAGCCCCGCCCAGTCCAGCGCGGGGGTGGCCACCCCGGCGGCCCGGCCCGCCTCCGCCCGCACCTCGGGGCCGCGCAGCAGCGTCTTGGACGGGATGCACGCCCAGTAGGAGCACTCGCCTCCGATCAGCTCCCGCTCGACGACCGCCACCCGCCGTCCGGCGGCGAGCAGCCGCCCCGCGGCGGTGTCCCCGCCACACCCCATCCCGATGATGATCACGTCGAACCTGTCCACTCGCGCCTCCTGATGTGACTTAACGAGCTAAGGGCCGCCTGCCGGTGCGCGTGGCGGCCCCAGCGTCTCCGGAGCCGTGGCCCGCCGCGCCGCCGTGCGCATGCCCGGTCCCGGCCGCGCGAAACGCCCTGGTCAGGGCCCGCGGCGGTAGCGCAACCCGTGCGCCGAGTCTCGCCGCAATGCCCAGCGGCGCACACCGTCAAGGCAGGTAGTTATGTCGGCCCGGCCTGGGGCCGGGACCGGACCGCGGGCGGTGCGGGCCCAGGCGGGGCGCCAGCCCAGGTAGCCGAAGGCCACCTGATCCTGTCAATGAGCTGCCGCTTGCTCTGCCCGGTCCGCGGCCAGCCGCTCGTCACCACCAACCCCGGCATCAGCCAGTTCACCGAGGCCGGCAGCGGTGACTCACCCGGCCTGATCGCCATCTACCCCCACGCAGGCCACCTCGTACTCGGCGGCACCGCCGAGCCCGGACGCCGGGACCGGGAACCCTCCGCGCAGACCGCTGAGGCCATCTTCGCCCGCTGCATCGCCCTCGAACCCCGGCTCCGCACGGCCGAGATCATCGGGCACCGGGCGGGCCTTCGCCCCATGCGCCACGAGGTCTGCCTCGAGGCGCAGAAGGGCACGAGCTGTGCACGGCTGATCCGCAACCACGGCCACGGCGGGCCCGGCGTCAGCCTCGCCTGGGCTGCGCCGGCGAGGTCGCCACCTTGATCGGACACGCCCGCATAACGCCACCGGGCCCGGCCGGATTTGACCAGGTTTCCGCGAGGGCGCGGCAGTGGCCACGGCCGTGGCGAGATCCGGCTGCCCTGGCGTGCCGATTAAGTTACGTCACGGGAACTGTCCTGGCCGGTCGACCGCATGCGGGCGGGCCCGCGTGCCGTGCGGAGAAGGCGCCGGCGGCGTCAGTGGTTCGCGGCGGGGGAGTATGAGCGCGGCGATGAGGGCGGCGAGCCAGCCGGCGCCGGCGGGGGGGAGGTTGATCACGATGATCCAGCCGGGTCCTTCGACGCCGCGGATGGCGGCGATGACGCTGGGCAGGATGTAGAGGCCGGGCAGCCCGAAGATCAGGAAGATCCAGAAGAGGTAGCTGTGGGCTAAGGCGTTCATGGCGTTGCCTCCATTTACCGGGATGTCACCTGGGCTGGCCTGGTCGTTGCGCGATTTCGGGGGCGGGGATCCGGGCTGGAGCCTGCGCCGGGCGGCGCGTCCCGGCCTGGGCAGCGGCCCGGGTCGCGTCGGCGGCGCTGTGAGGAAAACTCAGGGCTGCCAGCCGGGCCGCTGACCGGCCGGCGCCGGCATGGGCTCGTGCGGTGCCGGCCGTTCCGGCGTCGTGTTGTGCGCCGGTCAGGCCGGTGGTCCGTTCGCCTGCTGAGGCGGCCGCTGCCAGGTCGATGGCGCCGTCGAGGCCGGCGGCGCGGGCTCGTTCCGCGTCGGCCGCTTTTTGTTCCTCGCCGCGGGCGCGGCCCTCGGCGGCGGCTTGCCGGGTGAGCCTGTCGATCATTTCGCCGGGCAGGCTGGTCGCCGCTTCCAGCACCATGGCCAGTTCGCCGGCGCCGGGTTCGGGCCGGCCTGCTGCGCGGGCGCCGGACTGGAGCCGGTCGATGATCTGCCGCCCGCGCCGCCCGGCCTGCTGGTCGCTGTCTGGGCCGGGCCCGGGTTCCGGCGTGCTGCCGGCCGCGAGATCGGCTGCCGGACCGGCGTCCTGGGTGGTGCCGGCGATGGCAGCTGCCAGGGCGTGGCGAGCCGGGGTGGGGTCGCCGACGCGGGTGCCGGGGGGAGGAGCCGAAGAAGGGCGCCGTCTTGTGCATCGCGTCGAGCGGGGCCGTGCCGTCGGCCCTGAAACCGTCATACCGTGCCATGGCGTACGGGTGCAGGACGCGGAGCCGGTCCTCGCATTTGCGCATGGCGGATGCGGCGGCGGGATCGGTGCCGGCGCGGCTGGCCGCGCTGGCCCACGCGCGGCCGGCCCGGGCCAGGCCGGCCCCGGCCAGCCACTGCGGGTCGTGCGCGGGCGCCCAGCTGAGCCGGGCTTCGTGGGCGATGAGGCATTCCTGTTCGTCCAGGATCTGGGTGGCGCGCTTGTCGTTGCCGGCGGCTTCCCTCGCGTTATGCAGTGCCTGCGTTGCAGGACGACCTGGGCCGTCGCTCCGGTGAGTGAGGCGACCTCGGCGACCCGCCGCGAGCCGTGGCTGAGTGCTTCTTCCAGCGGATTGGCGTGCTGGCCGGGTTCCATGTGCTGCTCCTCCTCTTCAGAATCCGCAGTTGCGGTGCGATCACCGCGCCGGGCCGCGCCGTCCGGGTGGTGCCGGCCCACGTCGTGACCGTGTCACGGGGCGGGCTGCTCCGGGCCGGGCAGGCGCGGGCTGTGGATGACGGCGGGTGCGCGGCGGGCTGGGGAAAGCTTCGGCTGCCACGCGAGTCGCCGCCGTGGGCCGCTCGCGGTACTCAAAGAACTGCATGCCGGTTCCGTCTGCTGCGGCGTGCAGTTGTTCCGCCGCTCGCCGGGCCGCGGCGGCCTGGGCGGCGTGCTGCTGGGACTGGCGGAGTTCGGCGACGGCGTCGGCGAGCGCGGCGAGGCGGGCGACTAGCGTGACCTGGGCCCGGGTGTGTCGTGGCAGACGAGCGCCGTGGCGGATAGCAGCGCGGCGGCCTTGCGCAGGTTGCTGCCCGCAGGG
>WNGL01018060.1_pt1 | contig 18309 bp, 18 predicted proteins | sample 5400591 | NCBI WGS metagenome assembly WNGL01 (sample SAMN13153377, study PRJNA577476) | soil metagenome | isolation source: 80 cm soil or saprolite under Garry oak tree replicate 1 | place: USA:California | collected 2016-06-15 | reverse complement strand
CTACGCCGAGGAAACGCGCGAACACCCACTCGCGTACCGGCGGGAGAAGAAACGCTACTGTGGTTGAAAGAGGGGACCCCTGGACGTACCGGGTGACGGACGTGGCGGTATTCCACGGCGTCACGTACCGCCAGGGCTCAGTGGACGATCCGATATGGCCGCGGGTGGCGCTGATCGAAGGGGATAACACGATCCTGGTCCACCCGGACCGGCTCGACGAGTGGTTCACCTCGCGCTGGACCTTCAGCTGGCGCGGCGAGCCCTTCGAATCGCGGGGGATGCGGGACGAAATGATGGAGGGGGTCTATCGGGGCGAGGACGGGGATTTCGCGACCAGGCACCTGCGCTCGGAACTATCCGAGCACCACGGACGCTTCCCGCTCGGCGAAATCGCCGACCTGACCCAACACCGCGACCCGCTGATCCCCCGCTTCCGCCGCGAGCAGAGCCTCATGGCCGACGCGGCGAAATACCGCTCCGGCACCTTCGCCCGCCTCGAGGGCAAGGTCTACCCCGCCGCCGACTCCGTCGACGAACACGAGCGCCTAGCCCTCACCGGCCCCGCCAACCTGGGCGCGCTGCGCGTGACGCTGGACGAGGTCGAGGAGTGGTACGCCACCATATGGACGTTCCGCTGGTGGGGCGAACCCTTCGAGGTCGCAGACGTGACGCAGGGCCGGATCAAGGGCCTGTACATGGGCGGCCAGGCGCACTTCGCCTGGGACTATCTTCGCCTCGAGCCGGGCACCCGGCAGGACTACACGATCCTGCTGCCCGAGGAGAGCGTCGAGGACCTCACGGAGCACCGCGAAGATCTGATGGCCAAGTGGCGGGGGAAGCAGTAGGGCGCTGTCCGCACCCAGCCTCAGATCTGCAGGAGTTCCTTGAACGTGCGTTGGACGAGGGGCCACTGCCATTCGCGCTCGACCCAGGCTCGTCCGGCTTTGCCCATCTCGGCGGCCTTCGCCGGATCGTTCAGCAATTCTGCGACGCGCTGGGCCGTTTGAGGGACGCTCAGGTCGCCGCTGCCGGGGACCACGTAGCCCGTCTGGCCCTCGAGGACCGCGTCGGGGGCGCCGCCTGAGTCGCCGCCGACCACGGCCATGCCCAGGGCGGAGGCCTCGAGGTAGACGATGCCCAGGCCCTCGATGTCGAGGCCGCCGCGGCGGGTGCGGCAGGGCATCGCGAAGACGTCGCCCGCGGCGTAGAGCCTCGGCAGCTCGCCCCAGGAGACGGGGCCGCTGAAGACGACGTCCTTCGCCACGCCGGTGTCCTCGGCGAGCTGCTCCAGCTCCTTGCGGTACGGGCCGCCGCTGCCGATGAGCAGGGCCGCGTCCGGGACCGCCTTCTTGATCAGCGGGAGTGCTCTGATCAGGGTGTCCTGGCCTTTGCGCGGGACGAGGCGTGAGACGCAGACGACGGTGGGGCGATCCGCCAGGCCCAGGCGCTTGCGCAGTTCCACGGTCTCCGGCTCGGCGCGCACGCCGGGATGGAACGTCTCGACGTCCACGCCGGGGTGCAGCTGCGCCATCCGCTCGCGGGCCTCGGGGTTCAGCACGTCGCCGACCTTGCGGTGGTAGTACTCGACCAGGTAGGTGAGCACGTCGACTCCATCACCGATACGGCGGAGCAGTTGCCTCGCCACCGGCAGCTGCGCCCACCCGGCCTCGTGGCCGTGCGTGGTGGCGACGAGCCGCTCGACGCCCGCCTTACGGCGCAGGGTCGGGGCCATCAGCGCCAGCGGGGCGGCGGCCCCGAACCAGACCCGGTCGCAGCCCTCGGATTTCGCGATCTCCACCGCGCGTCGCACCCGCTTGGGGTCCGGAATCATTACGGTTGTCTGGTCACGAATCGTCAGGTACGGACGTTCCGCATCGTACGCGCGGCACTCATCCGCCTTGCCGCGCCAGGTCGAGGCGTAGACGACCACGTCCGAAGGGGTGAACCCATCGACCATCGCTTGGACGAACGCCTGGATACCGCCGGGGCGCGGGGGGTAGTCGTTGGTGACGACGAGGGTGCGGGGCATGGCTCTACGATCTCATCCCCGGCCCGCGTGCAGGTATCCGACCACCGACCAGGAACAGGACAGCCGATGACCCTCCGGGCCATGCTGACCCTCACGCGGCTGCGCTCGGCGGCGCTGCCCGCGGCCATCTGGGCGTGGACCCGGGGCGTGCTGCTGCTCTACGTCTACGACGTGCTCCCGTACATCTCGCACGGCGACATCACTGGGGACCTGAAGCTCTACAACCACTGGTCGAGCATCTTCAGCACCGGGCATTTCCCGCAGAACGACCGCAGCTGGCAGTACCCTCCGGGCGCGGCGCTGGTCATCGAGTTCCCGCGGCTGATCCGCTCGCTGACCGGGCTGAGCTACAACTCGGCGTTCTACGCGATGGCGCTGGCGTCCGATCTGATCATCTTCCTGCTGGTGGTCTACCGCTGCTGGCGCACGCACGAGGAGACGGGGAGCGAGCGGGTCGACTACGTCGGCGCCTACGCGTACGTCGCGGCGATCTTCATGCTCGGGCCGTTCATCTTCGGCCGCTACGACATCACCGTCACCATGATCGCGTCGGTCGGACTCGTCGTGACGCTGCGCACGGCGACCGCGACCTGGCGGCTGCGCGGCGCGGCGATCGGCCTCGGCACGATCGTGAAGGTCTGGCCGATGGCGCTCATCCTCGGACTGTCGCGCGGTCGGGACGGTCGGCGCACGGTGAGTTGGGCGGTGATCGGCGGCGCTGTGCCGACGATGATCCTGCTGATCATGCCGGGCGCGCTGTCCTTCCTGAAGCAACAGGGCAGCCGCGGCCTCGAGATCGAATCGGTACTGGCCACGCCGTTCCTGCTGGCCCGGCACTTCGGCTACCACGCCGTGATCCGCAACAGCTACGGCTCCTGGCAGATCGTCGGCCGAGGGACCGGCGTGATCGCTGCGTTCTGCGAAGCGCTCACGCTGCTCGGCTTCTGCTGGCTGCTGTGGTGGCGGCGGCGCGCGAAGCTGACGCCGGAGCGCTGGACCGAGGGTGTGTACTACGACGCGGGCCTGGTCGCCGTCATGATCTCGATCATCACGAGCAGGGTGCTGAGTCCGCAGTACCTCGTTTGGGTGTGCGGCCTGCTCGCGCTCTGCCTCGCGATCGCGCCGCTCAAGCACGGCGGCACGGTACTGGCCGGGCCGTGTTGGCTGCTGCTGGGGACGATCTCCCTCACCCAACTCGAGTTCCCGCTGCTGTTCCCGACGCTGGTGCACGGCGGCACCAAGGCCGCGCTGTTCGTCACCGGTCGCAACGTCCTGCTGGTCGGCGCGACGGTGTGGGCCGCGTACCTGCTGTGGAAGCGATACGTCGTGGTCGAGGAGAAAGTGTCGGAGATCCCCGAGGCGGAGGAAGAACGCGAGCCCGAACCGGCCGTGTGACGTGACGTGATGTGACGTCACGTGGCGCGTCGTGACGGGTTCGGGCTTGCGTTCCGGGTCGGCTACTCGGTGAAGCCGGTGATCTTCTTCGCCCAGGTGACGAACGCGGGGCCGTCGTAGTTCACCCCGTGCGGCGCGTCCCAGTGCAGCAGCGGGTTCACGTCGTCGCCCAGGTCCTTGAGGCTCGCGGACAGGTTGCCGACGAGCCGTTCCCGAAGCCAGGACCCGGGTTTCAATAATGTTTACAATTCTGCTTACAGGTTATTCAGAAGCGTTCGGCGTTCTCTCTCCGGGCCCGGCGAACGTCCTCGGAGACGGACCAGGCGTCGGCGACCGGCCCGAGATGCTCGAGCTTGTCCGGATTGCTCACGCTGCGGACGGCCTGGATCCGACCGTCCTGCATCTCCAGGATCATCGTGCTCAGCACCCTGCCGTCGCGGTCCAGGAAGATCGCGCCCGGCTGGCCGTTGACCTCGTGCGGCTCCCAGGACACGCCGACCTGCGCAAGCACCGGGTAGTACGAGGCGAGCACCTTGGCCACCTTCAGCGCGCCGACGACGGTCTTCGACAGGTTCGGTGCCTTGCCGCCGCCGTCCCCGACCAGCTGCACGTCGGCGGCCAGCAGGTGCTGCAACCCGCCCACGTCGCCGTCCCGGAGCGCGTCGAAGAACCGGGTGGCCAGCTCCGCCCGCTCCCGCCGGTCCGCCTCGAACCGCGGCTGACCGGCCTGCATGTGCCGTCGCGCACGCACGAGAAGCTGGCGGCACGCCGCCTCGTTGCGCCCGACGGCCGCGGCGATGTCCGCGTACTCGAAGCCGAACACCTCACGCAGCACGAACACCGCGCGCTCGAGCGGGCTGAGCCGCTCCAGCAGCACCAGCGCCGCCATCGACACCGAGTCGGCCAGTTCGGCCGCCCGCGCCGGGTCCTCGTACGGATCGCTCAGCAGCGGCTCGGGGAACCACGGCCCCACGTACTGCTCCCGCCGCACGCGGGCGGAGCGCAGCACGTCGATCGAGATCCGCGTGACCGTTGCCGAGAGGAACGCCTTCGTCGAGTCGGGCACCGTCGACGAGGCGTCGAAGCGCAGCCAGGCCTCCTGAACCGCGTCCTCGGCCTCGCCGACGCTGCCCAGGATCCGATAGGCGATCGAGAACAGCAGCGGTCGCAGCTCCTCGAACTCCTCGACCTTGTTCACACTGTTCACACTCCGTCCCCTTCCCCGTTCAGCTCCGCTCGCTACCCGATACAACCCCGAGACGAGATGGCTCGGCGACCTGTGACACGGCCGGCTCGGGCTGACGGATGACCGTCACGGCGAGGAGCACGGCCACGAGCGTGAAGCCGGTGGCCACCGCCATCCCGACGTCGTAGCCGGTCGTCGGCGAGCTGGTCACCGATGCTGCGGCACCGGAGATGACCGCCAGGCCGAGCGCGCCGCCCATCTGCTGCGAGGTGGTGATCAAGCGCCTGACCGAAGAAGGCGAAGCGCTCAGCAACGACCTGAAGTAAGAACTCGCTTTCCCCGCTACTACGAGAAGATCGGGCTGATCGATCCGATCACCCGCGACCCCTCCTATCCGGAACTTAGAGCGCTCTAAGTCAAGCGCCGCGCCGACCTCAGCCCGGGCGGACGATCGTGCTGATCGGCATGGAGGTGACCGAGGCGAACCGCACGGCCGAGCCAGGGCGGGGAGCGTGGATGATCAGGCCGTTTCCGACGTACATGCCGACGTGGGTGCGGCCGGCGAAGTAGACGACCAGGTCACCGGGCTCGATGTCGGGCAGCGAGACGGTCTGGCCCGCGTCGGCCTGCTCCTCGGAGGTGCGCGGGAGCACGACCCCGGCCGCTCCCCAGACGTGCTGCATCAGGCCCGAGCAGTCGAAGCCGTCCGGACCGACCGCGCCCCAGACATAGGGCTTGCCGAGCTCCGAGTAAGCCGCCTCGATGGCCTTCTGCGCGCGGTCGACGTCGATCCCCTGGCTCACGTCGGAGGTCACGGAGGTCAGCAGCGAGCCGAGCGACGGGGCCTGCGCGGGAGCCGGAGTGCCGAGGCCGTCGCCGGTCGCGCCCTGCGCCAGCGCGTAGCTGACGGCCTGCCGGTCGACGGCGTCGAGATCGGCGATCTGCTGACGAGCCCGGGCCAGCTCGGCCTGGATCAGCGAGCGCGAGGAGGCGATCTCGGCATGCGTCGCCTGGAGCTGCTCCATCTCCTGCTCCCCCAGCGCCGAAAGCGCGTCGAGCTGGTGCTGAGCCTGCTCGGCCACGTGGATCTGCTGGTCGTCGAGCGCCGCCACGCGGCTCGTCATGCCCGCGCGCTGGAGGTAGTCGTCGGGGTGCGTGGCGAACAGCAGCGCGAGCGCGGAGCTGTACGCAGGGTCCCGATACTGCTGGGCCGCGAGCCTGCCGAGCCCGCCGTCGAACGAGTCCAGCATCTGCCGAGTCTGCTCGCTCTGGCTGTTCGCGTCGTTGATCGCGGCCTGGAGCTGGCTCATCCGCTCCTCGTCGGCGTCGTACTGCTGCGTCGCCTGCTCGGCCTGCGCGTACAGCGTGGAGATGTGCTGCTCGGCCGCCTGCCGCACATCCGCCGCCGGCTGCGCGTGCCCGACCCCCGCGCCCAGCCCCAACGCCGCACACGTGGCCGCCGTCACCGACGCGGCACGATGTCCTTGACCCGAAGCATGTCGAAGCACGGAGCGCAACGTATCGGTCGATCTGAGGCTGTATCAAACATACGTCACCCGAGCTAGCGAAAAGGACGATATTCGGTCAGGTGGGGTGAAGGGTGCGTGAGCGGGTGCGTCGGCGGCTTGCGGTCTGCGGTCGACGTGCGGCCCTACAGTCGCTGCGCGCCTTCGGGTAACGCGTGGCCTCGCCGGTAGCTGACGAGCCGTCGGCGACCTACGATCTACCAGTGACCACGACACTTGCCGACCTGAGGCGTACCCGGGAGACGACCACGGAGGTCGCGGAAGCGCATACAGCAGCCCGACTCCGCTACGAGCTCGGCAAGATTGTACGTGAGCGTCGCGGAGTGCTGGGCTGGCCGCAGACGGAGCTCGGCCGCCGCTCCGGGCTGCGGCAGCCCGCGATCGCCCGCTTCGAGGAAGGCGGCACCGTGCCGACGGTTCCCGAGCTCGAGCGTCTTGCCGAGGTTCTAGGCCTGCGGCTCGTCGTGCAGATGGCACCGCCCGCCAACCAGTCCAGGCCCAGACCAGAAGCAGACCCCACAACACCCGGCATCCCACATACTCACGGGCGGGCGGGATAAGTAATCGGCCCAGACGTAGGAGCCGGTGCGCAGCGAGGCTCGAGCGAAGCACCGGCGACGTGGGTAGGGCCGCCCATAAACCGCAAGCAACAAGCCCTAATTCCGGCCCAGCCGCCTGACCAGCATCGACGAGGGAACCGGACGGGCACCCGAGCGGCGGACGCCGTCGGCCACCTCCTTGTCGGAGGAGACGACGATCAGCGGGCGGCCCTGGGGCTCGGCGGCAACGAGGCGGCGGATCAGCTCGTCGGCGATCTCGCCGCCGCGCGAGAACAGTACCCTGACGCCCTTGTGCTGCGGGACCGGGACCGGGCCGCCGAGCTCCGCGCCGTCGAACACGCAGGTCACCTCGGCTCCGGTGCGGGCCGCGATACCGCCCAGGCCCTTGAGCAGCCTTATCCGCTGCTCGTGCAGGGACAGGGTCGGGAAGCCGGTCTTGGTCACGTTGTAGCCGTCGACGACGAGGTGGGCGCGCGGCAGCGCGAGCAGGGCGTCCAGGATCGCCGGATCGTCCGCGGCGCGCGCCTGCCCGGCCACGTCGTGCGCGCCCAGCGTGTCGGCCCGCACGGCCTCCACGGTGTCCGCGGGGCGCGCGTCCGTGGGCGAGATGGCCAGCTCCCGCTGCAGCCCCGCGGCGGCCTCGCTGATGGTCTCCAGGAGCAGCCTCATCCGCACCTCGTCCGCGCCGCGGCTCGCCCGGGTGGCGCTGCGTGCCGCCTCGAGGGCCGCCTCGGACTCGGCCAGCCGCGTGCGGACCCGGCGCAGCTCCGCCTCCGCCGCCGACACCTGCATCGTGGCCGCGTTCTGCACGGCGCCGCTCTCCGAGACCGCCTCCCGGGCGTGCGCCTGAGCCCGCCTCATATCCGCTTCCAGCTGCCGGATCCGGCGGCGCAGCGAGTCGCCCTCGCGGCGTTCGGCGCCGAGCTCGGCCTTGAGCCGCTCGATCTCGACCTTGCCCTGCTCGCGGATCGTGTCGATCTACGCCTTGAGCCTGGCCACCTCGTCACCGAGGTGCTCGTCGGCCAGGGCGCGCTCGGACTCGCGGGCGGCCCGCTCGGCCTGGTCGAGCAGGTCGGACCAGCCCTCGGGACGCAGCAGGTAGACGTCGGGATATGTGTCGCGCACCCGCTCCGCGACCCGGCCGCGGAAGACGGAGTCAGCCTCCAGTGCGGCGGCCAGCGGCGTCGCCGCGAGCCTGGCCCGCTTGGCCGGGGTGAACTTGGCGAAGGGGCGCAGCGAGGCCGGCAGCGTGGCCGGCGGCTGGCCGCCCGCGACCTGGGCCGCGAAGTCCAGCACGCGCGCGCGGACGGGTTCGGACAGGGCGGCGGCGCTCGGGCTGCGCTCCGGCGCGGCGTCGGGCGCGTCGAACCCGAGCTCCTCGCCGCTCATCTGTCGCCTTCCGTCCCTACGATGACTGGTGGTTATCGGGTATTCCCCAGCGTAGACGCTTTCACGCGCCACCTGAGAGCCCCCGCGCGCCCCCGGGGCGTCGCGGTCTAAGCTGAATGACATGGTGACCGCGATAGTGATGATCAAGGCCGAGACCGGGTTGATCCCGGAGACCGCCGCTTCCGTGGCCGCGCTGGCCGGGATCAGCGAGGTCTACTCGGTGACCGGCGAGTGGGACCTGATCGCCATCGCCCGGGTGCAGGCGCACGAGGAACTCGCCGACCTGATCCCGGGAGGCCTCAACAAGGTGCACGGCGTGTTGCGCACCGAGACGCACACGGCCTTCCGCGCCTACAGCGCCGTGGACCTCGACGCCGCGTTCGCGCTCGGCCTCGAATGATCAAGCTGCCCGCATAAACACGTTCCCCTCCGTACCTGCACGGTACGGAGGGGAAGTGCTTTGCGGCTACAGCTTTTTCGCTATCGGGTCACTCAGTGGTGGCCGCTGGAGATCGCCTCGCGGTACTCCTCCTCGGACACCTTCTCGACCCGCTCGCCGAAGTACCAGCGGGTCATCCGCGCACGCAGCTTGGCCAGGCGCAGGTTCGGCGCCGGAACGCCGTTCGCGTCGGTGACGTCGGTCAGCGTCAGCGGGTGGTGCACCTCGTGCGAGGTCAGCGTGTGCAGATCGCCCTGCGGCAGCGGGGTGTGGATCTCCGAGAACTGACCCTCCGGCGACCGGGTGATGATTCCGGATTCGCGTCCGTGCAGCACCTTGTCGCGGTCCCGGCGCTGCAGGCCGAAGCAGATCCGCCGGGTGAGCCAGAAGGCGAAGGCCGGCGCGACGAAGATCGCGACCCGGTCGACCCAGGTGATCGCCTCCACCGACAGGTTGAAGTGGGTGGCGATCAGGTCGTTGCCGCCGTTGATCCAGCCGACGCCGTAGAACACGATGCCGGCGACGCCGATCGCGGTACGGGTCGGCATGTTCCGCGGCCGGTCCAGGATGTGGTGCTCGCGTCTGTCGCCGGTGATCCACGCCTCGAGGAACGGATACATCGCGAGACCGCCGAACAGGATGCCGGGCACGATCGCGAACGGCACCAGGATGTTCGGCGACAGCGTATGGCCCCAGAAGTTCCATTCGATGTTCGGCATCATCCGGAGCGCGCCCTCGAAGAAGCCGATGTAGAAGTCCGGCTGCGAACCCGCGGTGATCTGGGTCGGCACGTACGGCCCGTACAGCCAGATCGGGTTGATCGTGACCAGGCCGCCGAGCAGCGCGGTGAAGCCGAAGACCACGAAGAAGAATCCGCCGGCCTTGGCCATGTACACCGGCATCAGCGGCAGGCCGACCACGTTCTGGTTGGTGCGGCCCGGACCCGCCCACTGCGTGTGCTTCTGGTAGAAGACCAGGATCAGGTGCGCCGTGATCAGCCCCAGGATCAGGCCAGGCACCAGCAGGATGTGCACGGTGAACAGCCGCGGCACGATGTCCGTGCCCGGGAACAGGCCGCCGAACAGGAAGTACGAGATGTACGTTCCGACGATCGGGATGGCCAGGATCATGCCCTGCAGGATGCGCAGACCCGTGCCGGAGAGCAGGTCGTCGGGCAGCGAGTAGCCGCAGAAGCCCTCGGCCAGCGCCATCACGAACAGCGTGAAGCCGATCAGCCAGTTGAGCTCGCGCGGCTTGCGGAACGCGCCGGTGAAGAAGATCCGGAGCATGTGCACCATGATCGCCATCACGAAGACCAGCGCGGCCCAGTGGTGGATCTGACGCATCAGCAGGCCGCCGCGCACGTCGAACGAGATGTTCAGCGTACTGGCGTAAGCCTCGGACATCCGGATGCCGTCGAGCGGCGTGTACGAGCCGTTGTACGTCACCTCGCCCATGGACGGGGTGAAGAACAGCGTCAGGAAGATGCCCGAGAGCAGCAGCACGATGAAGCTGTACAGGCAGATCTCGCCGAGCATGAAGGACCAGTGGTCCGGGAAGATCTTGCGCAGGTTCTTCTTGGTCGCGCCGGCGATGCCGAGACGCTGGTCCAGGTATTCGGAGGCCTTCCCGCCGAGCGTGGTCGGGACGATCTCCTCGTTGGTCGTCGAAGTGCTCATCCGCGTTCCCAGAAACTCGGACCGACTGGCTGGTCGAACCCGGCCTTGGCGACCAGGTAGCCGTCGGCGTTGACAGTGATCGGAAGCTGCGGCAGCGAGCGCGCCGCCGGACCGAAGATGACCCTGCCGTTGTCGGACAGGTCGAAGGTCGACTGGTGGCAGGGGCAGAGCATGTGGTGCGTCTGCTGCTCGAACAGCTGCACCGGGCAGCCGACGTGCGTGCAGATCTTGGAGAACGCCACGATGCCCTCGTAGCCCCAGTCGATCTCCTGCTGCGACTTGATGTCCACGGTGTTCATCCGGACCAGCAGGATCGCCGACATCGACATCATGTTGTTGGTCTGGTCGCCGGCCGTCAGCACCGCGGCCGGGCTGGCGCTGACCAGCGTGCCGACCTGCAGGTCCTCGGGACGGATGCCGCGGCCCCGGCTGCCGTCCAGCGAGATCGAGGCGTCGTTGATGATCAGCTCGCCCGCGGTCCACGCCGTCTGCCGCTGCGTGGTGCCCGGCTGCGGACCGAGGTCGCGCAGGATCCAGACCGCCGGCAGCGGCAGCACGGCCATCGCACCGATCAGCGTCCGGCGGATCAGCGGGCGCTGCTTCCAGCCGGAATCCGCCATGCCCTGCTGGAACTCGGCGACGGCCTCGGCCTTGTCCTCCGGGGTTGACTCGAGCAGGTGCCGCTCCTGCGGCACCTCCACGTCCGTCATCAGGGTGCGGGCCCAGTAGATGGCACCCGCGCCCATCGCGAACAGCGCCACGCCGAGGGTGATGCCCAGGGCGAAGTTGGACGCCGACATCGCGCCGAGCGGGAAGAAGTTCACGATCGTCGAGGTGTTGTTCGGCACCTCGGTGTAGCAGACCATGAAGGCGATCGTGGCGATGGCGGACAGCAGGAACAGCCCGGCCACGATGCGCTCGGACTTCCTGGCGACCTTCTCGTCGATGTCCGTCAGCCGGGGCGTGTGCTCCGGCAGGCCCGGGTCGGCGAAGGGGTTCTCCGCGACGACACCGTGGCCGTGCTCCTCGTCCACGGCTACGGAGCCGTGTTCGTCGTGTGTCATGTCACCGCTCATAGTTACTCCTTGCCCCCCTTCTTCGCGGCGGCCTGGGCCACGCGCTCGGCGGAGGCCTTCGTGGTGTGGGCCGCGATCCAGACCGCGAACAGCAGCAGCGCGATCAGTCCGAAGGTCCAGATGAACAGGCCCTCAGCCGTCGGGCCGAGTCGGCCGAGGCCCGCGCCGCCGTAGTTGGCCTGGTTCCGCACCGAGACGATGTACGAGATGATGGCCTGCTTCTCCAGCGGGGAGATGACCGTGTCCGGGAAGTTCGGCATGTTCTGCGGGCCGGTCAGCATGGCCTCGTAGATCGCCTTCGGGTTGGTCTGCGTCAGCGCCGGCGCGTACTTGCCGTCGGTCAGCGCGCCGCCCTGGCCCGTGATGTTGTGGCATTCCGAGCAGGTCGTGCGGAAGATCACGCCGCCGAGCTGCACCAGGTTTTCGTTCACCTGGTACTTGCTGGAGTCCGGAATGGCCGGGCCGCCACCGAGCGAGTCGATGTAGGCGGCCATCTCGTCGATCTGCTCCTGGGTGTAGAGCACGGCCTTCTTCTCGATCTGCGCGCCCGGCTGCTGGGCGGGCATGCGACCCGTGGAGACCTGGAAGTCGACCGCCGCCGCGCCGGAGCCGACCAGGCTCGGCCCGTAGCTCGAGCCCTCGCCCAGCTTGCCGTGGCAGCTGGAGCAGGACGTGATGTACAGCGCCTTGCCGTTCGCGATGGCCTGCGCGTTGCTGGTTCCCGTGTCAGCCGAGGCGGAGTTCGGCGAAAGGAACGCGGCGAAGATGGTGCCCACGAAGGCCAATCCGAGCACCAGGACGACGAACGCTGCCAGCGGGTGGCGTCGCCGTGTAGAGAGCGATTTCACGACTAGTGTCCCTAATGGAGCTTATCGTCCGGAGTTACTTGAGCACGTAGATAACGAAGAACAGGCCGATCCACACCACGTCGACGAAGTGCCAGTAGTACGACACGACGATCGCGGAGATCTCCTGGTCGTGGGTGAAGCGCTTGGCCTTGTAGGTGCGCATCAGCACCATCAGGAAGGCGAACAGACCACCCGTCACGTGCAGTCCGTGGAAGCCGGTCGCCAGGTAGAACGCGCTGGTCCACTGGTTCTCCGAGATCGCGTGACCGTCCTTGACCAGGGACGAGTACTCGAAGACCTGCAACGAGATGAACACGGCGCCGAGGATGAACGCGAGGATGTACCACTCGCGCATGCCGTAGCGCCGGACGTTGAGGATCGAGCCGGTGCGCTTGACCTGGTGGCGCTCCGCCGCGAACACGCCGAACTGGCAGGGGAACGAGGACGAGACCACCACGGCGGCCATTATTGCCCCCCGCCACTACGCGGCCATCGTCGGGGTCCCCCTTTCGCGCGGGTGTCGCTGACGATCCTTCGAATGGCGGGTGGGAATCCGGGGATGATTAGTCCAAACGGGGAAGAAGCAGCGCAGCCCGAGCGGCTCTGACCGCATGTCAGCGCTCCGGGTACGGACGTGTCCCCGCGGCGGTTCCCGCGTTATCAGATCGTTAGGGCTGGTCTCCGCGCGAACGCGGTCCTACGCTGGTCGCACGTGCGCGCACGATTGGTGAGCCCTCAGAGTGGAGGCGTGTCCATGTCCGCAGCAGCATTGGCCGATACGGATGGGTCAGGAGTAGGCGGTTCTACCGCCGGCGACCCGCCCAAGGCCCAGGTGAAGCATTTGAAGGTCCTGCTCTACAGCGACGACGCGGCGGTGCGGGAGAACCTGCGGCTCGCCCTCGGCACCCGCCCGGACACGGCGCTGCCCGAGCTGTCCGTGGAGCAGTTCGCCACCGCGCCCGCGCTGATCGCCCGGATGGACGCCTCGCTCAAGGGCCTCGGCGTGGACCTGGTGATCCTGGACGGCGAGGCGGTGCCGGCCGGCGGGATGGGCCTGGCCAGGCAGCTCAAGGACGAGATCTACCGGTGCCCACCGCTACTGGTGGTCACCGGCCGCGCGCAGGACGGCTGGCTGGCCACCTGGGCCAGGGCCGACGCGGTGGTCTCGCACCCGATCGACCCGGTCCGGCTCGCGGACGTGGCCGTCGGACTGCTGCGCGCCCGCGTAGGCTGATCCCCGCCCGGACCATCCGCTCCGGGCACGGGATGAGCGTATGGAAGGAGGGCCAGGAACGATGACGGCAGTGGAGGGCACTCAGTCCTGGCCCGGAGTCCTCGGCGCCCTGATCCGCCGCGAGGACCTGTCCGCCGAGGCCACCGCCTGGGCGATGAACGAGATCATGACCGGCGCGGCCACCCCGGCGCAGGTGGCCGCCTTCGCGGTCGCGCTGCGCGCCAAGGGCGAGACCGTCACCGAGATCGAGGGCCTGGTCGCGGCGATGCTGCGGCACGCGAACCTGATCGAGGTGCCCGGGCCCACGGTGGACGTGGTCGGCACCGGCGGCGACGGCGCGAAGACGGTGAACATCTCGACGATGTCCGCGATCGTGGCCGCGGGCGCCGGTGCCAGGGTCGTCAAGCACGGCAACCGGGCCGCCTCCTCGTCCTCGGGCGCGGCAGACGTGCTCGAGCAGCTCGGTGTGCGGCTGGACCTGACGCCGCGCCGGGTCGCCGAGGTGGCCGAGGAGGCGGGCATCACGTTCTGCTTCGCGCAGATGTTCCACCCCGGCTACCGGTACACCGGTACCCCGCGCAAGGAGATCGGCGTCCCGACGGTGTTCAACACGCTCGGCCCGCTGACCAACCCGGCCCAGGTGAAGGCGCAGGCCGTGGGCGTCTCCGACCAGCGGATGGCCGGGGTGCTCGCCGGGGTGCTCGCGCGCCGCGGCAACAGCGCGCTGGTCTTCCGCGGCCTGGACGGGCTCGACGAGCTGACCATCACCACGTCCTCCACCGTCTGGACCGCGCACGCCGGAACGGTGACCGAGGAGCTCTTCGACCCGCGCGAGGTCGGCATCGAACTGGCGCCGATCGAGGCGCTACGCGGCGCCGACGCGGCCTACAACGCCGACGTGGCACGCAAGCTGCTCGCCGGCGAGACCGGACCGGTCCGCGACGCGGTACTGCTCAACGCCGGAGCCACGCTCGCGGCCCTCACAGCACTCGACGTGCCCGAAGGCAAGCTCGCGCCGCTGGCCGAGCGGCTGGCCGAAGGCGTCGAGCGGGCCGTCCGGTCGCTCGAGTCCGGCGCCGCGGCGGCCACCCTGGACCGCTGGTCCGCCGCCACCCAGAAGTAAACCCGCGTATATACCCGTCGGCCCCCGGAACCAAACCGGGGGCCGATTCTTGTGACCATCCCATCCAGAGCGCCGCGCACGGCAAGCCCGCCGCAGGTCACGCGGCACCTCGGAACATCGGCGGCGCGCCGAGGCCCGGCCTCAGCCCGAGAGCACCGCGCGCAGGTCGTGCAGCCGCTGCTCGACCGCCGTGCGCTGGCTCGTGGTCGCCCACAGCGCCATCCACTCGCTCTCCGGCCCGCTGACCTTGTCCAGCGCGGCCAGAGCGAGCCGCGCGGAATCCTGGTCGGTCAGCGGACGGTGCACCCGCAGCCACTCGTCCACGGACGGATTCCCGGTCGCGGCGCTGCGCGAGCGCCCGGCCGCGACCAGGCCCGCTGCCGCGACGGCGAGGTGACCCTCGTCCAACTCGACCCGGCCCGGGCGCTCGGCCACCGCCGCGAGCACCTCGCTCAGCTTCTTCAGCACCTGCTCGTCCGGGGTCTCCTCGATCTCGTCGAAGAAGTCCATCGCGACGTCGTTGTCGAACGGCCCGACATGCCAGGTACCCATCGCGCGCCTACCTCCGTCCCTTCCCCCGTGCGTCACTGTGACGGCCCTTAAACGCAAGGTAACCGGGAATGGGCGGGTCCGCTATGCGGAGGCGGGTTTCCCGTTGAGCGTCGGACCATACGCCGACCCCTTGACGAGCGTGGGCCAGTCGAGGGTGAAGGTGCAGATGCCGTTGTCCACCGCGACCGTCCTGGTCCGGCTGCCGTTGATGGTGACCACGTCGCCGTCGATGACCTGGTTGTAGAACCACTCGGCATCCGCGGTTCGGCAGTGCACGCAGCCGTGCGAGTCGTCGTTGGCCGAGCCGATCTCCGAGTCCCACGGCGCCGCGTGCACGTACGTGCCGCTCCAAGTGATCTGGGTGGCCCATTTCACGAAGTCGTCGTAGACGTCGCCGCCCCCGTAGTTGCCCTTCATCTCGACCGGGTTGCCCTTGCCCAGCACGGCCATCGTGCCGGTGTAGGTCACGAAGGTCTCCTTCGTCGTCTGGCCGGTGTCGATGGGGAAGGTCCGCACGACCTTGCCGTCCTGATACACGGTGGCCTGGAACTTGTCCTTGTCGACGATCAGGCGCAGGTCGCGGGAGCTGATCGCGAAGTCGTGCGAGGCGTAGTCCTTGACGCCGTACTGGTGCGAGCCGAGCCGGACGCCGTTGAGGTTGAAGGCGATCGAGACCTGAGTGTTGACCGGCCAGAACTCCGCAGGACGCCAGTCCGCGACGGCGCCGCTCGAGTCGTTGGAAACCCAATACCAGGCGCCTTTGACAGCCGGGGTCGTGGTCACGACGCAGGCCTTCTCGAGCGCGGCCTGATACTCCGTCGGCACGTAGTTGGAGAACGTGACGCGGATCGGCTGCCCGACCCCGACGGTGGACCCGCGCGGCGGCACGACGGACGAGACGCCGAAGGTGGAGGAGGGCGAGAGCGTGTGGAAGGCGACGTTCGAGGTCACGGTCTTGCCCGCGGAATTCTTGGCCGCGACCGTGAGCGAGTACCCCGTATCCACGCTCAATACGTTGTCGGACGTCCAGGAACTGCCGTCGGTGGAGAGCGTGCCGCTGGTCTGCTGCTGCCCGGAGAGCTCGACCGACTCGATCGTGCCGCCGAGCACCTGAACGGTCACGGACTTCGATGGATCCACGCCCGTCGCGCCGTTCACCGGCACGGTCGCGATGGTCGGCAGCGGCACGGTCGGCGACGGACTGGCGGATGCCTTCGCGCCCTTCGCCGAGCCCGAGACGGCGCCGGCGGTTCCGGACGCCGCGGGTGACCCGGAGGCGGAGCCGGAGGCGGCGATCATGGCCACCACACCGCCGACGACGACCACGCCGACGCCTCCGGCCAGCAATATCTTGCGACGGCCCAGCAGGGGCGCGGACGGCCCTGCGGGAGCTGCGCTCAGCGCCTCCGGAGCGTCCGTCACCTCGGGCGTCTCCGCCTCCGCCGGCTCCGGATCCTTGGCCCCGGTCCCCTCGTCGTCCGCCATGCCTCGCGTCCTCCCACTATGACCCGCGGCCTACGCCCCCTGTCATCGCACAGCGTAAACAGCGCGGGCCGGTACGGAAATCCCGTACCGGCCCTTGCTGAGGTCCTGTTACAAAATCACTACCTGTCAGTAGTGCTTGTTCTCGCCGCGGTAGTACTCGAACACGAAGCCGTAGATGCCGAACGCGGCGAACGGGAGCGCGAAGTAGCACAGCCAGAAGCCGATCGCCACGCCCAGGAACGCCGTGGCCAGCGACATGCACAGCACCAGCGGCCAGTAGCTCGTGGGCGAGAAGAAGCCCTGCTCGCCGGCGCCCTCGTGCGGCTCGCCGTCGTCCCGGTCATCCGGTCCCGGGCCGATCCGGCGGGCGGTGAAGTACAGGTAGTACGCGATCATGCCGGACAGGCCGACGGCCATGGTCAGCGCCGCCGTACCCGTCGGGTCGTGCGAGGTCCACCAGTAGACCACGACCGTGCCGATCAGAAAGAGGCAGATGTAGAAGAACATCTTCGCCGTGAGCTTCATCGGACGATCACTCCTCTCCGGACTTCTCGGCGGACGGCTTGCCGCCGCCAGCGGCCTTCTTCGCGGCCCGGCGCATGGCTTTGGCCTCGGCGGCCTGCGCCTCGCGCTCCTTCATCAGCGCCTTCTTCGCGGAGTGCCCGCGCTCGCCGTTCTCGATCTCCAACAGCGCCACCTCGGGGTGGTGCAGGTCGAAGGCCGGGGACTCCGAACGGACCCGGGGCAGCGAGTTGAAGTTGTGCCGCGGCGGCGGGCAGGACGTCGCCCACTCCAGCGAGCGGCCCCAGCCCCACGGGTCGTCCACCGTGACGCGCTTGCCGGACTTCGCTGTCTTGTACACGTTGTACAGGAACGGGAACATCGACAGCGCCAGCAGGTACGAGCCGATCGTGGAGATCGTGTTCAACGTAGTCCAGTTGTTCGAGGCCAGGTACGTCGCGTAACGGCGCGGCATGCCCTCGGCGCCGAGCCAGTGCTGCACCAGGAACGTGGTGTGGAAGCCGATGAACAGCGTCCAGAAGTGGACCTTGCCGAGACGCTCGTCGAGCATCTTGCCCGTCCACTTGGGCCACCAGAAGTAGAACCCGGCGAACATCGCGAAGACCACGGTGCCGAACAGCACGTAGTGGAAGTGCGCGACGACGAAGTACGAGTCCTGCACCGCGAAGTCGATCGGCGGCGAGGCGAGCATGACGCCGGTCAGACCGCCGAAGAGGAACGTCACCAGGAAGCCGACAGACCACAGCAGCGGTGTGTCGAAGCTCAGCGAGCCGCGCCACATCGTGCCGATCCAGTTGAAGAACTTCACTCCGGTGGGCACCGCGATCAGGTAGGTCATGAACGCGAAGAACGGCAGCATGACCGCGCCGGTGGTGAACATGTGGTGCGCCCACACCGTCACCGACAGGCCGGCGATGGACAGCGTCGCGAAGACCAATCCTGAGTATCCGAAGATCGGCTTGCGGCTGAAGACCGGAAGGATCTCGGAGACGATGCCGAAGAACGGCAACGCGACGATGTACACCTCGGGATGACCGAAGAACCAGAACAGGTGCTGCCACAGGATCGCGCCGCCGTTGGAGGCGTCGAAGATGTGCGCGCCGAGCCGGCGGTCGGCCTCCAGCGCGAACAGCGCGGCGGCCAGCACCGGGAAGGCGAGCAGCACCAGCACCGAGGTCAGCAGGATGTTCCAGGTGAAGATCGGCATCCGGAACATCGTCATGCCGGGCATCCGCATGGTGATGATCGTGGTGATGAAGTTCACCG
>WNGL01012342.1_pt1 | contig 18316 bp, 19 predicted proteins | sample 5400591 | NCBI WGS metagenome assembly WNGL01 (sample SAMN13153377, study PRJNA577476) | soil metagenome | isolation source: 80 cm soil or saprolite under Garry oak tree replicate 1 | place: USA:California | collected 2016-06-15 | reverse complement strand
CCACAGCGCCGGGAGAAGAAACGGGAGCACGCCCTCGATGATGAGCATCAAGGCAAAAGCCATTAGGAACGTGGTGCCCATTCACTTGCCGCCCCTTGCCGGGTTTTTGAAATACCTGAAGAACTCGGAATTGGGATCGAGCACGATCACGTCGCTCTTGTTCTTGAAGGTCGCGCGGTAGGCGTCGAGGCTGCGATAGAAGGCGTAGAACTCGGGGTTCTCGTTGAAAGCGCGCGCGTAGACGGCGGCCGCCCTGGCATCGCCTTCACCCTTGACGCGTTGGGCGTCGCGATAGGCTTCCGCGATGATGATCTGACGCGTGCGATCGGCCTCGGCGCGGATTTTCTCCGCCGCGGAGAAGCCCTGCGAGCGCAGCTCGGCTGCGACGCTCTTGCGCTCCGCGTCCATGCGTCGATAGACCGCTTCACTGACCTCCTGCGGCAGCTCGATGCGCTTCAAGCGGACGTCGACGATCTGCACGCCGATCTTGGCGACGTCGTCCTCCACCTTCTCGCGTACGATGCGCATGATGTCGTCGCGCTCGCCCGACACGACGTCGTGCACGGTGCGCTTGCCGAACTCTTCGCGCAGCGCCGCGTTTACCGTCTGCGACAGCCGCGTCTGAGCGCGCTGCTCGTCGCCTTGGACGCTGATGTAATACTGCCGCATGTCCTGGATGCGCCACTTGACGAAGGAGTCGACCAGGACGTTTTTCTTCTCCGAGGTGATGAAGCGCTCGGTGTCGGGCGTATCCAGGGTCAGGATTCGCTTGTCGAAATAGCGCACGTTCTGGATCAGCGGAATTTTGAAGTACAAGCCGGGCTCGTCGATCAAGTCCTTGATCTCACCGAGCTGGAACACGATGGCCCGCTGGCGCTGGTCCACGGTGAACGCGGAGAGGGCTGCGAGGACGATCGCGCCCGCGATCATCGCGAGAACGATTCCGGAACGGCTGTTCATGGCCGTTCCCCTCTCTCGCGCCCGCGCAGCGCGTCACGGGAGCGGGCTCCGGTATCCGGTGCCGGCGGCGGCTCGGTGACCCGGGACGGCGCCGACGACGCCTGCCCCTCCGGCGGAGCTGCCGCCGTGGTCATCTGGATGATCTTGTCGAGGGGAAGATAGAGAAGATTGCTCCCGGCCTTGGCGTCGATCAGGATTTTGGCGACGCTCGACAAGATCTGCTGGACGGTATCGAGGTAAAGGCGCTCGCGCGTCACGCCCGGCGCCTTGTTGTACTCGACCAGGATCTGCCTAAAACGCGCCGCTTCGCCCTCGGCGTTCGCGATTACGCTCTGGCGGTAACCGTTGGCCTCCTCCGTCAAACGCGAGGCGGTGCCGCGCGCTTTGGGGACGACGTCGTTGAAATACGCCTGCCCCTCGTTCTTTTGCCGCTCGAGGTCCTGCTTGGCGCGCACCGCATCGTCGAAGGCGGCCTGCACCTGCTCCGGCGGCTGCGCGTTCTGCATGGTCACCTTGCTGATCGAGATGCCCGTCTTGTAGCGGTCGAGGATCTGCTGCATCAGGGTCTGCGCTGCCACTGCGATCTGTTCGCGACCCTCGTAGAGCACGAAGTCCATTTTGCTCTTGCCCACGATCTCCCGGAACGCGCTTTCCGCGGCCTGCAGCACCGTGTCTTCGGGACGGCGGTTGGTAAACAGGTAGTCCACCGGATCCTTCAGAATATACTGGACCGCGAATTGGATATCGGTGATGTTTTCGTCGTCGGTCAGCATGAGCGATTCGCGCAGAACCTTGGTCTTGACGTTGTTGCGATAGCCTACTTCGACGGTGCGCACTCCGGTCAGATCGACGATCTCATTGCTCTGAACGGGATACGGTATGCGCCAGTGCAGTCCCGCGGTGGTCACCTCGGAGAACTTGCCGAAAGTAAGTACGACCCCTCGCTGGCCTTCCACGACGATGTAGAAACCGCTCGCGAGCCAAGCGACGACCACGACCAAGACGATGAGACCCGCTCCGCCGCTCAACTGCCGGACGCTGGGCGGTTCGCCGGGACCCCCCTCTCCGCCACGGCGCCGGCCGAACAGGCCGTTCACCTTCTGGTTGAACCTGCGCCACATCTCGTCGAGATCGGGCGGCCCCTCGCTGCTTCCGCCTCGCTTGCCCCATTGCGGGTCGTTCAATGACATGAGAATCCTACGTTGTGGCCGCTTGGCCCAGTTTCTGCGAATCTGTCGAATTCGGCGGGCTCGCCGGAGACGTCCTCGAGGCAGCTGCCTCGACCAGGGCCTGACGCAGGCCATCCACGCCATCGCCCGTTTTTGCGCTAAGACGAACGCGGCAAATTCTATCATATTCGTTCCGGTCGATTCCCGGACGAAGGCCGTTCCGGTCGATCTTGTTCCACACCAGAAGCCGGGGAACGGCGCTCGCTCCGATTTCGGCGAGGACCTTGTCCACTTCGACGACCTGCGCCTCGCGTGCATCGTTTGCCGCGTCGACCACGTGCAGAAGCAGGTCGGCGTGAATGGTTTCCTCGAGCGTTGCCCGGAAAGCCGCAACGAGCGTGTGCGGAAGATCGCGGATGAACCCGACCGTGTCGGAAATCGTGATGTTTCCGGCTTCGGGCAGGTACAGCCTGCGCGTCGTGGTGTCGAGCGTCGCGAAGAGCCGATCCTCGGCGAGCGCTCCCGCGCGAGTCAGGGCATTGAACAGGGTCGACTTGCCGGCGTTGGTGTAACCCACGAGCGACGCCGAGAAAGACCTGCCGCGAGCCCGCGCGCGCCGCTGCACTTCGCGCCGCTGCTGGAGCTTGCCGAGCTTGTCCTTCAGGACCTTGACGCGAGTCGCGATCAGCCGCCTGTCGACCTCGAGCTGCGTCTCGCCCATGCCTCCAAGAAAGCCCCGTCCGCCGCGTTGCCGCTCCAGGTGCGTCCAGCCGCGCACCAGCCGCGTCGCCGCGTGCTGGAGTTGCGCAAGCTCCACCTGGAGCTTGCCCTCGTGACTCTTGGCGCGCTGGGCAAAAATGTTGAGGATCAGCCGAGTACGGTCGACGACCGGGCAGCCGAGCGCCTTCTCGAGATTTCGCTCCTGCACCGGCGACAAGACGTGATTGAATATGGCGAGCGAGGCACCTTGCTCTTGCAGCGCTCGTTTGATCTCCTCGACCTTCCCGGAACCTGCGAAATGAGCGGGGTCGGGTCGGTCGCGGCGCCCGCGCACCAGGGCCCGCGTCCGAATTCCCGCGCTTGCTACGAGAAGCCCCAGCTCCTCGATGCCTTCGGCGTAGCCGCCCGCACCGAAGTCCAGGCCCACGAGCACGGCAGCGTTGCGCTCCGACGAACGCTCAGCCATCGCGCGCGTTCAGAGGCGATAACGAGTCCGTGTCAGCCCTCGGGAGAGGAATGGTCGACCGCCAGATTGACTGCACGCGAAGGAACGACGGTGGAGATCGCGTGCTTGTACACCATCTGCGTCACGGTGTTCTTGAGGAGCACGACGTACTGGTCGAAGGATTCGATCTGGCCCTGGAGCTTGATGCCGTTCACGAGATAGATCGATACCGGTACGTGTTCCTTGCGGAGGGTATTCAGGAACGGATCTTGTAGTAATTGTCCTTTATTGCTCATGGGTGACCCCGAGTCATATTATTTGAAGGTCTACTGTAAATGGTTTTTCGGGAAATGCCAATGTACTACTAGCCACCTTCCAACCCACTCTTAGATACGCCTGTCGACGTAAGGGTTCCTGCCGCTGCGAAACTCGATCCGGAGCGGCGTCCCTTCCAGCCGAAACACCCTGCGGAAATCGGCCTCGAGATAACGGCGGTAGCTCTCGGACACGGCGTTGAGCGCGGTCCCGTGCACCACGACGATCGGAGGGTTGCTTCCGCCTTGATGCGCATAGCGGAGCTTGGGGCGCGAGAGCCCCGCGCGCGGCGGGGCCTGCTTCGCCACGGCGGCGATGAGGGTGCGGGTGAGTCGCGGGGTGGGCAGCTTGGCCATGGCGGCCCTGTAGGCGGCGTCCACTGAATCGACGAGCTTCGCGAGGCCGCGGCCTTTGCGAGCCGAGATGTAGTGAAAACGCGCAAACGAGAGAAACTTCAGCTTGCGAGCGATGGCACGCTTCGTCATGTCGCGTGCGGCGCTGTCCACCCCGTCCCATTTGTTCACCGCCACCACCACGGCCCGCCCGCGCTCGAGGATGAATCCGGCGATGTGCGCGTCCTGGTCCGAGATCCCGCCTTGGGCGTCGAGGACGAGGACCGCGACGTTGGCGCGATCGATCGCCTGCAAGGTCTTCACCACCGAAAATTTCTCGACGCTTTCGAATACCTTCCCGCGGCGTCTCAATCCGGCGGTATCGACGAGGACATAGCGCCGGCCCTGCACCGCGAGCTCCACGTCGATTGCATCGCGCGTAGTGCCCGGCTCCTCGAACGTCACGACGCGCTCCTCGCCGACCAACGCGTTGACGAGCGTGGATTTCCCGGCGTTGGGGCGACCCACGATGGCGATCCGGACCGCGCCGTCGGGTTCGCGGCTCTCCTTCTCGACGGGATAATCGGCAAGCGCAGCCTCGACCAGGTCGTGCACCCCGTCCCCGTGCTCGGCGGAAATCGCGTACGGCACACCGAGCCCCATTTCGTGGAATTCGAGCGTCGCGAGCGAGGGATTCATGCCCTCGGCCTTGTTGACCGCGACGAATACGCGCCGGCCGATCCGCCGCAGCTCCTCTCCGATCGCGCGGTCCTGCACGCTGAGGCCCTCGCGAGCGTCGGTGACGAGGACAATGACGTCGGCTTCGGCGATTGCGGTTCGCGCCTGTCTGGCCATCTCGACGAACACGCCCCTCGCTTCCGGTTCCAGCCCGCCGGTATCGACCACGAGGTACGGCCGCTCACCCACGCGTCCCAGCCCATAGTGGCGGTCTCGCGTCAGACCCGGGACAGCGGCGACCAGCGCGTCCCGGGTGCGCGTGAGCCGGTTGAACAAGGTGGACTTGCCGACGTTGGGCCTGCCGACGATGACGAGAGTGGGTTTCATGACAGAGGACCGTGGCTGGGTCCAATCCCGGCTACTCCGTGCTCAGCGCGAATAGATTCCCGTCCTGCGTCTGCACCAGGAACCCGCTGTCCAGTCGCACGAGCAACGATCTGATCGGGCTGCCGTCGGTAGCGACACGGCCGACGAAGGCGCCGCTTTCCCGCGAAAGGAAATGCACGTAGCCCTCGACGTCGCCAACGGCGAGCTCTCGTCCCAGGGCCAGAGGCGCGCTAAGGCGCCTCAGGAACAGGCGATCCTGCTTCCAGATTGTGGTGCCGCCGGCCCGGTCCAGGGCGTGCACCGCGCCTTTGTCGTCGCTGACAAAGACGTAGCGTGCGTCGATCGCCAGTCCGGCGGTGCTCGATAGCTCGCGCGACCAGAGTGCATTGCCGCTGGCGAGGTCGAAGCAGCCGATCCGCCCCTGGTAGGCCACCGCGCACACTTCGCGCTCGGCAACGATCGGCAGCCCGACCACGTCGGTGACGCGTTCCAGTTCCGTGGCTCCGCGAGGCAAGGCGACGGTCGTCTCCCAGCGCACACCGCCGTTGGCGAGCGCGATCGATACGAGCTTCCCCCCGGCAAACCCGGTAAGGAGATAACCCCGGTCGGCGACCATGCCTACGGGGGACCGGACCGAGAGAGGCGGACTCGACCGCTGGTACAGCCAGCGCCGCTTGCCGTCCCTCGCGTCGAGCGCGAACAGGCGACCGTCGGCGCTGCGGACAATCACCAGATCCCCCGTCACGACGGGCGCCGAAAGGACCTCGCTCGATACGCGCGCCCGCCATCGCGTCTCGCCCGAACTCCCATCGAGCGCGATGACCTCGCCGTCGAACGTTCCGACCGCCACGAGCGTGCCGTCGGAGCCCACTCCGCCGGAAAGGGTGCGGCCCGCATTGATCCGCCACGATTCCCGCCCGGTCGAAGCTTCGAAGCGGGCGACGGTACCGTCCTGGGCCGCGGCATAGACGCCGTCGACCGCCAGCGCGGGAAACAATATGGCGTCACCCGCGTTGCCGACGCTCGCCTGCCACAGCGTGCGCACCGGTACGCTTGCGGGCAATTCCGAAAGTTCGGCCATCTTCGGCCCGGGCGAGCCTGAACATCCGGCGAGCAGCGTCATGCCGGCGAGGAAGAGCCGCCGCATCAGCCTTCTCCGAGCGCCTCGAGCTTCAGTCGCAGCGCATCGCGCAGCGGTCCCGCTCCGGCCTTTTCCAGCGCGGCCCTGTAGGCGGCTCGCGCTTCGGAACGCTTCTTCTGCGTAGCGAGAATGTCCCCGCGCTGCGAGGCATAGAGGGCCTCGAAAGCCGGATGAGGCTTTGCTTCGAGAATTTTCAGCGCGGCGTCGGGCTCGTTGTCGTCGAGCAAAACGCTCCCCAGTCTCAGGGTGGCGATCGAGCGTATCTCATCGCTCCTCGCGTGCTCGATGACCCATTGAAGTTGCGCGCGCGCGGTCTTCAGGTCTCCCGCTTGAAACTGGACTTTGGCCGAAACCAGCGCTGCGAGCGGCGCGTAAGCGCTGCGCGGAAAGTTCTCCAGGATCGCCCCCGCAGTCTCCCGGGTCGTCTTGAGATCGTTGGCGCGCGCCGCCTTCTGCAGCGTGTCGTAGAGCACGGCGGCCTGAGCGGCTTGCGAGCGTTCATACCGTGTCCAACCCATCCATGCTCCGATAGCCGCGAGCACGAGCGTGGCTCCGAGAATGATCGCGCCGCCGTGGTCCTTCCACCAGGCTTTCAGGGCGGCAAGCTGTTCCTGTTCTTCGAGGTCGTACGTGCTCATTCTTTTTCACCTGTGCCGAAAAGCAGATCGGATATCGCATCCGCAAGGCGTTCCTGCGGGACGCGGAACTGCCCGCGTTCCTCGCGCAAGGCCTTGATACCGGCTTCGCCCGCCTGGGCCTCTTCGTCGCCCAAGATCACTGCGACCGGCGCCCCGCTTGCGTCGGCTTTTTTCATCTGCGATTTGAAGCTGCCTCCTCCGCAATGCTGAGTGACGCTGAAACCGGCCTCGCGCAGGTTCTCGGCGACGCGAAACGCGGCGCGCGCCGCCCGTTCTCCCTGGTTCACGAGGTACACGTCCGGGCAAAAGCGCTCGCCGGAATCCGACACGAGCGCGAGCAGGCGCTCGATCCCCATCGCCCAGCCGCAGGCCGGGGCGGGTTTGCCGCCGACCTGCTCCAGCAGGCCGTCGTAGCGCCCGCCGGCGCACACCGCCCCTTGAGCGCCGAGCCGATCGGTCACCCATTCGAACACCGTGAGATTGTAGTAGTCGAGCCCGCGCACCAGCCGCGGATTGATTTCATACGGGCGCCCCGCGTCCTTGAGAATCGCCTGCACGCCCTCGAAATGCTCGAGCGACTCCTCGCCCAGCGCATCGAGCAGGCGCGGAGCCCCGGTGATCAGCGCTTGCATCGCGGGGTTCTTGCTGTCGAGAACGCGCAAAGGATTGGTGTGCAGCCGCCGCTTCGAGTCTTCGTCAAGATCGCTCCCGCGCGCCTGCAGATAAGCTACCAGCGATTTGCGGTACGCGGCGCGCTCCGCCGCCGACCCCAGGCAGTTGAGCTGCAGCCGGATCCCGGACAGGTTGAGGTCATCCCACAGCCGCGCGCACATGAGCAGCAGCTCGGCATCGATGTCGGGGCCCGGAAACCCGAGCGCCTCGGCTCCAACCTGGTGAAACTGCCGGTAGCGACCCTTTTGCGGCCTCTCATGACGGTACATGGGACCGACGTAGTAGAGGCGCTGCGCCCCGCCGTAGAGCAGGCTGTGCTCGGCCGCGGCGCGCGCGACCGAAGCCGTGGCTTCGGGGCGCAGGGTGAGCGACTCCTTGTTGAGCTCGTCGGTAAAACTGTACATCTCCCTCTCGACGATGTCGGTCGCTTCGCCTATCGCCCGGCGGAACAGCCCCGTGTGCTCGAGGACGGGAGTGCGCAGGTTGCGATAGCCGTAGCTGCGCAGCCAGTCGCGCAGCAACTCCTCCAGCGTTTCCCAGCGCTCGGCCTCGTCGGGCAGGATGTCGTTCATTCCGCGCACCGCGCGGATCGGCTCGCTCATGTCGATATCGCGGCGCGAACTACACCGCGGCTTTGATCGGGATGCTCGTCTTCTTTTGCGGCGCGTCGCGACGCAGGCGCCCGCCTTCCCCATAAGTCGCACGGACGTATTCCTCGACCAGCTGCTGGAATTCCTCCGCGATCCGCTCGCCCTTCAGGGTCACCGTCTTTACGCCATCCACGTAGACCGGCGCGACCGGGCGCTCACCGGACCCGGGGAGGCTGATGCCGATATTGGCGTGCTTGCTTTCGCCGGGCCCGTTGACCACGCAGCCCATGACCGCGACGTGCATGTCTTCGACTCCGGGATAGCGCTCGCGCCACTGGGGCATCTGTTCCCGAAGATAGCGTTGGATCTTTTCAGCGAGCTCCTGGAAGTAGGTGCTGGTGGTGCGGCCGCAACCCGGGCAAGCGATCACCATCGGCGAGAACGAGCGCAAGCCCATGGTCTGGAGCAGCTCCTGGGCGACGACGACCTCGCGGGTGCGGTCTCCGCCGGGCTCCGGAGTGAGCGAAATGCGAATCGTGTCAGCCCGAGGTGCAGCGGATAGTCGCAGCGGCGGGCAAGCTCCCGGTACACGGCGATCAGATCCTGGACGCCGCTCACTTTGCACGAGAGCACGATGCGATTTCCGGCCAGACCCAAGCTTTCAGCGCGCGCCGCCGATTCGAGCGCCGAGGCGACGAGGGCTTGCCGCGTTACGGTGTCGGAATCGACAGGTTCGGCGGTGCGCGCGTTCTCGTCCATGAGCCGCGCAAGCAGCTCCTGATCGAGGCTGCCCCAGTTGACGCCGATTCTCACGGGCTTGTCGTAGCGGCAGGCCATCTCGATCAGCGTCGCGAATTGCTCGTCGCGCTTGGCACCCCGCCCGACGTTGCCCGGGTTGATCCGGTACTTCGCCAGCGCCCGCGCGCAATCGGGGTGCTCGGCGAGAAGCTTGTGCCCGTTGAAATGGAAATCGCCCACCAGGGGCACGTCGCAACCCATGGCGTCCAGGCGCTCGCGGACGCGCGGGATCTGCGCCGCCGCCTCGGCGGTGTTGACGGTGACGCGCACGATTTCCGAACCGGCGCGGGCAAGTTCCGCTACCTGGGTCGCGGTGCTGTGGAGATCGGCGGTATCGGTGTTGGTCATCGACTGCACCAGCACCGGCGCGCCTCCTCCGATCAGTGCGTGTCCGACTCGGACTTGGCGCGTTTTCTGCCGCGGAATCTTCGCCATTGCTCGTTCAATCCAGCGTCAGCCGCGCGACTTCGATCTGGATGTACGGTTTCAGATCGACGGGCTTGTCGTTGTAGATGAGGCGCACGGCCGCCCCGCTGCCGATCACAAGAAACAAAGGGCGCCGCCCGACGACGACCCTGCGGCTCCCGGCGGGATTCAATTGCGACATCAGCGTCTTGCCGTCCCGGTCCCTGATCTCGACCCAGGATTCGCGGTCGAACTCGAGGCGAATCCGCCCTTCGGCTCCGCCGCCGCCCGAGGGCTGCTGCGCGCGTGCGACAGGGGTCTCGGCCACACTGATTGAAGGTGAAGGCGCCACCGGAGCCGCCGGAACCTCCATTTCCGCAAGCGGCGCGGCGGGCTGTACCGCGGGAGGCGCCTTGGATTCCTTCTGCGGGGGAGGCGTATTCGACGCGAATCTCGCCCAAGGGACAGCCCCCGCGCGCCACTCGTAGAGTATGCCGGCCACGACGACGAGGGCGAGGACCGAGAGAGCCAGGTAGGCCCGGGTGCCGCGCTTGCCGCTATGTACGAAAGGGATGCCCTTGTCGCGCAGATCGAGGTCTATCTCCCCGGGTACATAGCGCTGTTCGAGCTCATCGAGCAAGGGCTGCGGGTCCGTCTCGAGCAGCTTGGCGTAGCCGCGCACCATCCCGCGGACGAACGTCGCTCCCGGCAGCTTGTCGAACTCCTCGGCTTCGAGCGCCTCGATCTGGCGCGCGCCGTACTTAAGCCGTTGCGCGACGTCCGCGAGCGAGAGCTTCCGCTCGGCGCGCAGCTGAGCGAGCATCTGCCCGGGTCCGGCCTTGGCGGAAGGTACACCGGATTCAGCCGTCTCGTTCATTCGAACCGCCCTTTCTGCAGTTCCTGGTACTCCCTCGATCCGGGGAAGCGCCGACGCAGCTGGTTGGCGTAGCTCGCCACGGATGAGGAGTCTCCCAGTTTGCGTTCAATCCGCAGTGCAAGCCACAAGGATTCCGCCGTCGGTTCGGCGATCTTGTTGTAACGACCCACGAGGTTGCGCGCGCCGTCGAGTTCCCCGCGCCGGTACTTGAGCTGCGCGAAATTGATCAACGCCGGATAGTAATTCGGATCCAGCTTGAGCGCGCGGTCGAGGTAATCGTAGGCGTCGCGTTCGTTGTTCTTGCGCATCGCACACACCGCCGCCATCGCATAAGATTTTTGCGGCGTGGCGTAAAGAGGATGTCGCACCGCCATCAGAAAATACCGGATCGCCTCTTCCTCGCGCTTGTTTTCGCATAGAAACCACGCGTAGTTGTGATTGGTGTCCGGATCGTTGGGATTGAACCTCAGCGAGCGCTCGAACGCCTCCTCCGCCAGGTCCTTTTCGCGCAGGTCGCCGTACACGAGGCCGAGCACGTTGTAAGCGGGCGCGTAAGCCGAGTCGGCCGCGATCGCGATGCGCGCTTCGGAGAGAGCCACACCGAGGTTTCCCCGCTGATAGTAGGCACCGGCCAGTTCGGTATGAATGCGCGCGCGCTCCCGGCCGCCGGCCACTTCCCCGATGATGGCTCCGCTATCGGTCTGGCCGGGCAAGTCCCCCGAGAGCGGTCCCCCGGCGCAGCCGAAAAGCACCGCGGCGCAGGCGAAGCCAGTCGCGAAGTCCCGCGACCGATTCAAGAGCCCGTCCCTTCCAGCCGCGCCGGCCTTCGCGTGCGGTCATGAATCTTTCCGGCCAGTTGTCCGCACGCGGCGTCGATTTCGTCTCCGCGCGTCTTACGCGTGGTTGTGACGACCCCGGATGCGCTGAGCAGCTCGCTGAACCGTTCGATCACTCGGCGCGGCGAGCGCACGAACCCCGAGTTCGGGAACGGATTGAACGGAATCAGGTTGATCTTGCACGGCACCCGCGAAACCAAATCTATGAGCTGGCGTGCGTGCTCCTCGGTGTCGTTGACGCCTTCGAGCATGACGTATTCGAAGGTAATGAAGTCGCGCGGCGCGCGCTCGAGGTACCGCCGGCACGCGGCCAGCAACTCGGCGAGCGGGTACTTGCGGTTGATCGGCATGAGCGTGTCGCGCAGCGCGTCGTTCGGCGCGTGCAAGGATACCGCAAGCGCCACCGGGCATTCCGCGGCCAGGCGGTCGATCATCGGCACGATGCCCGACGTGGAGAGCGTCACGCGGCGGCGCGAAAGCCCGTAGGCGTCCGCGTCGATCATCAGCTTGAGCGCCGAGACGGTATTGTCGAAGTTGAGCAGGGGCTCGCCCATCCCCATCAACACGACGTTGCTGATGACGCGTTCGCCCCCCGGGGTCGCGCCGAGCTCGCGGTTGGCAAGCCAGAGCTGTCCGACGATCTCGGACACCGAGAGATTGCGGTTGAATCCCTGCCTGCCGGTCGAGCAGAACTGGCAGGCAAGAGTGCAGCCCGCCTGGGTGGAGATGCACAAGGTGCCGCGGTTGGTTTCGGGTATGAACACCGCCTCGACCGCATTGCCGTTACCCACGTCGAGCAGCCACTTGCGAGTCCCGTCTCGGGCCAAGCTGTCGCTCACGATTCGCGGCGGCGAAACGCACGCGGTCCGCAGGAGTTTCTCGCGCAGCGGTTTTGCGATGTCGCTCATCCGCGCAAAATCCGCTTCACCGAGACGGTGCATCCAGCGCTTGACCTGCCGCGCCCGGAACGGCTTCTCTTCGAGGCTTGCAACGAAGGCGGCGAGCCCTTCGGCGTCCAGATCGAGGAGATTGATGCTCATTTAACGGGAAAAGATCTCGGATGCGGAGAAAAAGTAGGCGATCTCGGTGCGCGCGGTATCGGGGCCGTCGGAACCGTGCACCGCGTTCGCATCGATGCTCTCGGCAAAATCGGCGCGGATCGTGCCCTTTTTCGCCTTCTTCGGATCGGTCGCACCCATCAGCTCGCGGTTCTTCGCGATGGCGTCCTCGCCCTCCAGAATCTGCACCATGATCGGCCCGGAGATCATGAATCTGACCAGATCGCGGAAAAACGGACGCTCGCGATGCACCGCGTAGAAGCCTTCGGCCTCCTTCTGCGACAGATAGCGCATGCGCGCCGCAACGATGTTCAGGCCGGCCTGCTCGAACCTAGAGTAGATTTGTCCGATGGCGTTTTTCGCCACCGCATCCGGTTTGACGATGGACAAGGTTCGCTCTACAGCCATGCAAGATCTCCGGTTGGAATTCTGGAAGCGGCACGAGAAACTCGCCTAACGTTTTATTTTATCAGGCTTTTGCCGGAGTGTCGCGCCCGGGCCAGGACTCGTTGGCGGTTCGTCTGCGAGCGGCGGAAGACGATCCGGAGCCGGGAAAACATGTCAGCGTTCTGTAAGTCTAGCATCAGGTTATTGCAAGCCTGACCCGCGTACAGTTTTATGCGTAGTCTCTTTCCTCCTCTGTGGCGTGGGGGCGCGGCTCGCGCTCCCACGCACTTTTTTTCCGGGATGTCCGTGTGCCCAGCTCAAGAACCCGGAGCCCGTCCGCGTGCTATCCTGAACTTCGAACAAGTTCAACCACTTGTCATGCGAGTTCTGATCGTCGAAGACGACAATGCGTTGGCGGACGGGCTGATGCGCACGCTGCGACAGTCGGGCTACGCCGTGGATCACGCGGAATCGGGCGAGCTTGCGCTGCGGGCCTGCGCTGAAGAACACTATGACCTCGTCGTGCTCGACGTCAGTCTTCCGGGAATCGACGGGTTCGAGGTGTTGCGCCAGCTGCGCCGCGACAATCATTCCGGCAGCATCCTCATCCTGACCGCCCACGACGCCGAGGCGGACCGCGTGCGCGGCCTCGACCTCGGAGCGGACGACTACGTCGCCAAACCCTTCTCGCTCCCCGAGCTGGAAGCGCGCGTGCGCGCGCTCATCCGCCGCAGCCAGGCGGTAAAGAGCCCCAAGTTGCGCTTCGGCCGCTTGAGCGTCGATACAGTGGCGCGACGGGCGAGCATCGGGCCGGACCTTCTCGACCTCACCCCGCGCGAGTGGGCGGTGCTCGAATACCTGCTCATGCGGGTCGGGCAAGTGGTCAGCAAGGAGCACATGCTGCAGGCCATGTGCAGCTGGGACGACTCCCTGACCCATAACGCCATCGAAGTGTATATCTCGCGGCTGCGCTCCAAGCTCCACGACGCAGGAATCAGGATTCGCACGGTGCGAGGGTTCGGCTACATGGTGGAAGATCCGGATGCAGTCTAGCCTTCGCCGGCATCTCACCTATTGGCTGATCGGCCCGTTGCTGTTGCTGGTTGTGGCGGGAAGCTTCGTTTCCTATCGCATCGCGCTCGATGCGGCGACCAAGGCTTACGACAGCGCGCTTCTCGATCCAGTCCTTGCGATTGCCAGTCACCTTCGCCGCACCGGCAGCCGGCTCGAGCTCGACCTGCCTTCGATCGCGATCGAAGCGCTGCGCATCGATACCGAGGACCGTGTCTACTATCAGGTCTTGGGTCCCGATAGCGAGCTGATCGCCGGGACGCCGCGGCTGCCCGCGCCTCCCGAGCGCCTCGCTCCGGAGGAGCATGTCTTCTACGACGCAAAGCTCGAGGGCGAGCGCGTGCGGGTCGCGGCCCGCGCGGTCAAAGTCGAGACCGGAACCGCGATCGTCCAGGTTGCAGAGACGCTGGTGAAGAGAGACAAGCTCGTGCTGGAGCTCCTGGTTGCTTCGACGGTGCCCCAGGTTCTGATCGCGTTCGTCGCGGTCGCTCTTTTCTGGCTCGGCATCGGCCAGGGACTCAGGCCCCTGGATCGCCTTCGCGACGAGATCGCGGCACGTTCTCCGCGCGACCTTCGCCCTGTGTCGGAGCAAGACAAGCCGCAGGAGGTACGCTCGCTCGTAAGCGCGCTCAACCGGCTGCTCTCCCGGCTGAACGCGGCAATCGAATCGCAGCAGCGGTTCATCGCCAACGCGGCGCACCAGCTGCGAACACCTCTTGCGGGACTCAAGACTCACGCGGAGCTCGCGCGCCGCCAGCCTTCGACTGCGGAACTGAGTTCGCTCCTGGACATGATCGCAGGAGAGACTCAGCGAACGAGCCACCTCGTCAACCAGCTGCTGACTCTCGCCCGCGCGGAACCGGGAGAAGCGGCGAGCGGCGGCCAGCCCGTCAACCTGCACGAGATCATCAGCCGCGATCTGCGCGCTTGGGTGCAGCGTGCCGTCGAGAAAAACATCGATCTCGGCTTCGAGCTCGGTGATGCATGGACTCTGGGTGAACCTCTCCTGCTGCGCGAACTGGTCGCGAACCTGCTCGACAATGCGCTTGCGTACACCCAGGCGGGCGGCAGCGTCACGGTGCGCACGGGAGTACGCGACAGCGAGTCGGTGCTCGAGGTCGAGGACAACGGGCCCGGAATTCCCGAGGCCGAGCGCGAGAAGGTTTTCGAGCGCTTCTATCGCATCGCGGCGACCGGAGGCGAGGGCTGCGGGCTGGGATTGTCCATCGTCTCGGAGATCGCGGAGAGGCACAGCGGCAGGATAGACCTGAGCCGGCCTCCGGAAGGGCGCGGCACGCTGATTCGGGCCGCCTTCCCGCGGCTGGCCGCGCAGGCCGCCCACATCGATCTCCCCGTTTCTACTCGAACGGTTCCCACGTCACGATAAGCCCCGCTTCGCCCGGTGCCGCGCGAAATTCGCACGCGTCGCCGATGCCCGGAACGCTGGCGAGCTCCTCGCCGCAGAAAATCAAGGGCAGGGAGTCGCGGCGCCACGGCGGAATGCCCCGCTCCTGGAACAAATTCTTCAGCGTGCGGCGCGGCCGGCGGGCGTCCAGCCGCAAACGCTCTCCACCCTGCCGCAGGCGCACGGTGACCCGCCTCGCGTGCAGTTTCGCAAAACTCAGACCTCGTCCTTCTTCCGGCTTGAACCTCAACACTCCGCCGAGCGAAAGCATCGGCAGGGCGTTTGCGCCGTCCCAGACCTCGCACAGATTTCTGCCGATCGTTTCCGGGGCGCGCCGCAGGTGCAGCCTTTCGCGGTAACGGAGAAATGTCCAGCCCGGCACCGCAAAGCCGATTCGCGCGTCGGCCCGAGACTCCCTCAGCTGGCGCAGCAGCTCGCCGGTTCGCGCCGCCGAGAGCGGCTCGATATTCTTGGTCTCGCACCAATAGCGCAAGAGGTTCTTGGCCCGCGCTTCACCGAGGCGCTGCAAATCCACGACATTGACGCCTTCGGTTCCCGCGCAGCGTTCGAAGTCGGTTCGCGCCATCTCGTCGAGCAGCCCACGCGCTTCGGCAAGATGGGCTGCAGCCCGGGCGATCGTCGCGCGCGCCCCGGGAAATTGCCGCTCGAGCAGCGGAAAGACATCGCGCCTCAGGAAATTTCTTCTGCGGATCGTATCGGCGTTGCTTTCATCCTCGACCCATTCGAGGCCGCGCAGGCGCGCATGGGTCTCGATCTCCGCGCGGGACACCGCGAGCAGCGGACGCAGCAATCGTGCGCGCGTGCCGGGAATCGGCCGCAGGGGAGACATGGCGGCGAGGCCCCGCAGACCCGCCCCGCGCAGAAGCCGCAGCAGAAGCGTCTCGGCCTGGTCATCGCAGTGCTGCGCGAGGACGACGAAATCGGCATCCACGCGCGCAAAGGCCTCGTAGCGGGACCGGCGCGCGGCGCCCTCCAGTCCCCGACCGCCGTAGGGACCGATGTCCACCGTCTCCAGCTGGAACGGAACCCGCAGCCCTGCGCACAAGTCGGCGCAAAACTCCGCCCAGCGCGCGGCGTTGGGGCTGATGCCGTGATTGACGTGCACGGCGCGCAGCGAGAACTTGAGCGCGGGCGCCAGCTCAAGCAGGATGGAAAGCAAGGCTACCGAATCGAGGCCGCCCGAGAGGCCGAGCGCGAGGTGCGCTCCCGGAAAAGTCTTCGGCGCAAGCACCGCCGCCACCCTTTCGGGCAATTCACTTGAGCTCGAGTTCCTTGAATTTCCCATAGCCCATCAGGCGCTCGAAACGCTCCTCGACGAGTTCCTGGGGACGCTTGTCGGCGAGACCGCGCAGAGCGTCGGCGAGTGCCTTCTTCAGGCTTTGGGCCATGGCGGCCGGATCGCGGTGCGCGCCGCCCAGAGGTTCGTTGACGATCTTGTCGATCAAACCGAGAGTCTTCAGACGACTGGCGGTGATGCCGAGCGTTTCCGCCGCCTCCGGCGCCCTGTCGGCGCTCTTCCACAAGATCGAGGCGCAGCCTTCCGGGGAAATCACCGAGTAAGTCGCGTACTGAAGCATCATCACGAGGTCGCCGACAGCGATGGCGAGCGCCCCGCCTGAACCGCCTTCTCCGATGATGGTGCAGACGAACGGCACCCTCAGCTCCGCCATCACGTAGAGGTTGCGGCCGATCGCCTCGGCCTGCCCGCGCTCTTCCGCGCCGATCCCCGGATACGCCCCGGGTGTATCGACAAAGCTCAAGACGGGGATGCCGAACCTTTCGGCGAGCCGCATGAGCCGCATCGCTTTGCGGTAGCCTTCGGGCCGGGGCATGCCGAAATTTCGGAAGATCTTCTCCTTGGTATCGCGTCCCTTCTGATGGCCGACCACGATCACGGACTGGCCGTTGAAACGCGCGAGACCTCCGACGATCGATGGATCGTCGGCAAACGAGCGGTCGCCGTGCAATTCCTCGAAGTCGGAAAACAGGGCCGCGACGTAATCGAGCGTGTACGGACGTTGCGGATGCCGCGCCACTTGGGCGACCTGCCAAGGGGTGAGCTTTCCATAGATCTCCTTGGTAAGCGCGGCGCTCTTTTTCTGCAGGCGCTGGATTTCCTCGGAGATGTCGGTCGCCGAGTCGTCCTGCGCGAAGCGCAGCTCCTCGATTTTCGCCTCCAGCTCGGCGATCGGCTGCTCGAAATCGAGAAACGCCGTTTTCATAGGAAAATCCCGGAAAAACAGGTCATTGTACCCGAATCGCAGGAGCCGCCCTCGAGTCCGTCCTGCGAGGTTCAATACTCGACTGGAATCGGATCGAGGCTGCGCCAAAGATACCAGGTCGCAACCGAACGCCAGGGATCCCAGGCCGAGGCGATTCTGCGCATCGTCCGAAGCGAAACCGGCCTGCCTCGAAAATAATTCCGACAGATGGCGCGCTGCAGTCCCAGATCGTCCAGCGGCAGCACGTTGGGGCGCAACAGGCAAAAAATCAGGAACATTTCCGCAGTCCAGCGGCCGATGCCCCGAACCTGGACGAGCTCGGCGATCACCGCCTCGTCGTCCATCTCGGCCCAAGCCGCGACGTGCAGGCTCCCGCCGACAAAATGGCGGGCGAGCCCGGCGAGATACTCGGCCTTGCGCCCGGACAGGCCGCAGCCGACGAGCCTCGCGGGTCCCGCGTCGATGAGCTGCTCGGGTAGCATTCGCGGCGCGAGCGCGACGACGCGTGCCCAGATGCTCGCGGCGGCCTTCACCGAAATCTGCTGGCCAACGATCGAGCGTGCCAGGGTGAAGAACGGCTCGCCGCGAGGCTCGAGCGCGATGCGCGGATGATCGCGAATGATCCCCGCGAGCACCGTATCGCGGCGCGCGAGCGCGCGCTTCGCCCGAATCCAGTAAGCCGGCGCGGCAGGCTTGCGCCGCTTCACGCGGGCGAGGCGAGCGGCAAATTGAGGAGAAGATTCTGCGGCTTCATGCGCACCACGCCGTTCTCGTCCATCGACAAGGCCAGATAAACCGGCTTGCCCGCGAGGTCGGGGCGTACCGGGGCCGGGTCCTCGAAATCGAGCCGAAACAGGGCAAGCAGGCGGCGAAGGTTTCCCGGCTCGACCTCGTCGCCGCGCCACAAGGCGTTCAACAGCGCGGTGGACTCGGTATCCAAGCCGATGTGCCAAGCCCAGCTGTGATCTTCGACCGAGCGCAGTGGTTCGATACTCACCGCGACGCCAAAAAAATGGCGGACCCATTTTTCCATGACGCGGCAGAACGCCTTGTTGGCGGCCCGCCCGAAATTCATGCTGATCACAAAATCGTGGCGCTGATCGCGCAGCCAGTAGGCCTGGGCATTCTCCGTGTCGAGCACCTCGAGGTTCACGGTCGCGAGCGGCGCCTGGGATTCGACGATGAGGCG
>WNGL01010010.1_pt1 | contig 18316 bp, 8 predicted proteins | sample 5400591 | NCBI WGS metagenome assembly WNGL01 (sample SAMN13153377, study PRJNA577476) | soil metagenome | isolation source: 80 cm soil or saprolite under Garry oak tree replicate 1 | place: USA:California | collected 2016-06-15 | reverse complement strand
CATCGTTGATCTGCTCGACAAAATGCGTGGCAATGTTTGCGTCATTCAGCAAGCGGAAGACATTGGCCGTGGTAATGGTGCTCCATCGCGACTTGCCGACAAGTTCGTTGCGCCGCACGCCATCGCCTGCGGTAATCTGGTCCTTATTCACCATATACGCCAGGCTCTCATCCTCAGGGTGCGCATAGATTAATTTCGTCTTCCCTTCGGCCAACAATGTGCCGAAATGCGGTAATTGTGGTTGATCTATCATTTGTTGTTCCTTGGGCGCAATAAATTGGCCCCTACAGGCACAATGATGCAGATTGAATATTAAATGCGGACAGCGTGACCTCCAGTGAGGGCCGATAAATCGGCGATGTGCACGATAAATCGGCACCTACGGATGTCCAGATTATTTCGTTAATAGTCATAATTGGGCCTCTACAGCTGTAAGGCAACACCATTGCCTTCTTTGATGAATCCTATTGGGATCAGTTCAGGCAAAATGTGCCGGGCCTGCTCCGCTGCCTCTACCGAGAAAACCAGCACCATCCCTATACCCATATTCAACGTTTGATATAGTTCCATGCGCTCAACATGGCCTAAACGGCCCAGTAATTGAAACAGGGGAGGCGCCGTCCATGCTCGCGTCTGGATCACAGCCTGCCTACCTTCAGGCAGGATACGAGCGATATTTCCTACAAAGCTGCCACCAGTGATATGTGCTATACCTTTGATGGCGATACCTGCGTGGTTCTGCAGCACCTGTATCTCTGAAAGATAGCATCGATGCGGTCGTAACAGGGCATCCACCAGTGGTTCTTGCAGTTCGGGAAAGACGGTATCTAATGCGTAGGGAGCGAAGACATGACGCGCCAATGAATAGCCGTTGGTGTGCAGCCCGCTCGAAGGAAGGCCGAGCAGCACGTCGCCAGGGTTGATCGTGGCACCATCAATTGCTGAATCCCGTTCAACTACACCGACGATGGTGCCCGCCAGGTCAAAGGCTTTAGAGAGATAGATATCGGGCATCTCCGCCGTCTCGCCTCCCAGTAAGGCGCAGCCGACCGCCTGGCATGCCTCAGCCACACCGCGCACAATCGTCGCGGCATGCAGCGCATTCAATTTACCCATCGCAAGGTAATCCATGAAGAAGAGTGGTCTCGCACCCTGCGTCAACAGGTCATTCACGGAATGATAGACAAGATCATAGCCGATGGTGTCGAAGCGCCCGGCCTGGGCCGCGATCAGTGTCTTGGTGCCAACACCATCCGTCGAGGCTACCAGCGCAGGTTTGCGCATCTGTTGGATACTGCTCGCATCCATCATTCCAGCAAAGGCACCCATGCCCGCCAGAACCTCCGGCCCATGTGTCGCTCGGACCGCATCTTTCATCAATGCCTTCGCGCGTTCAGCTGCGGCAATATCTACCCCGCTTGCAGCGTAGGAAGCTTGACGAGATGATGGGGAGGGGAGCGTATTTCGAGCGGAACGCAGTGGAGCTTCCCTAATCACCCCGATCGCCCTGCCCTCCAGCTGTACCTCTGCGCTGTGGATGTTGGATTGAGGAGACGTAGCGTTCAGGGTGGGGCATTAAGCCGAAGATACTGCCGAATGCATTACATATCCCGGCGATATTGCCGATTGAACCATTGGGGTTATCAGGATATGCAACATCGCCTCCAGCGTTTGAGGCGTAGACCAGCGGCACTTGCCCATCCTTTTCCAGCGTTCCGAGCAAACCCGGCTCGGCCAGCACAAATTGACCCTCGCCGTGAGCTACTGGTAACTCTATCGGGCGATCTATCCCTTGCGTAAAAATACACTCACTGCGTTGTACGTCCAGGGTGACCCAGCGGCACTCAAACTGGGCCGAGATGTTATCGGTGAGGGTAGCAATGGTCTCTCCGGATGGGGGGCGACGCAAGCGTCCCCTCTCCACGTCCTCTCCACTCCCGCCCCTACGGGATGGGGGGCGACGCAAGCGTCCCCTCTCCTCTTCCTCTCCGCTCCCGCCCCTACGGGATATGCGTATATTACCCGGCAATAGCCCGGCCCGTACAAGTACCTGGAAGCCATTGCAGATACCTAACACCAGTCGTTCATCATTGATAAATTGATCCAGTTGGGAGCCAAGATGCGTAGTCAAATTTTTTGCCAGCAGAGTGCCCGCTCCCAGGTCATCACCATAGGAGAATCCCCCAGGAATGATAAGTAGGGCGTAGTCGAGAAGGCGTTTCGGCGCTTTGATAAGCTGGTTGATATGAAGTACATCCGTCTCAAAGCCGACCAGGCGGCATGCATGAGCGGTTTCGCGATCACAATTGATGCCTGGGGCACGGAGTACGAGCGCACGGACAGTCATGCCTGACCTCCCTTCCACGCCTGCTGTAATGCCACGATAGGGAGATCAATCAACGTCTCCTCACCGTGTCTGACCAGAAAGCGCTCTGCTTCCCCCTCCCCCATCGCTATATCGGCAAGGGAAGCTCCACTACATTCCTTCCCCTCCCACATCGCTCTGTCGGCTACGCTCGACATACGCTCCCCACTCCCTCGATATACGCTCCCCTTCCCCGTTACCAGGCCAATGCAGCTAACATCGTTTATGCCATATAAGCGCATATGGGCTTCAAAAGCTTCCTGCTGCAGTGGGGCAACCTCAACGAGGAAGCGCGAGGGAGACTCGCTAAATAGCAGGATTGTGCTTATGGTGTCCTTTTCACTAAGTCTCCCACCTTTCGGTACACCCATCCCTTCCCTGGCGTCTGCAAATGGTGCCCATACACGGAGGTCCTCTAGATCAATGGTCATTCCCAGCAGCCCAGCGAGCGACATTTCAGCGGCAGCAACGGCAAGGCCCCCCTCGGATAGATCATGGCAGGATTGGACGAGGCCAGCGCGAATAGCTGCTCCTACAGCCTTCATAGTGGTTCGCGCGGTGGTAGGGTCTACTTGTGGGACAGTTGTACCAGGCGCAGCAGCGGCAGCAACTGTCGCCTGAACTATTTCCGCATAATGCGATCCTGCCAGTTCGTTGCGCGTCGCGCCAACCTGGTAGATCAAATTTCCAGCACGTTTGAGCGACATATCAACGGTCTGCGCAGCATCGTCGATGATGCCAACAGCCGAAATGACCAGCGTTGGAATGACAGGCAAACGTTGTTCACTTGTACGATATTCGTTGTTCAGGCTATCTTTACCAGAGATAAAGGGTGTGCCAAAGCCAATTGCGGCGTCATGACAGCCCTTGACGGCACGTACCAGCATGCCTAATTGTGCGGGGTCGGTGGGATTACCCCAGCAGAAATTGTCGAGTATGGCTGCCTTTTCGATATCACCACCCACGGCGGTGAGATTGCGCAATGCCTCGTCAATGGCATTCATCGCCATGTGATACGGGTCGAACTGGCCATAAAGAGGGTTAACGCCGTTTGCCAGAACGATACCCGCCTTTGATGGTTCGTCGAGAATAGGTAACAATACGGCGGCATCTCCTGGACCGTTTCCCGCCCTCCCCACCAGAGGTTTCAGTATAGTTCCTCCCTGCACTTCATGATCGTAACGACGTATGACCTCCTCCTTGGAGGCTATGCTGGGATGGCTCAGTAAAGTTAATAACGTGGGGGCCCAATTATGAGGTTTAACAAATTGATGAGGGGATGTGGGAGATTTCCCGGAGGGCCGATAAATCGGCGATGGGCACGATAAATCGGCCCCTACCCAGAACGCTTCTAACGTTTTCTCTGGCCTGCCATCGTGTAGAAATTGCATTTCCAGGTTGGCAACGATTGTACCCTGATAGGTAACGACCAGGTGGTGACTGTTGGTGAAGGTACCGATAATGCTGGCCTCAACCTCTTCGATCTCACAAATCTCAAGTAATTCATCGAGGCACTCTGGGGGAACCGCCAGTACCATGCGCTCCTGGGCCTCTGATAGCCAGATCTCCCAGGGAGCCAACCCCTGATACTTAAGGGGAGCTTTGCCCAAATCGACGTCGGCCCCTGTTTCCGCACCCATTTCGCCAATAGCCGAGGAGAAACCGCCTGCGCCACAATCCGTGATGGCATGATATAATCCTCCTCCTTGCCGGTCTCTGGCCTGGATAATGACGTCGGCCAGCTTCTTTTCGGTAATAGGCGCGCCAATCTGTACGGCACTACCGGCCTGGGCGTTGCTCTCTCTGCTCATTTCGCCGGAGGAAAAAGTGGCGCCGTGTATACCATCGCGGCCCGTCCGCCCACCTAACACGACGATGTGATCTCCCGGCTGAACCCGCCGTGGATGACTCCCATGCGGCAAGATACCCAGGCAACCGCAGAAGACCAGTGGATTATAGAGGTATCCTGGATGATAGAGAATAGCGCCGTTGACGGTGGGAATGCCCATCTTATTGCCATAATCGCGCACGCCGTTGACCACACCGCTTGCAATGCGCCGTGGTGATAGGATACCTGGCGGCAATTCCTCGATTGGCGTTTCAGGGGGACCAAAGCAGAGAATATCGGTACAGGCAATAGGTTGTGCAGAAACACCCAGTACATCGCGGATGACGCCGCCTACGCCCGTGTTTGCTCCGCCAAACGGCTCAATAGCCGAAGGATGGTTATGCGTCTCGACCTTAAAAGCAATATCCTGCGTCCCGGTAAAGCGAATAATGCCTGCATTATCGCTGAAGGCTGAGACCAGCCATTCCCGTTTTACCTGTTCCGTTGCCCGCATGAGGTAATGTTGCAGTAAACCGTTGATGGTTTCATCCGCAAGAACATTGCCGTGGTTATCCACCTCGCGATACACAATAGAAGCTTTGAAGGTTTTGTGCGAACAGTGCTCCGACCAGGTTTGCGCCAGCGTTTCCAGTTCGACATCCGTTGGTTCACGCCCCTGCTCTCGATAGTACTTCTGAATAGCACGCATCTCTTCAAGATTCAGAGCCAGCAAACCTTTTTGACTCAGTTCGAGGAGTTGCTGGTCAGCCATGTCGCAAATAGGAATGGATTGCGTGATTTGTGGTTGTTCTGTCTCTGTAGGACCTGAGGGTACAATAAATTGCACCCCTTTATTTTTACTACGTAATGTGTATTGCTGGATTACTGGATTGTACAAGAGAGCTTCCACAATCGCTCTCACATCGGTTTCGCTCAGACGGCTATCAAGGAAGTAGCGCCGCCCAGTCTCGACATGTTCCAATCCAGTAAGGCCAAGCATCTTCGCGCCGGCTAACACGCTCTCAGCCAGCGTGTCGGTTACGCCAGAGTGATAGAAGACGTCAACAACGTGAAGTCTCTTATCCATCGCGGTAAGACCGGGTGGCCACATAACACCGGGCGACCACGAGGTATGACCGGGCGACCACAAGGGATCGCCCCTACCATGGACGATGAAAGGAAGCGGCGATGAAAGGGGGTGATCATGAACTGCCACATCAGCGGAAATGCGTGCCTCCTGTATGACAGGATCAACAAGCAGATTGGTAATAAGCTTTTCAGCATTTGTGGGGGAAAGTTTTCCTGTAATAAGGTAGAGTTGAGCGGTGCGGAGTGTCGGTGGATATTTCTTGTCGGCTAGAATGGTGCTAAGGGATGGAAGTTGTTTCAGTGGTAAATGTATAATTTCACGAGCCAGCCGGTGCGCCTGCGTATCGTGCTGCTCCGATCTTGCTCGTACCTCTATTTGAAATATGGTCACGTTATCATTCCCAACATTTGTACCTACCAATCAGCAATTCCGTCGAATGGAACAGTTTCATTGTAGCACTTTTTTTAGAGGCATAGCAAATGCGAAACGAGATTGAGGGAGGCATCACTTTTTGCATGTGGGCACTTAAGCTTTCTCGGATAGTCATCAAAAATCACTCTTCTTGCAAATCCTGCGATCTTTTTGAAGCGAACTGGAGGTAGATAGCTAAACAGCTTTGAAATGAGCTTTTTAGAGGAAAGGCTTCTACTTTCTTCAAACCGACCCCGAAAGTCCCTCTAAAATTGGTCTGAATATCGTTGCTCACTACAGAATCGTTATTAAAAGGCAGATGTTTGTGATGAACTTCACACAGCTGCTTACTTGACAAATAGAATACTTGTTCTTATTCTTTATTTAGAGCATTGTGAATATGGAGGGGTCACTATGAGCGCCGACTTTGCACACCTGCACGTCCATACAGAGTATTCGTTGCTGGATGGATTTAGCCGCACAAAGAAACTGGTACAGCAAGCCAAAGCGCAAGGCATGAGCCACCTGGCCATTACTGATCATGGCGCCATGTATGGCGCTATTGAGTTTTACAAGGCATGTAAAGCAGGAGGGATCAATCCCATTATCGGGATTGAAGCGTATCTGACCGAGGATATGCGTGACCACTCGAAACGCTACAGCGACGACTACCACCACCTGTTGCTCCTGGCAAAGAATAATACTGGCTATTACAATCTGCTGAAGTTGACGACGATCGCCAATACAGAAGGATGGCACCTCAGGCCTCGTATCGACAAGCAAGTGCTGGAAAAGTATGTGGAAGGACTTGTCGTGACCTCCTCATGCCTTTCCGGTGAAATCCCGAAAATGTTCCTCAAGGAACAAAAAGAGGATGCCTACAAAACGGCTCGCTGGTACCAGGATGTCTTCGGACCAGAGAATTTCTATCTCGAAATTCAAGAACACCACGGCATATTCGACGATGGGCAACCTTCGCCTCAGGGGCAACTCAATCAACTGCTCTACCAGATGCACAAAGACCTGCACATTCCAATGGTAGCAACGAACGACCTGCACTATGTCGAGGCACATGATGCAGGCTCGCATGATGTGTTACTCTGCGTTCAGACGGGTAAGCAGCTTGATACCCCCAGGCGTATGCGGTTCGATAGCAAAGAATATTACCTCAAGAGTCCCGAGGAGATGGCACGTCTCTTTCCCGAACTGCCTGATGCCCTCAGCAATAGTGTGCGCATCGCAGAACAGTGCAGCGTTGATCCACTCGCGTACAAAGCCAAATTACCGACCTATACCATTCCCCCAGAATATCATAACCAGGGCGAATACCTGTATGCGATCTGCCTGCAAGGCGTTAAAGAACGCTTTGGAGAGATGAGCGAAGCCATCCACAAACAGCTTGACTACGAGTTTAACATGATCGTGGAAAAAGGCTTCGCACCTTATTTTCTCATCGAATGGGACTTCGTGAACTATGCGCGCTCGCAAGGCATACGTTGTTCCGCGCGTGGTTCGGCTGCCGGAAGCCTGCTGGCCTACGTGCTGGGTATCACCAATGTTGACCCACTGCGCTATCAATTGCCCTTTGAACGCTTCTTCAACACTGAGCGTGCGGATATGCCTGATATTGACATGGACTTTCCGGATGACCGCAACGTGGCTCAAATGGTCACTTTTAACACGATGGCTGCCAAGGCATCTGTCAAAGACGTGGCACGCGTCATGGGCCAGCAGGATCTAGGTGACCGCATCACCCGTCTCATTCCAGTCGGCCCGAAAGTCACGCTCCAAGGATCACTGGATTCTGTGAAGGAACTGAATAGCCTGTACCACGAAAGCACAGAAGCACAAGAAATTATCGACCAGGCATTGAAACTGGAAAGCTCGGTGCGCTCGACAGGAATCCACGCAGCCGGGGTGCTTATTGCCAATGAACCGCTTGATCGCTTTGTGCCACTCCAGTTACGAGATCCTAAGGACCCAAGCCAGGGACGAGTCACGCAATACGAGCAAGAGCACCTTGAAGAACTGGGCTTAATCAAGTTTGACTTTCTGGGCCTCTCCAACCTGACCATCCTGGATAACGCCATCAAGTTCATTAAAGCCTCACGTAACGAGGATGTGATCCTGGAAAAAATCCCGTTAGACGAGGTACCGGGCAATGATGAGCAGAATGCCAAACGCCGGAAGGCTTTCGAACTAATGGCGAGCGGTGAGACAACGGGTATCTTCCAGCTTGAGGGCGCGAAGATGCGCGAATATATCAAGCAGCTCAAGCCAACACGTGTCGAGGACGTGATGGCTATGATTGCGCTTTACCGTCCCGGCCCGATGGATAGTATCCCCGACTTCATCGATGCCAAGCATCAACGCAAGAAAGTGACCTATCTCGACCCACGCCTGGAAGAATGGCTGAATGAGTCCTACGGCGTGATCGTCTATCAGGACCAGGTGCTGTTCATCGCCGTTAACCTGGCGGACTTCTCCTGGGGTAAGGCCAATAAATTCCGCAAGGTTCTCAGTAAAAAGATCGTTCATGAAGTTGAAAGCTATAGAGGAGACTTCGTTCAAGGATGCATAAAAAATGGTGTGAAGCCCGAGGCAGCCGATGAACTCTTTACCTTGATTGAACCGTTCGGCGGCTACGGTTTTAATAAAGCGCACGCCGCCAGCTACGCTGTCGTTGCCTTCTACACGGCCTACCTCAAAGGCAATTATACAGCCGAGTTCATGGCGGCAACGATGACCACCGAAGCCGCGGATGCAAAGAAGATCGCCAATGCCATCGCCGAGTGCAAGCGCATGGGCGTCGAAGTACACGGGCCGGACGTGAATAAGAGCGACAGGGGCTTTACGGTAGAAAACGGGGGCGTGCGTTTCGGCCTGCTCGCGATCAAGGGCATTGGCGAGGGACCGATTGGCGAAATCGTACGCGCTCGCGGCGATGGTGGTCCCTTCAGGTCACTGGCAGACTTCTGTACGCGTGTCGATCCCAAATTCGTTGGCAAAGGAGCTATTGAGACGCTCATTAAAGTGGGCGCGATGGACTCGCTCGGCCCGCGCCACCAGTTGTTGGCATCTGTCGATACCGCCATGAAGTGGGGCAAGAACCAACGTATTTCACAGGAGCAGGGCTTGATGAGCCTCTTTGGTGATATGGAAGAGACGGAAAGCGCCTTCGAGTTCGCGCTCAAAACTGACGTTGATGAGATCTCGCGCAAGCACTTGCTCGCCTGGGAAAAAGAACTCATTGGCGTCTATATTTCAAAACACCCCCTGACGTATCTCAGTGATCTCCTCAAGGACCGGGGGACTCAAACAACTGCTGAAATCACCGAAGAGCTGGACAAGCAGAAAGTAGTTGTGTGTGGAACCATCAAGGAGGCACGGCGCCTCACCACCAAAAAGGGCGACACTATGTGCGTGGTTCAACTAGAGGATATTTTTGGCTCTATCAGCGTAACGGTCTTCCCCAGGCTTTACGAAGAAACGACGGAACTGTGGGTCGAGGACACAGTCGTGATTGTACGTGGTGAAGTGCAGGTACGTCGCGACGAAGCGGGCATTCTGTGCAACAGTGCCGAACAGCTTCACGCGGTTGAGGAAGAGATGAACCGCAAGAAATATCATGTCTGGATAACGGTGCAACTGACCGGTCCAGATGAGAAGGCCATCTCTGATGATATGATGCGCGTTTATGATATCTACAACTGTATTCGTGATAAACCCGGTCGCGATCTCTACGACATCTGGGTATGTAATGGTGAGTGGGAGGTGCTTTTGACGCCTGGTAACAATACCATGCACTACTCGGAAGAGGTGCATGAAAAGCTGAAAGCTGTTTTATTAGATAAGGGTGTGGTCGAAGCAAAATTAATGGAACAGTCATGAATCCCCGCATCGAATGCGGGGGCTTGCAGGCAGCCCGAACGCGGACCTGCTTTGCGAGCCCTGTAGTGTCCAGCCCTGGCTCTTGATCCCGCAGGCCGGGAGAGGAGAGAGCTCCGTTGGGAAGGTCATGGCACCACCGAACGCCTCCTCAATTCGGTGCCACTGCCGCTCAGGATTAAAAGTCCCGCAGGGGTCGGGACGGTGTTCTCAGCGCGACAAGCCTTTCCACCATGGGCGAGAGGAGCAGTCCAGGGAAGCCTGCCTGGACTCGTCAGACAGCCCCTTACGGGGTCTTCTCCTACACCGCGAGAAGAAAGGAAGAGCCATGGTTTTCGTGTTAGACCAGAAGAAACAGCCGCTGATGCCCTGCACGCCCAAACGGGCGCGACTCCTGCTCCAGAGGGGTCGCGCCGTCGTGCATCGGGTGCAGCCGTTCGTCATTCGCCTCAAAGATCGGCGCGTGCAAGACTCGATCTTGCAGCCGCTCACGCTCAAAATCGATCCGGGGAGCAAGACCAGCGGCATCGCGCTGGCCCGCGTGCAGGAAACGGAGGAGGGAGCACTCCATCAGGGCGTCTTTCTCGGCGAAGTCAGCCATCGGGGCGCGCAGGTGCATGAGCACAAAGTCAGGCAACGGAACGCCCGGAGACGGCGCCGGTCTGCCAACCTGCGTCACCGAGCGCCCCGCTTCGCCAACCGGGGGATCCCGGCTGGCTGGCTCGCGCCCTCCCTCCTCTCCCGGGTGGGCAATACCCTCACCTGGACCACGAGGCTCTCCAAGTGGGCTCCCGTCGGCAGGATCGAGGTCGAGCAGGTGCGCTTCGACACCCAGTTGCTGCAGAATCCCGAGATCTCGGGGACCCACTATCAGCAAGGGACGCTTGCCGGATGGGAAGCCAGAGCCTACCTGCTGGTGAAATACACGTACCAGTGCGCCTATTGCCGGAAGGCGGACACCCCCTTCGAAGTGGATCACATCCTGCCCAGGAGTCGCGGTGGCTCCAACCGCATCAGCAATCTCTGCCTGGCCTGTCACTCCTGCAACCAGGAGAAAGGGAACCAGACCGCCGCCGAGTTCGGCCACCCCGAGGTGGAGGTGCAAGCCAAACGCCCCCTCAGGGACGCGGCGGCGGTGAACTCGACCCGGTTCAAGCTGGTCGAGTCCTTGCGCTGCTTCGGCCTGCCCATCGGCACCTGGACAGGCGGGCGGACCAGGTGGAACCGGGAGCGGTTCGCCGTCGAGAAGAGCCATGCCCTCGATGCCCTGTGCGTCGGGGGGCTGGCGGGCGTCAGGCCGGGCCAGCTCAAAACGCTGGTGATCACGGCCAGGGGACGGGGCGAGCATTGCCGAACCAACTGGACGAAGGAAGGGTCCCCGCGTGGGTATAAGATGCGGCGGAAGCAGGTATGTGGCTTCAAGACGGGTGACCGGGTGCGGGCCGTCGTCCCGGCCAAACTCAAGACAGCGGGGACCCATGTGGGGCGCGTGCAGGTGCGCCGAAGTGGCTCGTTCGCCATCAAGACTCGCGACAGAGACCTTGATGGGATCAGCGCGGTGTACTTTCAGCTCATCCAGAGAGGAGATGGCTATGACTACACGGTGGTGTAGTGCGTTCCCGGCAAGGGAGGCCACCGGTGTTATGACCAATGAAGCAACTCTTCCCAAATGAAAGGAATTGCGGTATCCTTAAATTGATGCACATGTATGTTTTCTTGTTTTCTTATTCTGAAATAAAACTTCATTCGATTTTCATACGTAGGAATCATAAAACGTGTTCTTCAATCTGGCGACATTACAAAGCTTCTAAACTGAGAAAAGGCATAACATAGTGAGTTCTGAAAACAGGGGAACCTCGCCGATACATTCCGGCCAGGGTAATCGCGGATCAACATCATCTGAGCGATGGGGAGAGTGGGAGATAGATGAAGAGGACACACAACAGCAGCCTGCCAATACACAATTTATCCACCGCGAACATGTCACTGGCGCACTCCCCGTATACTCATCAGAAGCGCCATTATTTCAACCGGCTTCTTTTGTGCCTTATCCGGCACAGGCGCCTCAGCAAAGTCCTGTATACCCTCCCCCACAGCAATGGCAGGGATATTCGCCACAGGGAAGTCCACCCTATCAGAATCAATGGTACCCAGGTTATCCCTCCTACGGGGTGCATCCTGCCTATAATGGTTATCCTCAATATGTCTGGCACCCGCCACAACCAAAACAAGATGGCTATCGTCTCGCTGTCGTTATTATCTCCCTGGTAGCCTCTATCCTGGTGTTGTTAGCTGGATTGGCCTGTATATTCATACTTTCGCTGTTCATCATCAGCACTGCTGCCAATCCAGAAAGCAGTGCAAGCAGTGGCGGGATGTACTTCAGTGGACTCATGACGCTTATCGCTTTCGCCATCGCGGGCTTAGTCGGCGGCGGATGTAGTCTGTATCATAGTATCCGTGGAATCCTCAACAAGCGTTCAGCCAGTTTCAAACTGCCCTGGTTCTGGATATTTATTATTCTTTACCTGATCGTGCTGGGTATTGGCTATGCGTTACTGGCAAACGGACAGGAAGTAGCTTCACCTGCACTAACCATTTTCCTGATTATCCTGGCTGCCATTTTCCCCGCGCTTACCCTGCTTGCACTTGGTGTGCGACGCCTGCGTTACCCGCAGTGGACAACCACATTGCGGCGCTTTACGCTGGCTTTGACGAGTGGAGCCACATTGAGCATTGGCCTGGCACTAGGCCTCGAGTTAGGTTTACTGTTCTTGATCGTGCGTGGTCCAGGTGCAGCCAACGCCTTACAATGCATTAATAATCCTGATTTACCAGGCTGTAGCACGTTCACAACCTTTAATCTTACCTTTCTGATTGTGGCAATCGTTGGGCCAATGGTAGAGGAAACTATCAAGCCGCTGGCAGTAGTACTGTATATCGGGCGAATGCGTAGCGCCTCAGAAACGTTTCTGTTGGGCATGGCCTGCGGTATCGGCTTTGCTCTAGTCGAAACAGTAGGATACATTGGTTCAGGCTACCACGACTGGCTGGCTGTTGCAATTGAGCGTACCGGGGCCGGTCTTCTACATGGAGTTGGGGCTGGTATGGTTGCTTTGGGGTGGTATTTTCTTGTGCATGCTGAAAAGTATCGCGTTCTCATAGCTGTGGGATTCTGGTCTTACGCTGTTTTACAGCATGTTGTCTGGAATGCCACAGCAGTTTTGGGGCTGCTGCCTGGTCCAATAGGCTCTACCATAAATAGCTGGAATTTGAATCTTGGTTTTGTCACTCTCCCCTTTATTGAGATACTCAATATTATTGAAGCAATTCTGATTCTGGTGTTTTTCTTCTATATAACCGGAAGGTTACGGAAAATGACACCCTCCCCACCGTCCTCAGGTAAGGGAAGCAAGGTATCATCTCAAGAGACACAATTGGCCGTCCGCGTATAAAGGGAGAAAGGGGTGTGATATGTTCATTGCATCCCTGCATCCATCGGTGCTATACTGCACTTGATATGTTAGAGACCGTTATGTCAAGGTTTTGTTGTCCGGTTTCGCCCATCCCCTAAGAAAGCATATATACGCTGTTTTTGATATAGAGCGAGAGACATACGTCTCTATATGTAGAAAACCCACTTATGGCATCTGAAAACAAACCTATGAGAGAGCCACAAGGTTCTAATAAAGATCGACTAAGTCCCCAGGGACAGAGTAAGTTTCGTTTTGGAAACTATGACCTGATCCGTCGAATTGACGTTGGTGGAATGGGAGAGGTATACCTGGCTCACCAACGCACAGCATTTGACCGCGAAGTAGCCATCAAGATTATCCGCTCCGACCTGGTGCATGATACCGCGGCACGTAAGCGCTTCCTGCGTGAAGCAGAAGTGAATGCCCATCTCAAGCATGAACATATATTGCCGCTGTTTGAATTCGGGGAAGAACAGGGGCGGCTTTTCCTCGTTACCCCCTATATCGCGGGTGGGACGCTTTCACGGCGTCTAGAGGCTGGCCCTCTAGCGCTAGCCGAGGTATACCAGCTCTTTACTGCATTGGTTAAAGCGGTGGCCTATATGCACCGGCGGGGAGTTATTCATCGTGACCTCAAACCCAACAATATTCTGCTCGATAAAGAGGGGAATACGGGCGAGGTTTATGTGCGCCTCATCGACTTCGGCATTGCTAGTATCCAGGGAATGGAGGCCAGTCCACCTTTGACCACGGCAGGGACGGAGATAGGTACCGCCGCCTATATGGCTCCTGAGCGCCTCTCTGGCATTGCCGCTCTAAGTAACGACATCTATTCACTCGGTATCATTCTTTATCAAATGTTGACGGGACAATTGCCTTCAGCAGAACAGCGTGTCACGCTACCACAACCACTAGAATATGTGGTCAATCATTGCATTGCTCCGCTTCCCGCAGACCGTTTTGCGACAGTCGAGGATGTACTCAATGCCTTTGAGTACGCTTATCAATACCTCAACGCATCAACTCCTCTGAAAATGTCATCATCCACACCGGCATCTAAACCTGTTCAGGGCAAAGACAGTACGGCCAGTGAAGCAAATTCAATACAACCCATTAGGAATTTTCAGCAGGTCAGAACACCGCGCCATTCTGACGGGTCTCCGCAACAGTTAAACGGGTTTTATCAAGAGGATTACGCATCAACTACCGTCAATTTTGACATTTCAAACGTAAAGGATAGACAGTATGTACCATCCTCACTTGCTCCAGGCAAACCTCCACGCGCTCAAAAATCGCGCAGAAATCCCATTTTTGCTATTGTGACACTGCTGGTCGTTTTCCTGCTCCTGGCCGCTGCTAGTCTTTTCTTCTATACAGAAATCCAACCAACCCTGGTTGTTAAAGCTAACGTGAATTTCGGCCCGCAGGTACGGCTTGTTAAGCAGGTCTTCCACATAAAAGGGAGTGTTACGCAACAAAACATTGATGTAAACACTGCTACTATTCCAGTAAAAACAATAAGCAGTAGTAAAAATGGTTCCCTATCAGGACAAACCAGCGGACAGAAGTGCATTATCCCACCGCTCGTAGGGTGCCAACCGGTAGTCTCCCAATCCGATGTGGATAATCTCTCGTCACAGCTTAGACAGAGCCTGGATGAACAAATTTCAGGAGCCTTGCGGCAGCAGATACGCAATCAGAGCGGTACTCGGGTTGGCACGATCCAATTTACGGATGCCGCCGCAACATCGAATCCTCCAGTAGGTGAAACTGGTACATCTGTCACTGTTACCATCAGTGGACAACAAGGTCAGGGGGCTTACATTTTATCCCATGATGCCCAGGACCTGGCTCGACTGCTATTACAGCAGAAGACCCAGCAACTGGGAGCAAATTATAACCTACTCAATTCGTTGATCCAGATTGGTCAACCCGTGATCAAAGGAGTAAACAGCAACGGGGATATATTAATCGATATTGCTGCGGCCGGAGATGCAAGATACCAGTTTCCATCTACGCAACTCCAGGACATTCAAAATGCTATCAAGAGTATGAAAGAAAAAGACGCCGTTGTCTTTCTTAAAAGACAGCAAGGGGTTGATCCCACTACTATTACCATTCACATCTCTACCGGTGCTACTATGCCGGGTGATCCACAGGATATCAAGCTCATCACGATCGCCCCTGTCAATTATCCTACCGTTCTCTTGCCCAAAGTAACCTGAAGAAGTTATCTGGATCAAAAATGGGAAATTCACAAGGGATGGCGATCTCAGAGAGCAACGACGCAGATTATCCAGAGGGCGTCCCGCAAAACTTTTTGACTCCTCCACCGGGACGGCGCTACGTGCGTTCATTTCTCTTCTCCAGACATGTGAATGCGCCATTCGCCAGGGTACACCTGGTAGCGCGTACTGTGCTCGTCCTCTGCTTATCGGGAGCATTACTGAGATCCATCAGCACTACACAACCTGACCTGGCGGGAGCAGCAATACTCTTCATGGGCGCGCTGCTTATTCTTGCTCTCAGCGGAGTACGTCCAGGAATTGCGCGCCTCTATTTCTTGCTCACACTACCAGCTTTGCTGGCGCTCTTCATTACATGGATCGTTTTCAACCCGGTACCTGGGAAAGTCACGCTGTTACAATTTCCCATCTATGCAGGGCAACTCGCGATTGGCCTGGCTACATGGCAGGCGATCCTCGTCGTCATAGTCGCGGCTTATTTTCTCTGGACACGTAAGCTTTTTCTCGGTATCATTGTAGGTATCGCGGTAGCTTTTGTCCTTGCGCGCTGGATTCCCCTTCCTGCCTGGAACATCGCACAGGTAGCATTCTTCCACCCACTGGCACTTCTGGTAAGTGACCAGGGATTACTGATAGCTGTGACCAAAGTCATTGGTTATGCAGGTATGATTATCGTGACTATTGCGCTCGTGATGACCGCTCGTGACGTCGAACTGATTGGAGCGCTCCGCCAGTTGCACTGTCCCCAGCCAGCGATCTTCTTCCTCAGCACTGTTTTTCGCTCACTTGACCTCGCCCTCTCCGACTATGAGATTATTCGCCAGGCGCAGCTTGCCCGCGCTATTGCGGCTCGACCGCGCAGCTTTTTCCGCCGTCTCAGAGATATAGCCAGTATCGCAGTGCCTCTCGTCGCTATCATGATTCGTCGTTCCAGCGAGATTGGAGATGCCTTGCTAGCGCGCGGTTATACGCTGGGCCGACCCATGAAAGAATTCTATGAGAGTAGTCCCTGGCGGCTGGTTGATTGGGCTGTCCTCGTCTCAGGCTTTTTCTTATTGTACCTCGCTCTAGGGCCGCACCCTGATCTTACGACGCTGCTTTGGAAGGGTATATAGGGAGCTTATATGTCTGTTGCTATTGATGGCTTGTGGTGGCGTTATCCCACTTTTAGTGTAGACTCCAGCCCCTGGGTTTTACGTGGCATAGATCTGAAGGTGAAGCCTGGAGAATGTTTCGGCATTACTGGCCCCAGCGGAGCAGGCAAGACAACGCTCTGCCGAGCAATGCTCGGAGCCATTCCCTACAGTTCACGTCTCACGCCAGAGCAATTGCCACAGCACATCCGTGGTGCGATAACACTATCGGGTGAGCCTGTTAGCGCCAGGATGCTGGCGGCCAACCACGTTGGTATGGTCCTACAAGATCCAGAAAATCAGTTCTTACGCATGAGTCTGTTGCACGAGCTTGCACTGGGCCTACAAATCCAGGGCCTCCCCACCAATGAGATTCTCAAACGAGCATACGAGAGCCTCTCCTGGGTTGGTCTGGAACAATTTTGGCAAGGAGCCGCGTATCTTCATCCCGCTGACCTCTCCGGCGGAGAGAAACAGCGAGTAGCAATCGCCGCTTTTCTCGCTATGCGGCCACAGGTTCTCATTCTCGATGAGCCCACCAGCGATCTTGACCCGCTTGGTAAGCGTGAAGTCATTGAAACAATCGCTCGTTTGCGGAAAGACTATCATATGACCATTATATTGGTGGAGCAGGACCCTGAAATCCTGGCAGCCTTTTGTGATCGCATCGCCCTGCTTTACGAGGGGCGCATTGAACTGGTTGCCCCTCCCCATGATTTTTACGCCGAACACGATTTGTTAGAGCGTTGTGGCGCTTCAGTTGGCGAGTTGACTCGCATCTCATGGCTGACTGGCTATACCTACAAAGGGTATCCACCGCTTACTCTGGAAGAAGGAGAGATCGCCTTCGGCGGGCTGGTTCACCCTGTAGGAGCCCAATTTATTGGGCCCGACGGCTCCAGCGACAATCTTTCTCTCCCCGTCACTGTTAATACTTGTGATCGATCTCCATCGCGAGGTATGCAGAAACAAGAGCCTGTGATAATGATTGAGGATGTTTGGTACAGTTACGAAGACGGTACCAAAGCGCTGCAGGGCGTTGATCTCGGGTTGTATCCTGGCGAAATGCTGGCGCTGCTCGGCCCAAACGGCAGCGGTAAGAGTACCCTGGCGAAAATCCTGGCGGGAATCTACCGCCCGTCACGGGGCAGAGTACTGGTACAGGGGCGAGACCTGGCTTCTCGATCAGTACGGGCACATTTGCCAGCCTCGGTTGGCTATATATTCCAGAACCCAGATCACCAGCTTTTTCACCGCAAGGTCAGTGAGGAGGTTGAATACGGATTGATCAATCTCGGGATCGAAGCCACGCAGCGAACCAAGGCGGTAAAAAGAGCACTGGAAGCGGTGGGACTGGCACAGTATACTAATGAAGATCCTCTTTTCCTAGGCAAAGGGCAACGCCAACGCCTGGCAGTTGCCGCTGTGCTGGCGATGGAGCCAGAGATTTTGATTGTGGATGAGCCTACCACCGGTCAGGATTACCGCATGGTCAAAGGGATCATGGCTCTTTTGAGCGATCTGCAACAACAGGGAAAGACGATTTTGGTGATCACCCACGATATGTCGCTGGTTGCCGAATATTGCCAGCGCGTTGTTACATTTCGAGATGGTAAGCGAGTTTTTACTGGAACGCCAACTGAGCTTTTTCAGAATGAAGAAGTTCTGAGCAGAACGGGGCTGCGTCCTCCTTCCGCGGCAGCACTCTCTGACCATCTGCGCGCGAAGTACCCTGATGTTCCGTTTTTGCTGACGGTGGAGCAGTGGGGGCGTTTCAGGGGGGCCGGGTGACCACATGGGGCTGGGTGACCACAAGCCGGGTGATCACATGGGGCTGGGTGACCACAAGCCGGGCGACCACAAGGGGCCGGGCGACCAC
>WNGL01003735.1_pt1 | contig 18317 bp, 13 predicted proteins | sample 5400591 | NCBI WGS metagenome assembly WNGL01 (sample SAMN13153377, study PRJNA577476) | soil metagenome | isolation source: 80 cm soil or saprolite under Garry oak tree replicate 1 | place: USA:California | collected 2016-06-15 | reverse complement strand
CCCGGGTATCCGATCCCCGGTTCGGCGCCTGCTCCACCGCCACCGCCGCCGACGGGCTGCACGACGCCGGATCCCTTTGTCGCGCTCGGAGGCGGGACGTGCTTTGGGGGCGGGTGGTATCCGCCGGGCTATCTGATTCCTGGCAGCGGAGGCGGTCTACCCTGAATCCTCGGCGGGAGACGTCGCCGGTCATCGCATGGTGCGCGAGGGCGCGGCCGGCGCCCGGCCGTGCACCGATTTCATGAAACAGCTGTTCGCTCTCCTGGCCGTGTCGCTCATGCTGCAGCCGGCCGCGGCATCGTCCAGCGCCGCGCTGGACGCGTTTCTCAGTGCGCGCGTGTCCGCGGGCGACGCGCCGGCGGTCGTCGCGATGGTCGTCGGCCCCGAGTCGATGCTGTATGTTGGCGCCTTCGGGAAGGCGAACGTCGCAACAAACCGGCCTGTCGCGCCCGACAGCATCTTCCGCATCGGCTCGATGACGAAGCCGATCACGTCCGTTGCCGCCATGATGCTGTACGAGGAGGGCAGGCTTCGCCTCGACGATCCCGTCACGAAGTATCTTCCGGAGTTTGGGAAGGTCCGCGTGATCACCGCATGGCATGAGGCGGACGCCACGTACGAGTCGCGCCCGCCCGCGCGGATGATCACCGTCCGCGATCTCCTTACCAACACCTCGGGGTTGGCCTACTCGTTCGAGGACGCCCGTCTGGTGAAACTCGAGAACGGCCACCGGACCGAGATCGATCTACCGCTGCTCCAGGATCCCGGCCGCAAATTCACCTACGGACCGAGCACCGCGGTGATCGGACGGATTGTGGAGAAGCTCTCCAGCAAATCGCTCGATGTGTTCTTCAAGACGCGCATCTTCGACCCGCTGGGCATGCACGACACCTTCTACGTCGTGCCACCCGACAAGCGGGAGCGGGTCGTCACCACGCACGATCGAACGCCCGATGGATCGCTCAGGGAAGTCCCGAACAGCGGCGCGCTTCAGTCATCCCCGCGCAGCGACGCGGCCTGTTTTCAACAGCCAGCGACTACGCGCGATTCATGCAGCTGATTCTGAACGGCGGCCGGATCGGCACGGTCCGGTTGCTGCGCGAGCACACCGTCACGATGATGACCACCAACCAGATTGGCGCACTGACCGTCGTGGAACAGCCAAGCGTCAGCCCGGAGATCCTCCGTCCATTTCCGTCTGGTGCGGGGAAAGACAAATTCGGCTTCGGATTCCAGATCGAACAGCCCCCGGCGTCGCCGGGCATGCGGTCGGCGGGCAGCGTCAGCTGGGGCGGCGTGTTCAACACGCATTTCTGGATCGACCCGCGCCGGTCGGTTGCCGCAGTGGTGCTGATGCAGGTGCTGCCGTATTACGACCCGCGGGCGATGGGGGTCGTGCGCGGGTTCGAAGGTCTGTGTACGAGTACGAGCGCTTCCAGTTGTAGCGAAGCTCAGGCACATGCGCGTTCGGCAAGTGTGGGGTTACTGCGATGTTCAAGTTCTTAACGTGCTCGAATGCGTCGCACGACCTCCGACTCGCTGAAGCATCGCCGCATCAGTTCGTCGGGCAGGCCCTCAGAGACTCCATCCGTTAGAGCACGCGCCCGGGTGGCCAATTCGTCGGTGCCGTCGAGTCCGATGAGCGCGTCGAGCGCAAGCAACAGGAGCGCGGGATCGCCCGTCGTATCCGCGACGCTCACCGAAGTCCTGGCATCGGCGATCGCGTCGCGAGTCTGCGCGAGCGCCTGCAGACCGCGCGCCCGGGCGATCAGGCCGAGCGCCTCGTACTTTGGGCGCCCTCGCGCGCGGCTCTGCTCGATGCTGTCGGTTGCCGTCGCGATCGCCTCGTCGAACGCGTCTCGCTCCAGGGCCAGCTCGGCCCTGGCCTGAGTCAGACGGAGCTGCCACAGCCACTGGTGCCACCCGGCCGTACTCGCCGCGGCAGCGGCCGTCTCCTCCAGCAGTCGCTCGGCTCGGCCGGGCTCGTGCCGACGGGCGAACGTCAACAGCGAGTCGATTCCGGCGCTGACGATGGGGGGGACAAAACCGACGCCGCGGGCCAACTCGCACGCTTCGGCCTGAAGCGCCTCCGCGCCTTCGAAATCAAACACGGTCAGGTGGAGCCCGGCCGTCATCGCCGTGGCGCGAGCGAGCATCGGGATAGCGCCATACTTTCGGCCGAAGCTGCGGGCTTCGTGGAACGCCTGTGCCGCCTCGGCGTAGCGCCCCGCGGCCGCCAGGTTCAAGCCGAGGTGTGTGAGGGAGTACATGATGAAAGTGTTGTCGCGGGACGCCCGTGCGGAATCCACAGCGACGGTCGCCAGTGCCAGCGCCCGCGTGGAATGTCCGGCAAGGTACAGCGTGAGCGGCCCCATGATGTGAGCTGCTGTCGTCACGCCCGGCGCACGCGAGATGGCCCTCCGGTCCATGTCGATGGCCGCGGCGAGATCGCCATCTGCCTGCCGGCAGCGTGCGAGCCAGGCGATTGCGTTCGCGGCGAGATCAGAGCGCTGCAACCGTTCGGCAAGCTGCAGCGCTTCGGTCGCGTACTGTTCCACCGGACGGACGTCGAGCAGGAGGAACCAGGCACGCGCCAGAGCCAGCACGAATTCGCATCGGCGCTCAATCTGCTGCGGATCCAGGTGATGAAGCGCTGCCTCGAGCTCGCGCACCTCGAGCCTCCATTGACCGAGCGCGTCGAACGAACGGGCGCGCCGTGCGTGCAGGTCGACCCGCAACCGCTCGGTATCGGATCCTGCAGGCCTGAATTCGAGCGACTGAAGCGCCATGTCGAACAGGCGCGCGGCCTCTTCGTGCGCCAGGCCGTCAGCCGCCCGGTCGCCCGCGCGTGTCGCGTAATCGACGGCCTTGTCGACCGCGCCAGCCGATGCCGCCTGCGAGAAGTGGTAAGCGAGTTCCGCCAGCGGCGGGTTCGGCATGTTCTGCGCAAGCCGCTCGATGGCGTCGGCGACGCGCCGATGCAATCTCACCCGGCGGGGAGAGCTCAGTTCGCTGTACAACGTCTCCCGTATCAGCGCGTGCATGAACGCGAAGCGGCCGCCCACTGCGTGCGACTCGCTGATCAGGTATGCGCGGGTCGCCTCCTCGAGCGCGTCCAGCAGTTCGCTGTCTGGCAGATCCGCAACAGCTTCGAGGAGGGCAGCATCGAATTCGCGGCCAATAATCGCGGCGACGCCGAGCACTCGATTGCACGCGTCGCTCAGCCGAGAGAGCCGTCGGCCGATCACCTCTTTGATGCCCTCCGACAGACCGAGATCCGCGGCCCGGATGGCGCTTCCCATCATCCCGCCAATCCTGGCGATCGCCCCCGTCTCCTTCAGATGCCGGAGCATTTCGGTCGCGAAAAACGGATTGCCGTCGGTGTTGTCCATCACCACCTGGGGAAGCTGTAACGGAGCGTTCGGTCCGATGATCGAATCGACCAGTGCGCTGACGTGCGCGACCTCGAGCCCGCGGAGCACGAACCGCGTCACTCCCGGTTCGCGCCGCAGCGTAATCAGCATTTCTGCCAGCGGATGCGTGCGACCGAGCTCGCTCTCCCGGTAAGTCGCCACGATGGTGAAGAAGGCCGTCCGTGAGGAGCGTACGACATGCCGCAGGAGCAGCAGCGTTGGCTTGTCGGCCCAGTGCACGTCGTCGAACATGAGGAGCATCGGTCGCGCCTGCGACGCGATCGCGAGCATGGCGGCGACGGCTTCGAACAACCGGTACCGTTGTCCTTCAGGGTCCCCCCCTGGCGGGGACGGAAGATCGGGCACGCGGCGCCGAAGCTCGGGAACGAGCGGTCCGAGCTCGGCCGCGCCGCCGGCTGCCGCCAGTTGTGCACGCAGTTCGGCCTCCGGGCAGTGCCGGACATACCACGCGAGCGACTCCACGAAAGGTTGGTACGGCACGAGGTTTTCCTCATCGCTGTACCCGACGAGGACGGTGCTCCCTTCGGCAACGCGACCGCGGGCGAACTCGAGCGACAGCCGCGTCTTTCCAATCCCTGGCTCACCCCCGACGAGCAGCAGTTGATGATGACCGCTTTTCGCACGCTGCCACACATCCTGCATCTGCAGGAGCTCGGCTTCGCGTCCGACGAAATCAACCGCGGCGGGGGCAAGCAGCGACGGCGGCAGGGGGATGCTCCCCACGCATCCTGGGCCATCCACTTCATCGTCGGTTGTCTCTCGAACGTGTGCGATGAACCGATACCCGCGCTTCGACACCGTCTGAATGTAGTCCCGGCCATCGGCGGTTGAACCGAGCACTCCTCGCAGCGACGAGATTCCGCGAGTCAGGCTGCCTTCTTCGACGGCCACATCGCACCAGACCCTGTCGAGCAGATCCTGCTTCTGAAGCAAATGACCCGCGTTGCGGACAAGCTCGGTCAGCAGATCGAACAGCTTCGGAGGGAGTTGGACGGCCTGGCTGCCGCGCAGAAGCTGGCGCTCCTGCTCATCGAGCCGGTACCCACCGAAGACGAGCAGGCGCTTGGGTGACATCCGAACAATTTCCGGAATTGGTCAGGACTTTCTTGCCGGTCTTCAACGATCTTCGTGAGGCCGATTGTACCCGTTCGCGCACACGATGGAAGCGAACGGGCAAGTTGAGGAGGATTTTTTATGATCAGACTCCGGTGGGCTCAGATCGCGCTATGCATGGTGCCTGTGATGATTTCCGCGACGACCGTGCGCGCGGATGCCGTGCTGGATTGGAACGCTCATGCCGCGCGGGCAATCGTGACGGTCGGCGGCCAAGTGCCTCCACGAGCCTTGATCCGGCTCGCGATGGTCCACTTGGCGATCTATGACGCGGTGAATGCGATCGAGGGAGCGCCGTTCGAGAGCTACGCCAGCGTTCCGAATGTCGTTCGCCCCGCCTCGGCGGAGGCGGCCGCAGCTACCGCCGCATATGACGTGCTGGTCGCCTTGTTCCCCGCGCAAGTGGTTGACCTCGACGCGAAGTACGCGGCATCGCTCGCCGCACTTCCTGACGACATCGCGAAAGTAAATGGGATCGCTGTCGGCCAGCAGGCGGCGAGCGCCATCCTGATCGCGCGGGCTCAGGATGGTCGGGATGCCACCGTGCCCTACGTGCCCGGCTCGGGTCCCGGCGTTTGGACGCCAACGCCGCCGGCGTTTCTCGCCGCACAGGCGCCAGAGACCCCGTTTGTTCAACCGTTTACTCTGAACTCTGCGTCGCAGTTCCGGCCTGAGGCCCCGTTCAGTCTCGCCAGCGAAGACTGGGCGCGCGACTATAACGAGGTCAAGGCGCTCGGGTCTGCGGTCGGGAGCAGCCGAACCGCAGAACAGACCGATATCGCCCGGTTCTGGAGCGACAACCCGCCCTTGCAGTGGAATCGTGCCTGGCGCGCGTTGTCCATGGACAAAGGCCTCGGATTGGCCGACAACGCCCGGTACTTCGCCATGCTGACCAGTGCGTCCGCCGATGCGCTGATCGCGTGCTGGGACGCCAAGTATTCCTACAACTTCTGGCGGCCCGTTACCGCCATTCGAGCGGGCGATTCCGACGGCAACCCGGAGACCGAACCGGATCCGGTGTGGATTGGGCTTCTTGTCACACCGAACCATCCTGAGTACCCGGCGGCCCACGGCTGCTTCAGCGGCGCCTCGACTGAGACCCTGAAGTATTTCTTTGGCACCGACGAGATCGCCTTCCGGATGGACAGCAACGTTGCGGGCCTCGTGGATCCCGTCCGAACGTATTCTCGCTTCTCAGACGCGCTGACGGAGGTGCTCGACGCCCGAATCTACGGCGGAATGCACTACAGAAACTCGACCCGGATCGGCGCGAACATAGGAAAGCAGGTGTCCAGATATACGACGAGGCACTCCTTCCGCCTCGCTGACCATCAGGGGAACAAGACCACGGACGAGTCCACGCGTTGACGAAGGGGACGCTGCTCCTGGAGCAGCATCGGTCCCCTCTCAATCGAATGCGGTGCGGCCGGTATGATCGTCAACCGACGTCCGAGCTTGGCGCTAGCGTCCCGCGTGCTTCGTGCGCACCGAATACAGCGACGTTCGCGCGGCAATGAAGAGCGTGCGGCGGTCGCGGCCGCCGAAGGCGAGATGAATGGGCCGCTCGGGAACGTCGATCTCGTCGATCTCCTTGCCCGTCGGATCGTAGACGTAGATCTGTCCCGCCGCGATGTACACGTTCCCTCGCGCATCGACCGCGACGCTTTCACCACCGCGATAGGCGAACACCTTCATGTCCGACAACGCACCATCGGCTCCCACCGTTCCAACCCACGTCGTCTGATCGGCCTCGTCGGTGATGTAGGCCAGCTGTCCTGCTGTCGCGCCGGCGAGTCCGAAGCCGCGGAGCTGACCGCTGCTCTTGATGCCGTAGCTGACGGCTCCCGTGAGGAAGTCCTCTCCGGCCGGCAGGAACGCGGTGCGGTCTGGTGAGACGAACTGGCCGGCGGGTTGGGTGAGCGCCGTCCGATTGACGCGCCAGTCGCTGACGGGAAGAAAGGCCGTCGCGCCCGGCCTCGGCGCCACCGGCTCCGACTTCAGGACCGTGATGTCGTCGCCTGGAGCATCGGGCTTGAACGCGTACACGGTCCCGCTCCCGATCATGGACGTCACGATCAGGTTGCCGGCCTTGTCGAACGCCAGGTTCGCCGGATCGAGCGCGTTGTCGCGCACGGTCGAAAGCTGGCTTCGCCCGGGCGACCACCGATAAATGCGCTGCCAATGCGCATCGACGAAGTAGTAGTCGCCGGAGGGATCGACCGCGCCGCCCGAGATGTTGTAGAAGCCGCCCGCGAGGCGCTCGACTGTGCCGCTGGTGTCGACGATGGAAGAGGCCGGAGCGGCCGGGGAGAGACGTCGCGCGACGGGCGCTTTACCGGAGACGTCGAGCCACGCGAGTTCGCGTTGCCGGATCTCGATGTCATGCGTCCGATCCCGCACCGTCGTGTCGAACGACACCTTGCTGTTGCTGTACGAGTGCAGGTTGCGGAACCGGATGTTCTGCGAGTTCGCGATGTCAATCGCGTATGGATACGGCTGGACCATGCTGATCACGCGATAGATGAAGAAGTTCGCGATCGTGATGTTCGACGAGCCGACGATCTCGAGCGGGAGCGCGAAGCCTCCCTCGCCGCGCTCTTCCTCGGTCTGCAGCGCATAGATCCGCCAGTTCGAGACATTGTGCAACTGGAGTTCGTGGCGCACGTGATGCTCGCTCGACATCTCGTAGATGCGGCCTTCCGTCGACGTGTTCGACACGAGCATGCCCGCTTGGGCGAACGTGCTGGGCGTCCAGATGTCGAAGAACGTGCCGCCGCCGCCGTCCGTCACCCACAGGCTCGGATACTGGCCGTCCCACCGCCGATTCAGATCGGGATCGGCGGTGTGCATGTTGTTGTACGGATTGTCGCGGGTGCCGTCCGGCCTGCTGGTGCCGTGTCCGCCGAGGAAGCGCACGTCGTTCATCATGGAGTCGGCGCCCGCCATCCACCTGGCGGCCACCGCGCGCGGGTTGATCCCGTTCGTATAGAGGCCGATGCCGAACAGGATGTTCGTGCCTCCCTTCGGCGTCTCGATGAGCGGCCTGGGACCGCCGACGCCCTGGAACGCCGGCGTCCGATCCGGCACCACGATCTGCGTGCGGTCCGGATGGAGGCCGATGATCGCGGTATCGGGTCGGAGCGTCAGCGTGTCGGTGACCACGTAATAGCCCGACGGCACGTAGATGGCGCGATGATCGGCGATGGCCTTGCGAAAGACCTCCGTATCGTCGGTCACGCCGTCGCCCTTCGCCCCGAGCGTGCGGATGTTCACCCAGGTGTCGCGCGCCGGCAGATCGCGGAGATCCGACGCGACCGGCGCCGGGAGCGACGACAGCGGCGCCGCATCGAACACCTGACTGGTCTGCGGCGTCGTTCCGATGTCCTGATAGCTCAGGCCGTAGGAAAACGTCTTGACCTCGTAGCGCGCGGCGGGCCCCGCGACCTGCCGCCCGCTCTCCTGATACGCCGCGAACACGGCCACGCGATCGCAGACGATCCCCTCCATGTTGATCTGCGTCTGCGCGTTCTTCTCGTTGCTGATGACGAGAGCCGGCCCGGTGACGTTCTCCATGCGCCCGTCCTTGATCCAGAGCTCGTCGTGGAATCCAGGTTCGATCGCAACGGCCGTCGGGACGTTCGCGAATCGCGGCCGCACGAGCGTGAGGCCGGCGGCCCGCTCGCGGATCGCTGCCGTGCGCTGAGAGTCGAACGTCGCGTCCACGGCGGTGAACTGCCAGCCTGGCGATGGCCGCTGCGTCCAGATGCCGTACTCGCCACCGTGAAAGTGCACGTCCTCCATGACGTTGCCCGTGTCGTGTACGCCGGCGAGGCCGGCGCCGATTCGAAAGTCCATGTGCGCGAGGAACGAGTGCTGCGCGTACCGGCCGCGCACACCCACCGCTCCGGCATTGCCGTCGCCAATCTCGATGTCGACGTTGCTCATCGCCGAATAGAACGTGCCGGCGCCTGCATCCTGCGGCGTGCTCCCGCGACCTCCGCCGCGTCCTGAGCCGGGCCGATTGCCGGAGAAGAACACCATGTACTTCTCCTGCGCGGCATCCATATATCCTGGAGTGTTCGCAGTGAGCACCAGCACCGGCCGCTTCTCTCCATAGCCGATGATCCGGATCCCGCCCCAGACATACACCGTCGTCGTCAGTCGATATCGGCCTGAGGGCACGAACACGATCCCCTCGCCGCCGGTTGCCTGCGCCCTGTTGATCGCCGCTTGCAGCGCCTCGGTGTCGTCCGCGACGCCGTCCGAATGCACCGGAAAGGTGTCAGGGGTGAGATAGATGGCTTTGGGGTCGTCCAGGCGAACCGGGTAGTACGACTGTGCCGATGCCAACGCCGGTGCCGCAAGCGCGGCCAGCAGGAGAAGCCGGTGGACTCGAATCATGATTGGCCTCGTTAGTTCGTAGATCCAAGCAAGGGGAGGCTCGGGTCAACCGTTCGGTTGAAGGATGTATTGCCGCACGACATCGTCGAAATTCCGATCGCCACTGAACCCAAGACTACGTGCGCGGCGGTCATCCAGTGCGCCGGGCCAAGTTGACACGACGCGCGTGACGCGGGGATCGACTTCGCAGCGGACGTGCGCCCTGGCGGCAGCGCCGCCGGCGCGTTCGAGACTCGCGAGCATCTGCGCCGGCGTGACGCACAGGCCCGGGAGATTCACGGCGAGACGGCCACCGAGCGCCGAGGCGGTCATATGGGCGGCGTGCATCAGATTACGGATCACGGCATCGGGAGAACTAATCCACAAGCGCGTCTCGAGGGGCACCGGGCAGACCGCGTCGACGCCGGACAGCGGCTCGCGGATGATGCCGCTGACGAACGACGACAACGCCGAATTCGGCGCGCCGGGACGGACCGTCACCGTGGCGATCCGGCAGATCACTCCGTCGATGAAGCCACGCCGCGAGTACTCGCTCACGAGCAGTTCCGCAATCGCTTTCTCCGTGCCGTAGGACGACTGCGGCCGCAGCACGCAGTCATCGGGCACCACCTCGGGCAACTCGCCGCCGAAGACCGCCACCGTGCTGGCGAACACGAAGCGTGGCGCGCGGCGCAGTCGGCGGCAGGCGTTCAGCAGGGTGAGCGTCGCCTCGACGTTGACCTGCAGACCCAGATCGAACTCCGCCTCCGACTGTCCGCTCAAGACCGCCGCAAGGTGAAAAAGCACGTCGAGGTCGTCTTCGACGACGGAGCGGATGAAGGCCGGCTCGACGATCGTGCCGGTTCTGGAGTCGACGTGCGAGTCGGCAATCGGGCACGCGACGGTGTCGGCGGCCACGATGCGCGTGACGTCCGGTCCATCGGTGCCGGCGAGAAGCGCCTTGATAACCCGGCATCCGAGGAAGCCGGCCGCACCGGTAACGAGCGCCTTCATGAGACGAGGCATGTTACCGTTCCGCACGTGACCAATCCACCCAAGGTTGCCGTTGTCACGGGAGCCGGTTCCGGGATCGGCAGAGCGGTCGCCATCGCCCTGCTTCGGCGCGGCTACGCCGTCGTCCTCGCCGGGCGCCGCCAACACCTGATCGAAGCGGCGCTGCGTGACTCGGGCGAGGATGCAGCGCGCGGGCTCGGTGTCCCCACGGACGTCGGCAACGCCGAATCAGTGCAGCGCCTGTTCGCAGCCGTGCGCGCGACATTCGGACGCCTGGATCTGCTGTTCAACAACGCCGGCACGAGCGCCCCTGGCGTCGGGCTCGAGGACCTGACCGTCGAGCAATGGAAGGCGGTCGTGGACGTAAACCTGACGGGCACATTCCTGTGTACGCAGCAGGCGTTCCGGCTGATGAAGGAACAGCGTCCGATGGGCGGCCGCATCATCAATAACGGATCGCTCGCCGCGCACGTGCCACGTCCCAATTCGGCGCCCTACAGCGCGACGAAGCACGGGATCACGGGCCTGACAAAATCGACATCGCTCGACGGCCGCAAGTACGATATCGCCTGCGGGCAGATCGACATTGGAAACGCCGCGACGGAAATGACAGCGCGTTACGCGAACGGGACGCCTCAGGCCAGCGGCGAGGTCAAGGCGGAGCCCCGCCTCGACCTGGCGCATGTCGTCGACGCTGTGCTGTTCATGGCAGATCTTCCGCTCGACGCCAACGTGCAGTTTCTCACCGTGATGGCGACGAAGATGCCGTTCATCGGGCGAGGGTAGATCTACCGTCCGCACTGTCATGCCGAACGTAGGCCGGTTCGACCCACGCGAAAACGTCGTTCAGGTCGCGCGCGCGCGTAGACCGTTCGATGAAGCGGCCGGCGGAGGATAACGGATGTTTCCACAACTCGCTCAGTTGACCGACCTGAGCCTGCTGCTGCTCAGACTGATGGTAGCGGCAGTGTTTGTCACCAGCGGCTGGAGCGACATCAAGGATCCAAAGGAGCGGGCCAAACACATCGGTATGAGTCCGGCGTTTACGATGTTTGTCGGTGTTGCGGAGCTCGCCGGCGGTTTGGGAGTCGCCTCTGGTGTTCTCATACAACTCGCAGCGATTGGTCTGATCCTGATCATGCTGGGGGCGATCGGCAAGAAGATCTTTGTCTGGCACACCGGTTTCTGGGGAGAGAAGGCATCGGGATGGCATTACGACCTGATGCTGTTTCTGATGAACGCGGTCATCGCCTGCACCGACGGGGGCAAGTACGTTCCCTGGAAATGATGCTCCTCCATTCGGCGTGAGGCTCGTCGAAGCCTTCGCCATGTGGCGTGCTGTGTGCCGCCGCGGACGATTACAAGAGCGTGAAGCGGCGGCAATTTTGTAATTCGCGGCGCCATGCCGATGACGGCACTATCGGTATTCGGCCTCAAGCGATGCGGAACGGATTATGCGGTGCGCGCGGGCACCAGTATGAGTCTCGCCTCAATGTTCTCCACCGACCTCGCCATCGATCTGGGCACCGCGAACACCTGCGTGTTCGCCCAGGGCCGCGGCATCGTGCTCAACGAGCCGTCGATCGTCGCCTTCAACACGGCCAATGGCCAGATCGAAGCGGTCGGGCAGGAAGCGCACGAGATGCTGGGACGGACGCCCTCCAATATCAGGGCGGTGCGACCGCTGCGCGACGGCGTGATCGCGGATTTCGATGCGGCTGAGAAGATGCTGGTGCACTTCGTGCGGAAGGCCATGGGGCGTGCGCCGTGGCGCCGGCCGCGGCTGGTGATCGGCGTCCCGTCCGAAATCACGCAGGTGGAGCGGCGGGCGGTCCGCGACAGCGGGTTCCGCGTCAAGGCGAGCGAGGTGCACCTGGTCGACGAGCCGATGGCGGCCGCGATTGGCGCCGGCCTTCCGGTCACGGAGGCGGCGGGCAACATGGTCATCGACATCGGAGGCGGTACGACCGACATCGCCGTCATTTCCATGGCGGGCACCGTGTACGGACGCTCACTGCGCGTCGCGGGCGACGCGATGGACGAGGCGATCATCCTGTATATGCGCAAAGCGTTCAACCTGCACATCGGCGAACGCACCGCCCAGCAGATCAAGTTCCAGATCGGTTCCGCGTTGCCGCTCGACGAGCCGCTGGAGATGGATGTGAAGGGCCGGCACGTCGCGGAAGGTGTTCCGCGGACGGTGACGATCCGAGACGAGGATGTGCGCGCGGCCCTCGCCGAGCCGCTGCGGCAGATCGTCCAGGCCGTCCGCGAATCACTCGAACGCGTTCCGCCGGAGCTCTCCGCGGACATCTACGATTGCGGCGTCGTTCTGACCGGCGGCGGCGCGCTGCTGCGAAACCTCGACAAGCGGCTGCGCGAGGAGACCGGGCTGCCCGTGCTCGTCGCCGAAAACCCGCTCACATCCGTCGTCCTGGGCGCCGGCATGATGCTGTCCGATTTTGCCCTCCTGCGAAAGGTCTCGGCGAACTAGCGGCCCGTCGGCCGGATTACGGCCATACGGGTGGTTCAGCCGCGTATAATGCGTCGGCTCGGAGCTGAGCGCGCCCGATGTGCGTGACTGTGGTGCGGCTTCGGCATCGGGGAGCCACCTCATGAAACGCCGCCTCTCGCTCCTCATCGTCCTGTTGCTCGGTGTCTCATCTGCCGCGCGTGCGGCGTCGGTCTTCACCACACGGCCTGACGATCCGCGCGCCGTCTATCTCACGGCTCAGGACTTCGGCGTGCGGAGCGATGGAACGAGCGACGACAGCGCCGCGATCCAGGCAGCGCTCGACAAGGCGGCACAGACCGAAAACGGCGGCATCGTCTTCGTCCCCGCCGGTCGCTATCGCCTGACGCGGACGGTCTATGTCTGGCGGGGCGTCCGCGTGATCGGCTACGGCGCGACGCGGCCTGTCTTCGTGCTCGCGGACAACACACCCGGGTTCCAGGAAGGCATCGGCCTCATGGTGATGTTCTCGCATGGCCGATCCGGCGCAGCGACACGCGCAGGCAGTCCCCGCGTGCCGTTTCCACCGCCGGGAAGCGTTCCGCCGAACGAGAACATCCCCGACGCCGGACCCAGCACCTTTTACTCGGCGATGAGCAACATCGATTTCGAGATTGGCCGCGGCAATCCGGCCGCGGTCGCGGTTCGTTTCCATGTCGCGCAGCATGGCTATCTCAGCCACATGGATTTCCACATCGGATCGGGGCTCGCCGCACTCACCGAAGTCGGCAATGAAGCCGAAGACTTACGGTTCTATGGCGGCCGCTACGGCATCCTGACCGACAACACGTCGCCGTTCTGGCAATTCACGGTGATCGATTCCCTGTTCGACGGCCAGCGCGAGGCGGCGATCCGCGAACATATGGCGGGACTGACGCTGATCCGCGACACGTTCCGCAATCTGCCGACCGCCATCGACATCGATCCGCACTATTCGGATCAGCTCTGGGTCAAGGACAGCCGGTTCGAGCACGTGTCCGGGGCCGCGGTCGTCATCAGCAACGAGAAGAATCCGATGACCGAAATCGGATTCGAGAACGCCGTCTGCGCGAATGTGCCCGTCTTCGCGAGGTTCCGCGAAAGCGGGAGGACGCAAACCGGCGCGGGCGCGGTCTATCAAGTCAGGAATTTCAATTACGGGCTCATCGTGCCCGGCGAGGGAGTGACCGGCCACCTGGGGACGCGTTACGATGGCGCACCCTTGACCGCATTGCCCGGGCCGCTGCCACCGGCCATCGCCGCCCTGCCACCCACCGAAAGCTGGACCAACGTCCACACACTGGGCGTCAAGGGCGACGGACAGACCGACGACACGGAAGCCATCCACAAGGCCATTGACGCGCATCGCGTTCTCTATTTCCCAAGCGGTTTCTACATCGTCCGCAACACGATCGCGCTGAAACCCGACACCGTGTTGATCGCGCTGCATCCGGGCCTCACTCAGATCGATCTTCCCGATTCCACGCTCGGCTACGAGGGCGTGGGTGCGCCCAAACCGCTGCTCGAAGCCCCGCAAGGCGGCACGAATACCGTGAGCGGCATCGGGCTGTACACCGGCGGCATGAATCCGCTCGCCACGGGCGTTCTATGGATGGCCGGCGAGAAGTCGCTCATGAACGACGTGCAGTTGCTCGGCGGTGGCGGCACCTATCTGCCGCCGAACGTCAGGTCCACCTTCTACGGCGGCGGACGTGCGGGGGCTCCATTCTCGGCGGGGCGCTGGGGCGCGCAATACCCGAGCGTCTGGATCACACATGGGGGCGGTGGCACGTTCGCGAATATCTGGACGCCGGACACCTTCGCGCAGGCGGGCTTCTACGTGTCCGATACGACGACGCCCGGCCACGTCTACGAGCTCTCTACCGAGCATCACCTCTTCAACGAGATCAAACTGGATCACGTCGAGAACTGGGATTTCAGCGCTCCACAGACCGAAGAAGAGGCCGCCACGAGCCCTGAAGCCGTCTCGCTGGAGATCGCCTGGTCGAAGAACATCACCATCGCGAACTATCACGGATATCGCGTCACGCGCAGCCACGCGCCGTTCCCTGCGGCGGTCCGCCTTTACAACTCCGTGGACATCCATTTCCGGAACGTGCACGTCAACGCGGAGAGCGGCTACGCGATCTGCGACGACAACGGGTGCGGTACGTTCCTGCGCGCGAGCAAGTTTCCCTATGAGAATTCGATCGAAGATGTGACGCATCATCTCCAGGTTCGCGAGCACGAGTTTGCCGTGATCGATATCCAAGCAAATCCTGCCGCGCCCGCGGCACCCGACGATTCCGCGGTGGTGGCGCCTGGCGCGAGCGTCGAAAAGTTGGAAGGCGGCTTCTACACCATTTCCGGCGCGACGGTGGACGCGTCGGGCAAGCTCTATTTCGTCGATCACCATCAGCAGCGCATCTTTTCGTGGTCGCAGGCGGACGGGCTCGACATCGTTCGTCACGCTTCGCTGGATCCGGTGAGCCTCGCCTTCGATAAATCGGGCAATCTGATGGTGCTCTCATCTGCTGGATCGGACGGGACCGTCTATTCCTTCAACCCGGCCACGCCGGACGATCGAGTCACGGTGCTCCAGCCTCAAACCGCAGCGGCGCATCCCGGTGCGGCGGCGGTCCTGCCAGTCAACATCTGGGAGAATGGCGAATTCGCCAACCAGCTCGATCTGAAAACCTACAATTACACGACGCTCGCACAAATGTTCGCGCGCGATGTCACGACTCCCAAGCCGAAGCAGTATCGCTCTCCCGATGGCAGTCTGTTCCTGCCCGCCGGACGCGTGTTCCGGCAGGGACCGGACGATGCCTATCCAGGGATGGACGAAACGGGTTGGCGCTGGTCCAACAATCTGGACAGCTACGGCTTGGTCACGGCCCTGCCCGGCCATCGCGTCTATATCGCCAGCGATTCAGAGGATCGCACCTACACGGCGATCCTCCAGGGCGATGGCACGCTCCGGGATCTCGAGCCGTTTGTCGAGCGCGGTGGGGAGAGCGTCGCCGCGGACGGCAAAGGCAATGTCTATGTCGCGAACGGACAGGTGTTCGTCTACGCCCCGGACGGCAGGGCGATCGGTGAGATCGATGTCCCCGAGCGTCCGATACAGATTCTCTTCGGCGGACCCGACCGCCGGACGCTCTTCATCCTCACGCATCACGCGCTCTATGCAGTGACGGTGCGCGAGGCGGGACAAAGGCTGCCGGGGAGTTGAGCGTCGAGAGAGGTGAGAAATGGCCGCAATGTCGAGACGAGAGTTCGTCCGGGTGACGACCGCGCAAGCCGCAATGGCGGGCTGCGCCGGAATGTTCGCAAGCGGCGTTCGAGCCAGTCCGCTCGGCTTGCCGATCGGCTGCCAGACGTGGCCGGTCAGGAGCCTGATCGCGAAGGACTTCGTGGGTACCTTGAAGCAGCTCGCGCAGATCGGCTTCGAGGCGATCGAGCTGTGTTCCCCAGTCGGCTACGCATCGTCCGGGTTCGCCGACGTGGGCAAGTACAAAGCAGCGGAACTCAAGAAGATGCTCGGTGATCTCGGGCTGAGGTGCGAGAGCTCTCACTTCGGGATCAAGGAGCTGAGGGACGACCTGCCGGATCGGATCGCATGGGCCAACGAAGTCGGGCTGAGTCAGATGATCATCCCGAGCTTCGGGGATGCGCCGCATGCGATGGACGATGTGAAGCGCGCGGCGGACGAATACAACAGGATCGCCGCAGAAACCGCGAGGGCCGGGATTCAGCAAGGGCTGCACAACGAGGACTTCGAGACTGCGACCGTGGACGGCAAACGTGTCTACGACATCCTGTTGCAGCTCCTCGATCCGACGCTCGTGAAGTTCCAGTTCCAGATCTCCACGATGCGGGACGGCTTCGATCCGGTCGAGTACTTCACGAAGTATCCCGGGCGTTTCATGTCGATGCACGTGCAGGATTGGTCGTCCGCCAACACCAGGCAGATGACGCCGGTCGGACAGGGCGCGGTCGACTGGAAGAAGATTTTCACGGCAGCAAAGACCGGTGGCGTGAAGAACTACTTCGTCGAGATGAACCTCGATCTGATGAAGGCGAGCGTGCCGTATCTGCGTCAGCTCCAGGTGTGAAAGTGCGCAGCAGTCCGGCTGCGTGTACTTCCGCTTTACACTTTGGCGCAGAAGCTCTACCCTTCCATCTGCCGGAGGACGGGTGATTCAGGAACGGCGACGCATGCCGCGATACCGATTCGACGCGTCGATCGCGGTGAACGACGTGACCGGCCGCACGATCGATGTGAGCGCCAATGGGATGCTGTTCGAAAGCGAACGGAAGTTGGCGACCGGCGAGCGGGTGGCGCTCGTGTTTCCGCTGGAGCACAGCGGACCAGGTGCATCGGTAACCTGCACCGCAGAGGTCGTGCGGGTCGAGCCGCGCGGCAGCTTCTATGGGATCGCCGTGATGTACGAGCCGGTCGAGTTCAACGTACCGGCGTAATCGGAACCGCAATCTCGACAGCCGCGCCACCTTCGCGCGAGTCGATGACGACCGATCCTCCGAGGGCCGAAACCCGCTCCTTCAAGGTTCTCGGGCCTGCCTTCATTTCTGTGAGCCACGCGAGATCGTGGCGTCCCTGGAACCCGGCAAAGCCGCGTCCCTCGTAAGAAATCGCCAGCCGCAATTCGTTCGCGTCTGCGGTGAAGCTCAGCCGCACCTCTGTCGCGGCGCCGTGACGCACCGCATTCACGAGCGATTCCTGCACCATCCGCGTGACCTCGTGCGCGGTCCGGTGCGGAACAGGCGGAACGTCCGGCTAGATCTCGAGCTGGACGCGGATGTCCCACTGATCCGCCACGCGCGCGGCGGCGACGCGCACCCGCTCGGCGCAGTCGGTCACGACGGGATCGCCGGCCGCCGCGGCATTCAGATCCCCAATTGCAAGGCGCAGCGCCTGCTGCTCCGCCCGGATCGTCTCTTCGATCGTGGCAAGCCGCCGCTCCGCCTCCGCCGGGTCGCCTGCGATCGCCTGGCGCGCGCGGCGCGCCTGCAGCGCCGCGGCCGTCAGCGACTGGAGGACCCCGTCGTGCAATTCGCGTGCAAGCCGGAGGCGCTCTTCTCCCGCCGCCGCTTCGCGAAGCTGCGCGACCAGGGCGTTCAATTCGAGCGCGCCGGTCACCAGCCGACCGACGATATCGCCGAGCAGCAGATCGTCGACCGATGGCCGCTGACAATCCAGCGCGAACAGCCAGCCCTGTATAGCGCCGGTTGTCAGCCGGAGTCCCACGACACTGCGGATATGGAAGCGATCGCGGAATGCTGAATCCAACGGCGCCCCACGCCAGAAGCGGAATCCGCCAGGAACGCGCTGGAGCACCTCGCAAGACATCGAACGGGCATTCGAGCAGAGGAAGCTCGACAGCCTGAGCGCGTCTGCGACGAGGAGATTGCCGAATGCGTCCGGTCGTTCCCGGATCAGCTCGAACGGTCCGTCGGAGAGACTCGCGACGCGCAGCGACGGCTCGTCCTCTTCCTCCCAGACGAGCACCGCGCGAGGCACCCCGAGAATCCGCGCCGCGTAAGTGAGGAGTTCCTGGATGGCCTCCGATTCGCGGATCGGCAGGCGCCGGGGCCACGCGGCGAGGCTTTCGATCTCCCGGCGAAGCCGCTGCTGATAGCTGCCCAGATACCCCAGCAGACCTGCCACGACGCACAGGTGCGCGCACCGGGTGATGAAGGGCACTGTCTCGAACGAGCGTCCCCCGATGGCGCTGCCCGCGATCGTGATGAGGGTGTACGCAGCAATGACGGCCACGCCGGTGAAAACGGCGCCGCGCGCCTCCCAGCGAAGGGCGCCGCAAATCATCGCGAATACGAAATACACGAAGAACGGACTCGTC
>WNGL01003734.1_pt1 | contig 18318 bp, 12 predicted proteins | sample 5400591 | NCBI WGS metagenome assembly WNGL01 (sample SAMN13153377, study PRJNA577476) | soil metagenome | isolation source: 80 cm soil or saprolite under Garry oak tree replicate 1 | place: USA:California | collected 2016-06-15 | reverse complement strand
TCCATGGCGGGAATGGCGGCGATCTGTTGTAGCAGGCGTGATTTATCAGGTGGATTCATAATGTGACTAGTATTATAGTCACTCACCCAAAAAAACAAGCCTTATTTTCCGATTCGAAGAATTTTGTCTCACACCCAACGGTGGTCGGGATTTTCTGTGGTGGGTCGGAGTTAATGGTGTATGAGCCTGCGGGGCCATAGACGCCCCAAACAATTATAGCCGCAGCTGCGCCGACGACGACGACGCCTAACCAGCCTGGGCGCCAGATTCCCGCCTTCTTGTCCATGCAGGGAAGGTGGAATTCCCCGCTGTGGAAGGAGTTTACCAAGCCACCAATGGCACCGAGGAGCGTAACCAGGAGTGCTGTACAAAGGATGCTCATGGGGTGCATTATTAAGTCATGGAACCATGCGGATAAAGGGAAAAGCGAAGCCGCCGCTTTGGGTGAAAGGGTAAGCATTGGCGAATGGGCGGCCTGCGACCCCGCCAATCTTTGTCTTTCGGCTCAGCGGAGTGAGGGTGTGGCGTGAAGGATGCCTGCGAGGTGGCACGCCCACTGCGGCTGCTGTTTCGGGGCGCGGGGAGCAGCCAAGCAGTGAGCGTGACAACGAGCAGCCTCTCTAAGATATAAGGTCATGTCGTGCGCAATACACCGGGCCGCCGGATGGTTGGGATGGGAGTGGCCGGAGGCGGCGGGGACCAGCACCGGGGATCCTGCGGCACCGGGTGCCGGTGCTGGGGAGGTATTGCGCACGAACATGCCTTATATTTAGAAGGGAATAGCAAGGCAAACCCAACGGCTGCCGCTTTTTCTGGCCGTTGGGTTTGCCGGTACTTCACGCCACACTCGAACGGAGCGATTCGTAATCTCTTAAGAGGTCAGTCCTAGAATTGTGACATTTGACAGAAGATCGGGTTGTCCAGAGCACCTTAATGCCATGAGTTGGCATTTCATCTTTTCGAGTTTCCTGCCGGGACGCCGCGACAAACGGCTGATCGCCTGCGTCACCCGAGTGTAGTGGCCCATTGCCAAGCGCTTTGCAGCCATTTCATTCCCGCAACCAGATTTCCCTCCGGCGTCTCGACCAGCAGATGATAGTGATTGACCATCAACATATAGGCGTGAATGAGCCAGTCGGTCTTTTGGCAAGCTTCCTCCAAAGTTTCGAGGAACCGTTTGCGATCCGGTTTGTCGGCGAAGATCGGCTGCCCATGATTGCCCCGAGCCATCACATGATACACCGCTCCAGGGTATTGAACGCGCAAGCGCCGTGCCATTGGCAAGAGCCAATATTCAAATGCAGAGTGGAAAGTGCAAAGTGCAGAGTCAACACCTGGCAGACGGTGGACTCTGCCGGATTGAGTTTTAACTCTGCACTCTACATTTTGCATTCTTCATTTAAATAGCCCGTTAGCTCAAAATAAGAGCGGCAGTCTTACAAACTGATGACGCTGGAGAGTTACCATAAGCGCGCGTAAGGGCCGCACTCTTGGTTTGCCGCTGCGCCACTCTGATATCATGCTGCACTATGTCAGGAAAACCAAAGCTTGAGCACCCTGCGTTGATCTGCCTTTTGCTCACGATGGCCGCGCTGGCAGTATTTTTGCCGGTGGTCGGACTGGATTTTACCAATTATGACGACCCAGACTACGTCACCCATCCGCGCATCCAGGCGGGACTGACATGGGAGAGCGTGAGTTGGGCTTTCACCCATGCGCACTCCGGCAATTGGCACCCTTTGACTTCCATATCGCACATGCTGGATTGCCAGCTTTATGGATTGAAGCCCGCCGGCCATCACTTGACGAACCTTCTTTTTCACACAACCAATAGCCTCCTATTGTTTCTTTTGCTGCGCGGGCTTACTGGCGCAGTCTGGCGCAGCGCTTGCGTGGCGGCGTTGTTCGCGTTGCACCCCTTGCACGTTGAATCAGTCGCCTGGGTGGCAGAACGCAAGGACGTATTGAGCGCCTTCTTCGGCCTGTTGAGTTTGCTGGCGTACGCGAGATACACGCAAGAGGCTGCCTCACCGCTCGCGCCCCACTGCTCACGCATGATCCATCATCCGCGATCCTTTTTCTACCTCCTCGCCTTGGCTTTCTTCACCATGGGTCTGATGAGCAAACCGATGCTGGTGACCTGGCCTTGCGCCATGTTGCTGTTGGATTACTGGCCCTTGCGGCGCTTTCAACTCGCAACCTTGTGGCGATTGGTGGTGGAAAAGCTTCCGTTCTTTGCTCTCTCCGCCGCATCCTGTGTCGTCACCTTCGCGGTCCAAAAGGCTTGGGGCGCAGTCGTGCCACTTGAGCACGTGCCGCTCGGACTGCGAGTCCTCAACGCGCTGGTTTGCTACTTCGGCTATATCTGGAAAATGGTTTGGCCGACCGATCTGGCCGTGATTTATCCCTATGTTCGGAATTGGCCGCCGGGCCATGTGCTTGTGTCCCTGCTCGTGTTGGGGGCCATCACGTTTCTGGCGTTCCGGCAGCGCAAGGCCCGGCCATTTCTCCTGGTGGGCTGGGCCTGGTATTTGGGCACACTGGTGCCGGTCATCGGGCTGGTGCAGGTCGGCAACCAAGCTATAGCAGACCGTTACACCTACCTGCCGGCGATCGGCTTGTTTCTGATGCTGGTTTGGGGCATCGCTGAGATCATCGGCGGCCGCCCCGGTCGCCGGGCAGTGGCTGCCCTGTTGGCAACCGCCATGCTGACGGCCTGTTCGCTCCTCACCCAAACTCAAGTCATGGTTTGGCAGAACACCGAAACCCTGTTTCAGCACGCGCTGGCCGTCACCACGAACAATTTCGTTGCCTACAATAGCTTGGGGTTTTACTTCTCGGCGCAGCGGGAAGCGGACGAAGCCAAGCGCTATTTCCGCGCAGCTCTGGCCGTCAATCCCGCCTGCCAATTCGCCTGGGAGGGTCTGGCCAGTGTGCTGATCGAGCAGGGCAAATTGGACGAAGCGATTTCTGACTGTCAGGCTGCGCTGCAACTCAATCCCGGCATGGCCGAAGCCCACAGCACTCTGGGCCTCGCCCTGATGAAGCAAGGAAAAACTAATGAAGCCGTAGGCCAATACTCCGAGGCCATCAGGCTCCGGCCCGATTTCGCTCCGGCCCATTACAATTTGGCCAATGCCTTGGCCACTCAAGGCCAAATTGAGCAGGCACGGAAGCATTATCAGGAGTCGCTGCGGTCGGACCCCTCGTCGCCAGACACCCACAATAACCTGGCCTATATGCTGGCCCGAGAGGGCAAACTTGACCAAGCGGTGTCGCAATTCAAGGCCGCGCTGGCCCTGCGGCCTGCTCTGTGGAACGCACACTACGGCCTCGCCGACGCGTTGGACAAACAACGCAAGTATGACGCCGCGGCCAAAGAATTTTCCGAGGTCCTCCGTCTCAAGCCCGACCATGCTCAAGCACATTATCGCCTGGCCGTAACCCTAAACCGTACGGGAAAAATAATAGAGGCGATACAGCACTACCGGGAAACGCTGCGCAGGCTGCCGGATTTTGCCCCAGCGCTCGATCGCCTGGCCTGGATTCTTGCGACTAGCTCCAATCCCCAGCTCCGGGATGGGGCGCAAGCAGTTGAGCTGGCGGAGCGGGCTTGCAAAGTGACCGAGTATAAACAGCCGATCATGGTGGGAACCCTGGCAGCGGCCTACGCCGAAGCGGGCCGCTTCCCTGAGGCCGTGAACTTAGCCGAAAAGGCCCACAGCCTTGCCCAGGCCCTCGGCCAAAAGGAATTCGCCCAGAGAAGCCAGCAATTCCTTGAGCTGTTCGGCGCTGGCCGCCCTTACCGCGATAACCTTGGCCAAGCCTCCCAATCCGACCCAATCCTGCCTTGATTCTCTGGCGGCTATCCGATCCAGGATAGTTGTTTTTCCCGGGACTATTTCGGGGATTCCGGTTTAGGGTCTGCAGGCGGTGGTTGGTCCTGTTTCTGGTCTTCCTTTTTCGGCGGCTCGTTGGTCGAGGGCTTGGCTTCTCCTCTCGGCTCCTCTTTCTTAAGCTCTTCGGGTTTCACCGACGCCACAGGCTTTTCCTCCTTCTTCGGCTCCTCTTTCTTTTCCACCAACAGTTGCGCACGCTCTTTTAGCATAGGGTCAACCGTCCAGTTCGACACCAGATAAACCCACTTCTCGTAGCCCTTCTCCTGGTTCAATTTTTCTTCCAGCTTCTTTTGCTTTTCTTTGAATTCTTTGTCGAGTTTGTCCTTGTCTTCCGGCTTTTCATCTTTGCCTGGCGTGCGCTCTTTCTGAAACTGGGCGCTTACCGTCATGGTCAGAGGAAAATCATCGTTGGTCTTCTGGCCGACTTTGAGGGTGTAGGTAAAATTGTCGAATGTGCCCACCGTGACGACGGTCGGCTTGTCCAGCCCCAAATCTTCCGGCTTGGCGCTCGGGAGCACGTCCACAAAACTGGGCGAACTGAGCGGATTGGCCACACCTGAAGCTTTGGAAGCATCAAGCTGCTCCGCTGGCTTCGCTTCGGCCAGTTTCCACTCCCCTGACTCTGATTCGCGCGTCAGCTTCCACGAATTGGTCGCCGCCGGAAAAGCGACGGCAATCGAGCTGGCCTTTTCCACCTTGAAGAAGTCTTTGTTCAACCACGGCTCCGGCTTGGGTTCGATATTGGCCAGCGCGTCGGAAATCACCGCGACATTTTCTGAATCGCCGCCTGCCTTGACGTAGCGGCCGTCGGGCCAGCCTTCATCGCCCGTGTCGCCAAAAGGCGAAGGGCGCCCCGATTTCTTCATGTGCTTTTTGCCGAGCACCAGCAACCGGATGTTCTTGTCATTCTGGTCTTTGAACTCCACCGTCAGGGCGGTATTGGTCCCCTGCCCCGAGACCAGCGAAAGCCTCGGTAACTGCGTTGGGCCGACTCTCTCACTCTGCACGATTTTCAGGTCGCGGGCCTTGAGCAGGAAGTCGCTAATCTCCGTGTAGTTGGCCGGGTAATCATTGCGCTCCCGCACACGCCAAAGGTCGTCTTTCTTGACCAGGTTCAGTTCGTTGGTGCCTTGCTTGATCGCGATATGGGCAACGTCATTGACTGGGAACTCCCCCAGCAACTTTTTCCCAATGACCGGATCGCCGCTCTTGAGGGATGCATTTTCTTTGCTTCGAATGAGCAGTCCCGCGCCGCCCAGGACCAGCACCAACACCAGCAAAACAGTCAGTTGCTTGCGATTCACTTTGCCGACGTGCGTTTGCGTTTGTAGAAAGCCAGCGTCAGACCCGACGCGCTCACCACCAGCGGCATCGCCGCGATGTTGAACCATTTGAGCCGGTTCTCCAACGAATCAATGTCCCGCCGCAATTTCTTGCGTTCCTCTTTGAGTTTGATTTTCACTTCAGCTTCCTTCTTGCGGAAATTCTCGACCTCCGCCTGTTGTTCGGGCGACAAAATAAAGCGCTGGCCTTTCTCTTTCTTTTGTTGCAATTCGTTCAAGCGGCGCTGGGTCTCGGCCAGGCTGTCCTCCAATTCCTTGATCTTGCTCCGATAGTTTTCCTCCGCTTGAGCCTGCATTTTCTTTACGAGCGTGAATGGCCGGTTCTGGGTCGCCCGGCTCCGAACGCCAATCAGATTATTGTCCCCGGCCAATTGTTCGATGGCATTCTGCGCGAAATTCAAATTCCCGTTCATCGCCATCGAGAGCGCGCCAAAGGGACTTTGCATTTGGCGCAAGGCGAAGTGGTCATAGAGCATGTCCGCGTCGCCGACCAAAATGACCACATTATCTTGTTTGGTTTCCTTGAGCGAATCATCCGGCTTTTTCTCGGCAGCCTTTTCGTCCTTCTTGTCGCCCTCCTTCTTGTCGCCCTCCTTTTTGTCTTCATCTTTCTTCTCTTCCGGCTTGCCGTTTTGGAACGCGGTCTTGAATTTGCCGCTCAACCGGATCGCCAGCGCATAAGCCGTCCCGGAGGGCTTGAAGTCCTTGATAATGTTCTCTCCGGATAGGTTGGCCATAAAACCGTCCACAAGCTGCGATTGGGTTGTGCTCTTGAGCAGCACCGTTTCTTTCAACCCTTGCACCGGTGTCCCGCTGAAGGCGCCCGCAAACGGCAGCCAGATGTTATCAATCTGGCTGGTAACAATGTCATCGTTGTTGATGCCCTCAGTCGTGACCGACAGGAACGCTGGCGCGTCTTGAGGTTGATTGTTGCGTCCCCCAACCTTCATCTTGAAGTTCAGGTCGGCGACTACTTTGCTGGTGTCGAAAGAGATGCCCCAGGCTTTAAGCAGTTTTTCCATTGAAGAACCGCTGTTGGGAATGCTCCCCAGCATCTGGTTCTGCTCGCGAGCATCCACCAGCGGCAGCGGATCCAGGAATGCCAGCAACTTGCCTCCCCGCATGATGAACTGATCAACCGCATACTGCGCCTTGTCGGAAATCTCCCGGGGATGAAGCAGCAGCAGCACCTTGATGTCGTCGTCTATCTTATCCACCTCCATGCCGACGCGCCGGACGTTGAAATCATTCTTCAACTCATTCACCAGCACCCAAGGCTCCTGCCCCTGCTGGCCCATGCGCATCATCATCGGATTGGCCGGCATCCCGAACACCGGCAAGGGACTCATGATGCCCACCACGGGTTTGTCGGGCGTCACCGCCCTCGAAATGGCCCGTGACAGATCGTACTCCAGCAAACGCTCCCGGTTCGGCGCCAGGAACGGAATCGCCTGCTTCTCGTCGAGCAAACTGACCGCCAAACCCAGATAAAACTTTTCGCCGTTGGACAGCGTTTGCCCCTCAATCCCGTCCAACCGAGCCGAATCTTCCGCGTCGGAGTCCGGCTGCGGATCATATCTCTCGACGATCAGTTTGCTGCCGGCCAGTTGCTTGTATTCAGCCAGCAAATCCTCCACGCGTTTCGCGTAGGCTTTGAGGAAAACCGTCTCCGGCGTTGCATTCTCGCTCTGTGTGCAGTAGAAGCGAACTTTGACCGGCGTATCAAGCTTGCGCAAAATCGCTTTTGTCCCCGGTGAAAGCGTGTAAGCCTTTTCCTTCGTCAGATCCACGCGTTCCTTCACCGAGTTGGTGATCACGTTGAATGCGATCAAGGCCACGCCCATAGCCCCGAGGCCCGCAGCCGAATAGAGAAGCATCTCGAGATTTTTTTTCTTCACCGCTTGTCCTTTCGCTCAGCCCGCCCGGTGCCCGCGCAAGATCACGCTCGTTGAGAACAACGAAAACACGATAATTGACAGGAAGAAAATCACATCCCGCGAGTCGAGCACGCCTTTCTGGAATCCTTCAAAGTGGGTGATTACACTGAACGATGTGATTACGTCCACCAGCCACGGTTTGGCCCAGTTCTCCAAGAGATTTATCACCGGCGGAAAGCCCGCCAGTATCAGAAACAAACAAATCACCACCGAGATAATGAAACTCACCACCTGGGTCCTGGTCATCGCTGAGGTGATGCAACTGATGGCCAAATACGCTCCGGCCATCAGCCAACTTCCGACGTAGCCGCTCAGAATCACGCCATTGTCGGGGCTGCCAAGGTAATTCACCGTGATGACCACCGGGAACGTCAGCGCCAGCGCCAGCGCCAAAAACAACCACGAGGCCAAAAACTTCCCGACAATGGCCTGCCAGGCTGTGATCGGCATCGTCAACAGCAACTCAATCGTTCCCACCCGCCTTTCCTCCGCCCACAAGCGCATGCCCACCGCGGGTACCAGAAACAGGTAAAACCACGGGTGCCAGTCAAAAAATGGCCGGACCAGCGAAGCCTCGCCTCGTTCGAAAAACCCTCCCACCATGAATGTAAAAAATCCGCACAGCAGCAAAAAAATAACGATGAATACATAGGCCAACGGTGACGAGAAATATGCGCCCAACTCGCGTTTGGTAATGGTTTTAATATTGGCCAAGGCGTTCATCTCAAGAATGGAGCGGCGAAGTCTTGGAGTGAAGAGGGGTCAGAACCGAGGCCGCTTCTACCTATGTAACGGATGTAACCCATGTGACGAACTGACGATTAACCTCGTGTAACTGATTCAACTGACTTGGCGGCCGTTTCAGTGGCCGTGTCCGGCATGGTGATGCCTCGAAATACTTCATCAAGCCGGCCTTCTTCGGTGTGCAGTTCCTGTAGCGTCCATCGTTCTGTTTGCGCCAGGTTCGCTATCGTCCAGGCCAATTCCCCGCTGGCTTGTTTGGGATACACCCGAACCAGGACACCCGATTGGCCTTCTTCCAGAACCACAACCTTCTTGGTCAACACCAGTTGCGAGAGCTTCTGCTTGAGAATCCCGTTACTGACGTTGCCGAGCCGCGCCGTCACTGCCCCGGCCCACTCCGATCTTTGGCGCAGCTCCTGCGGCGTGCCGTTGGCCACGATCTTGCCTCGATCTATAATGATCGCCCGCGTGCAAGCCGCATCAACTTCTTCCAAAATGTGCGTCGAAAAGATGATCGCCTTCTTCTGGCCCATCCGCCCAATCAAACCGCGCACCTCATGTTTCTGATTCGGGTCCAACCCATCTGTCGGCTCATCCAGCACCAGCACGTCCGGATCATGAATGATTGATTGCGCAAAACACGTCCGATGGCGATAGCCTTTGGACAAGGTCTCTACGCTTTGGTGCAGCACCGATTCCAGGAAGCACATTTCCACCACCCGGTTGACCGCCCTGGTCTTTGTCTCGCCCCGCAGGCCGCGGATTTCCGCCGCGAAATGCAGAAAACCATTCACCGTCATGTCAGTGTAGGCAGGCGCGTTTTCCGGCAGGTATCCAAGCAGCCGCCGTGCCTGGATCGGGTTGTCCACAATGTCAAAGCCCCCCACGCTCACCGAGCCGGCCGTTGGCGGTATAAAGCCGGTAATCATGCGCATGGTGGTAGATTTGCCGGCCCCATTCGGGCCCAGGAACCCCAGTACTTCGCCGCGCTCCACAGAAAAGGAAACCCCATCAACGGCCCGCTTTGTCCCGAAAGTCTTGGCCAAATTCTGAACTTTAATCATAGCAACTACTCCGTTTCCAATTGGAACAGGTGTACCTACTAACCAGTTCAGGCTGACTTGTAAACTGGTTTTTCACACCGTTGTCTTATCTCCCGCTCCGGCTTAATCTTCGCCGCTGGGTTCCGGCTTTTTTTGATTGTTTTTCGCGAATGTTGTTCAAATTTTTTTTCGGCAGATTCAAAATCTCCGCTGCTCTGCTGCTGCTTGAGGCCGGGTGTCAAACCGTTCCGCCATTGCCGCCAGCAAACCTCCGAGAGCCCGGCTGGATAGTGCGCGAAGGCCAGGCCGTGTGGCGACAGAACCGAGGGGCTCCGGAAATCGCAGGCGAAATCCTGGTTGCGACCCGGCTCGACAGCCAGGCCTTGGTGCAATTTACCAAAACGCCCTTCCCGTTGATAATCGCCCAAAGGACAACGCATGCCTGGCAAATCGAAATCCCCACCCAAAACCAGCGCCATGCCGGCCACGGCCAGCCACCAGCCCATCTGCTGTGGTTTTCGCTCGCTCGCATTCTTTCCGGCACCGGGCCACCCGAAGGTTGGTCCTGGCAAGCCTCCAAAGATAATCAATGGTCTCTGACCAATCCTTCCACGGGAGAGTCCTTAAAGGGCTACTTTATGATACGCTGAGGCAAAGGAATGAACAAACTCCAAGCTTCAAACACCAAGCTTCAGGGAAACTCCAAGCCCAAAGCGGCAAGTGCGGCAATGAAGGAATGGAGCAATGGAGCGATGGAGTGGGCATCTCAGAAGGCTCCAAGCTTCAAGCACCAAGCTTCAGGGAAACTCCAAGCGCCAAGGTTCACATGCGAGCGCGCTTGCGGCTTGTGGCTTGTGGATTCCCTGGTGCTTGGAGTCTGGTGCTTGGAGTTTTTGGCGTTTTTCTTTATGAAGCCGACCGCGCTGGTGTCAGAACACCCTGAGGTGCGCACGAAACCACGTGAATGCTAATACCGCAGAGAGCAGAGGTCAGAGAGCAGAGAGCGAAGAGCGGAGGGCCGACCTCCGACCCCCGACCTCCGACCTCCGACCCCAGACCCATCGCTGGCTTTGGCTGCTGTTGCTGGTGCCGATTGCCTTCGGCCTGATGCGCCTCCGATTCGACGTCGAGGTTTTCGATCTGCTGCCCGCCAACCTCCAGGTGGTAGCAGGCTTGAAACTTTATCAACAACATTTTGCCAACGCGCGCGAGTTGATTATCACCGTGCGAGCGCCGGAGGCGGAGCAAACCGAGAATGCGGCACGTGCCATCGCGGAGCGTCTGCGCCGACAAACGAGTCTGGTGGACACGGTCACCTGGGAACCCCCCTGGCTGGAACAGCCCAGCCTGACCGCAGAACTGTTGGCCTATCTATGGTTCAATCAATCCCCAAAAGTATTTGCCGATCTGGCCTATCGCCTCGCTCCGGACAGGCTGGCCGCCGCACTCGCGGCCAGTCGCGAGCAATTGGCCACCTCGTTTTCACCTCAGGAAATCGCTCGCGCCAGCTACGACCCGTTCGGTTTGACGCGTTTGCCCGAGAATGTGAGCGCCCTCTCCCCGGCCCTCTCCCATGGGATGGGAGAGGGGGAGGGCCAGGGCCAGGAGGGCTTCAGTTCCGCCGACGGCACGTTCCGTATCGTGTTCGTTCAAGCCAGTCACGATCTACGCACTTACCGCGATTGCTACCAATGGTGCAACGCCGTCAGGCAAACCGTTGATTCCGCCTTCACCCCAGCCCAACGCCTCTCCAGCGGCCTCAAGCTCAATTACACTGGTCGGCCGGCGTTTGTCGCGGAAATCGCCCTGGGCATGCAGCATGACATCACCTCTTCGGTCGGCGGCACTGCATGTCTTATCGCGCTGCTGTTCTGGCTGGCACACAGGCGCTGGAAACCCATGTTATGGCTGCTCACACTGCTGGCCCTGATTCTGGGCAGCACCTTGGCTCTGGGCGGGCTGATTTTCGGCACGATCAATGTCGTCAGCATAGGGTTCGCCGCGATCCTGCTTGGCCTGGCGGTTGACTATGCGGTCGTGCATTACCAGGAGGCCCTCGCTCACCCGGATCTGTCCATCCCGCAAGTCCGGCGCGCAATCGCCCCTAGCATCTTCTGGGCTGCACTCACCACTATCTCAGCGTTTCTGGTCCTGAATTTCGGCGGTTTGCCCGGCCTCGGCCAGTTAGGCACGCTGGTTGGCCTAGGCGTCAGCCTCTCGGCTTGCATCATGATTTTTGAATTCCTGCCCCCGCTTTTTCCGGAACGACGAGGTGGAAGATGGAAGATGGAAGATGGAAGATGGAAGGCGGCCACTCCGGAGGTCAGTGGTCGGAGACCGGAGGTCGGGCCGGTCTCCGTCCTCCGTCCTCCGTCCTCCGTCCCGTCCGCTGCGCCGCCCAATAACGTTCGTGCAACAATGGTTTTTGCCTTCACCGCCGCTCTGCTTCTTTGCGCCTGCGTCGTCTTGACTCGCGGCCTGCCAGCGATGGACCCCACCGCCAGTGCGCTGCGCCCACAACGCAGCGCAGCCTATGCCGCATTGGACGACATCAAGGTTCACCTCAATCAAAAGCGCGAGCCTCTGTGGCTCATCATCGGTGGCCAAACCGAGACCGACGTCGCCCGACGCCTCGACAAACTTCAACTGGCGCTGGCTCGAGCGGTGTCCGAGCAAATCATCGCCGGCTACACCTTGCCAACGCCATTGTGGGCGCGGCCGGACTTTCAGGAGGCCAACCGCGCGACTGCCAGGCAATTAGTCGCTGAACGGCCCGCCTTGCGGCTTGCCGCCCAAGCCAACGCCTTCACCGGCAGTTCGCTCGGACTCACTGAAAAAATCCTGGACACCTGGCAGGTTGCCTGCGAACAACCGGGCGTCTTTTGGCCGACCAATCGCTTGAGCCAATGGATTTTTGAAAAGCTCACTGCTCGCACCCCAACTCACTGCTTCGCGCTGGGCCTGCTCGATGCCGCCACCGATCAGTCGACGGCAACTGGCTCTGCTCTCTCGCGCCTTGAGGCTGCGTTGCCACAGGATGAAGTCTGGCTTTCCGGCTGGGAACTGCTCGGCAGCGCGATCTTCTCCAGGGTCAAAGCGAACATGTGGAAAGTCCTGGCGCCAATGGTTAGCCTGGTGCTCTTGTCCTTGTGGCTGGCGTTTCGTCGCTGGCTCGAAGTTTTGTTGAGCCTGGGCGTATTGCTGCTAAGCGGGCTTTGCCTGCTTACCGTCATGCGGCTGGCCGGTTGGTCGTGGAACCTGCTCAACCTGATGGCCATTCCGCTTATCCTGGGAACGGGAGTCGATTACAGCATATTCATGCAACTGGCCTTGCGCCGGCACCACGGAGACCTGCATGTTGCCCACCGATCAGTTGGTCGCGCCCTGCTGCTTTGTGGCGCTACCGCCGTCGCCGGCTTCGGTTCCCTGGCTTGGTCCAGCAACGCGGGCATGGCCAGCCTCGGCCAGGTCTGCGCTGTGGGCATTGCCTTTAATATGCTGCTCTCGGTTCTGCTGTTGCCCGTCTGGTGGCGTACTGCCGGGGACCGGGCGTCGAGGATCCAAGGCCAAGGGCTTCAAGCAGAAACCGCTGGCCAACCTCGGCCTGTGGTTCCCGGCCCAGGGTCCCCAAGTTCAAAGCTAGATGGCTCCGTATCGGCACCCGACCCGCGGCCTTCGGCTCCCTCCCGGCTTTATCGCCGTCCGTTCTGGCGGCTTGGCCTGTGGCTGGTGCGTATTCTCCCCTCCAAACTTTGCGCCCGTCTCAGCCTCTTCATCACAGGCCTCTACTGGCTAATGGCGTCGCACCGCCGCACGATTGTGATGCAAAACCTTTCGCCCGCTTTGAACCACGACGGCGCGGCAGCAAGAGCAAAAGCCAAAGAGCTGTTCCGCCACTTCGCTCTCAAGTTGATTGATCTCTGGCGCTACGAAGCGGGCTTGCAGATTGACGATTTGTTCGGTGAATACAGCGGCTGGGAGCACTTCCTCAACGCGCAGGCCCAGAAGCGCGGCGTATTGCTGGTAACACCACATCTGGGCAACTGGGAGTTAGGCGGGCCTGCACTCAGCCGCCGGGGCGTTGCCTTGCACGTCATCACCCTGGCCGAGCCAGGACAGGCCTTTACTAACTTGCGCCGCGCCTCCCGCGCTCGTTGGAACGTTGAAACGCTGGTTGTCGGCGACGACCCATTTGCCTTTGTGGAGATTATTCGGCTGCTGGAAGGCGGCGCGACCATCGCGTTATTGGTGGACCGCCCGCGGCCGTCCTCGGCGGTGCCGGTGAAGCTCTTTGGCCGCCCATTCACCGCGTCGATCGCTCCGGCGGAGTTGGCCCGCGCTTCGGGCTGTGTCCTCTTGCCGGTTTATCTGCCGCGATCGGGCAACAGGTACGCGGCGCACGTTCTGCCTGCCATTCCCTACCAGCGTGCCGCATTGCGCGGCCACGCTGCGTGCCAAAAACTGACCCAGGAAATCATGCGCTCCTTTGAACCCGTCATCCTCCAGTATCTCGATCAATGGTATCACTTCGTTCCGATCTGGCCGGACCGATAGGATGATTGAGGTGATGGATTGGTGGGCCGCTTGACGTGGTATTCTATCAATCAAGACCTGCTCCAACTGCGCAGACTTTCGGCGTCGTCGTCATCCGTCTTGCCGCGCTCGATCGAAGCGGCGGCACCCTAACTTGCGAAGCCTTTGGAGAGTGCGCTTGCCTGCCAATCCTTCATGTAATCTCCAAACACTTCGCGCAGTTGGAAAGCCCACGCAAGTCCCGCAAAGGCCGTACTCCAGCGCTCTCCTTGGACCTTCCTCGCGCTGTTCTCCGATTCTGGAAGGGCTGTAAGCCGAATTTTGTCTTCACTCTTGCGAGTGGAGAGAATCATTTGTCTCAGCAGCCAGTACCCGGAACCCGAACCAAAGTAGGACAGGCGTCCCGCCTGACTCGCCCTAGCGCAGCTATCCCTTGCCGCGGTCAAAACGCTCAGCAGGGCATCTCTGCCAGGCGTTGCGTGCTCATCGCCCCGCGCTCTGCGCCTCGGTCACAATCTCCCCGCAAACACGCGAGACGCATGTCCTACTCTGGCCGTGGAGCGGGCCGCTCCAAGGTCCCCTATTTGGCCTTGCACCCGATGGGGTTTTCCGTGCCTCCACGCTTGCGCTTGGAGCGGTGGGCTCTTACCCCACCTTTTCACCCTTACCCCGCTCTTGCTAAAACCGTCACACCGGCAGTCGGATATTCCGCCTAAGCTATCCGTGAACCGTTAGAGGTCATGTCGGTTTTAGAAAGAGCGGGGCGGTTTGTTTTCTGTGGCACTGTCCGTCGGGACGCCTCTCGACGTCGCCGCCCGCGTGTATCTCAAAGTTCGCCTCCTTACGTCGGCGGCTCCGGGTTACGCGGCATCGCGCCCTCTGGTGTTCGGACTTTCCTCCCCCGGCTTGCACCGGAAGCGATCCTCCGCCCTTCCAAAATCATCCGTAAGATACCGCAGGATCGGAGAATATCAAGGACGAAGCCGGAGAGCCGAGCATCGGGGCACTTCCCAACTCTTTCCACCCTCTGGCTCTCCCTCTTTAACACCCTGCTTCGGCGTGCTTTGGCGCGTGTTATGTCGGGCGGACCGGCTGTCCTTTGTTTTGGCGGTCTCTAGCCGGCTTTCATTCCGCCACCGCAAGATCCATGTCCCGGGTGTAATACAGAATTCGTCCGCAGTTGCTGCAAGTGACCAACTCCTGTTGCGCCTGGCAGGTGACGAGCAATTGCGGGGGCAATCGCATGTGACACCCCCCGCAAACCCCGTGTTGCACGCCGACAATTACGTTCTCGCCTTTGCTTCGGACCAAACGCTCGTAACGGGAGCGCTCGTTTTCCGTCACGGCCGAAGCCATGGCCTCCCGATTAGCTTCCAAGTCCGTCAATTCCTGCTTCAATTTCTGTTCTCGCGTCGATAGTTGCGCGAGTTGGTCATCTGCCAGCCTCGAGGAATCGCTTGCCGCATGGCTCGCGCGGGCGGCGTCCTTTTGCGCCACTTCTGCCTGCTCCATCAATTCCAATTCCTGATCTTCAATTCGCACGATGGCGGCTCTGCAAGTCTCAATTTCCTGCGCCAGCGCCCGGTACTCCTCGTTCTTGCGAGTTTGGAACTGCTGCAGCGCGTATTTGGCGATCTGTTGCTTCTTAGCCTCCACTTCCAACTCCAAATCCTTGCGCGCGGACTCAAGCTGTTTGACCCGCGTCTTGGCGCTGTCCAGACTGGTTTGCGCGCCCACAACCTTGGCCCTAAGCATCTGTCGCTCCGGATCGATTTGCGCCAACTCCCCTTTCACTCGCCGAATTTTTCGGTCCCGATCCTGTAAAATCAGCAGTTTTTCAATCGCTTCGAGCATCTAAACAACTTTCTTGCCTGATAGGGTATCTACCACTGGCCTCCAAGTCAACGTACGGGTCATTGGCGAATTGGCGCCGAGACGAAGATTTTGTAGCCAGCAGAACAAAACTAGCGTATGTTCCACCGAGCTTTGGACGCGCCATCGGCCCAGAGAGAGAGGGTTGGCCCTGGCCTAATTGATCAGGAAGACACTAAGTCTCAGTCAGCCAACCCAATCACCGATCGCCAATCGCCATCACTTATGAAACCATTGCCCCTCAGTCTGCTGCCCCTGATCAGCTCCTGCCTCATCTTCGCGCCACCGACCGCTTCAGCCAACGAACCCAGCTCCAATCTCGAACTGGCGCGGCAGCTTAACCTGGCCTTCGTTGAAGTCGCCGAAAAAGTCTCGCCTGCGGTTGTCGTCATCACCGTCGTCCAAAAGCCCTCGGCCTCCTCCGTGGACGACGAAGAGGATGTTCCCTACGACACCGTGCCGCGCGAGTTCCGCCGCTTCTTCCGTCGCCAATATGAAGAGCAGGCGCCGGAAAAATCTCGCGGCCAAGGCTCGGGAGTCATCATCCGCCCGGACGGTCATATCCTCACCAATAGCCACGTTGTCGAGGATGCGGAGACCATCGAAGTCCGCTTGCAGGATGGGCGGACCTTCAAAGCAAAAGTTCGCGGCGTCGATCCCCAATCCGACGTCGCCGTCATAAAAATCGATGCCAAGGGTTTGCCCATCGCCACGCTGGCGGACTCAACCAAAACCCGCGTCGGCGAGTTCGCCATCGCGATTGGCGCGCCGTTCAGTCTGGATTACAGCGTCACATTCGGCCATGTCAGCGCCAAGGGGCGGTCGAATGTCATCCTGGGTTTCGCCGGCGCCGCCATGGACCAGGACTTCATTCAGACCGACGCCAACATCAATCCCGGAAACAGCGGAGGTCCGCTGATCAACATCAATGGCGAGGTCATCGGCATCAACACCTTGATTCGCGGTTTGCACACCGGCATCGGTTTTGCCATCCCCAGCAGCCTCGCCAAGGAAGTCTCCGACGAACTGATCACCGTGGGCAAATTCACCCGCGCCTGGCTCGGCATCGTAATCCACGCGCTGCGCGACGATGCCGAATTCCGCGACTTAATCAAAGCGCCGCAGGATGGTGTGGTGATCTCCGAAATCCGGCCCGACGGCCCCGCCGCCAAATCCGAGCTCAAGCCCGTTGACGTCATCACCGCCGTGGATGGCAAAGCGGTCAGCACCGCCCAGCAGCTTCGCGCTGAAATTCGCCGCAAGAGAATCGGCGAGGCGGTGACCCTCGACGTGTTCCGCAAAGGCAAGACCATCCAGATTAAGGTCAGTCCGGGCGAATGGGTCGAGCCGGCCACCTTGGCCAACGCCAAGCGCAGCCCCGCCGCCGAGAATGATCCTGCCGGACTGGGCATGACGGTTCATGTGTTGACGCACGAGCTTGCCAGCCAATTCGGCGTTGATTTCACCGAAGGCGTGCTCGTCGTCGCAGTCGAGAGAGGCTCTATTGCGGCCAATAAAGGAATCAAACCCGGCGACATCATCACTTCGATCAATCAACAATCGGTCACCAACCCCAAACAGTTTCGGGAAACGCTCAAAAGGGCCGATCTCAAGAAAGGCATCATTGTCAACCTGCTCAGCGGGGATACGGCCCGCTTCGAGATTCTCAAAGAAGGCGCGGAATAGAAAGCGCGCCGGCGGGTAAGCGTGCGACCAAAAGTCCCGGCCACACTGCCAATTCCGCGCCCAATGTCTCTTTAACACGCCGCCGCTTCAGCGGGGGGTGGTCCAAGTGCCTGGAAGCGAGAAGCCGTTTCAGAGGTTTTTCGGCGGGCCGACAGTTTTGATCGCGCTTGATGCATTACGACCTTTAGAGGCCTGAGCCGCCTGTGAAGCCTGGTCGGCTGAACTTGAACGCTTCAGCACCTGCGCCGCCACGCTCAGTATCCCAATTCGGTTTTCCTGGCCTCCGCCGTCGGCAACGGATCCTTTTTCTTCACGATCGCTTCCTGCCCCGAATCCTTTATGCGCCTGCCTTCAGTCGCGTTAAACTCGATATTCGCCTGGAATTCTCCCGGTACATCGGCTTCCGCATAGATCGCTTCCACCGGACATTCCGCCACGCAAGCCGTGCAATCAATGCAATCCTCCGGGTGGATGACCAATTGATTGTCCAACTCGTAAAAGCAGGCCACGGGGCACACCTCCACGCAGTCGGTGAATTTGCACCCCACACATTTACTGGTAACGATATGTGCCATAATTGTTGCTGATTCAATCGCCAGATTTGACCGTGACCGCAGCAGCCTGCGGCGCCCCGCGCCGCTTTGCAAACACATTTTTGTGGAACGGGCAAATTCGCGGCTGTTTGTGTTTAAGAAACGACCGCTGCCAGCTTCGTTCCCCGTGCCCATCGCGCCAGCACTCCCTCCATCTCCCCAGTGGTTCCCATGACTCCATCACTTCATGACTCCACCACTCCATCCCCCAATCACCTCTTTGCCAGTTGCATTTTGGCCCTCGGTGGGCTAGTTGAAAGCACGATGCGATTTATCGGCGGCGTGATTGAGAAACTCCAGCGTCATCCCAAACGCATTGTCTTTCCGGAAGGCGCTGAGCCGCGCGTGCTCCAGGCCGCCCGCCAGTTCTATTCGCTTCGGCTCGGCGCGCCCATTCTGCTGGGCGACCGCACCCGGATCAAAGACACCGCTCAAGCGCTCAACATCTCTCTTGAGGGTATTCGCATCATCAACCCCGCTGAAAGTGACGATGTGGAAAACTTCGCCCGCCGCTTCGAGGTCTTGCGCCGCTCCAAAGGCCTGAAGGTCCTGGAGGCGCGCGAAGCCATGCTGCAGCCCAACTACTTCGGCGCCATGATGGTCGCCATGCATCAGGCCGACGCCTTCGTCTCCGGCACCAACCAAAGCACCGGCAGCGTGTTGCGGCC
>WNGL01003733.1_pt1 | contig 18319 bp, 19 predicted proteins | sample 5400591 | NCBI WGS metagenome assembly WNGL01 (sample SAMN13153377, study PRJNA577476) | soil metagenome | isolation source: 80 cm soil or saprolite under Garry oak tree replicate 1 | place: USA:California | collected 2016-06-15 | reverse complement strand
CATCCTATCGAGGGAAGACACCCGGCGGCTCAGAAGTCAGAATTCATGAAGAGGGCAACGGAGGCGGTCGTAAAGATCCTCGGCTGCTCTCCAGAAGAAGTCGTGGTGAGCATCATAGAATACAAGCCCGAGAACGTGAGCAGGGCGGGGGCCCCATTCACCGAGAGAGGCTGAGGATTTGCCCACCGTCACGGTTGATCTCCTCGACTCGGAGGTCACATTGAAACAGAAGCGACTATTGGCAGAATCTCTTACGGAGGTGGTGTCGGAGACTCTCGACTACCCGAGCGACAGAGTTACTATAATCTTCCGAAGAACATCGAAGAGTGACATTGCTCGTGGAGGGAGACTTGGCTAATCCAGAGCAGCAATGTCCCCGATTTCGGAGTTTCGGCACACAGTTGCTTCAACTGGCTTGAGCGTTCGATTGAAGATTCGTCGGCTCCGGTCCTCCGACTACATGACTGTAATGAGAATTGAGGAATTCGTTCTAGATGAGTATCGTCAGTACCTGAAACGAACACGCGAAAGGGACGAAGTACCGTCAGGGATCCAACCCGCATACTTTGATTACTACGTCAGGACGAAAAGCAGTTTTGCTGCACTAGTTGACGGCGAGGTTGTCGGCTACATTCTCAGTCAGCCAGTGTCTTTCACTGATGGGGAGAAGAAAATTCTCTGGCTTGATTACGTCGCCGTCCTGCCGGAATTCCGAAGAAGAGGCATCGGAAGCTCACTGCTGTCCAAGGTGGAGAACTGGGCGACGCAACACGGTTGCAACATGCTCTACACAGGTCTGAACCCCAACAACACTCCCTCCCAAGTCCTCCTCGGTCGAAAGGGCTTCGCGGTGAGGAATTGGATGAAAGCTGTGAAGGAACTATAGAGCCGAGGTTGACTCTTAAAGGGACCGCATTGGACCTCCACTCTCAGGGACGAATTCGCTAGAGTTCCGTTCTGCCCAGAAGGTCAACGGGACCGGGACCAGTGGTCATGAATCAACCGCCAGTGTCCTCCCTTGTTCTCCCATACACCCGTGAACCTAATATCCGACTCGAAGTTCTCGTTGTTCTTCATCCTGTACGAGATATGTCCAGTAGCAGTGGTCAAAGCCATACCGTCACCAACCACTACCCTCAAATCGTCATTCAATGTTAGGTCGAGGTTCTCTATTGTGTCAAAGGACCTTTCAATACTCTTCTGGTACTGCTCCCAGCCAAGATGAGTCGGACCTAGGTCGAAGAAAACTAGGTTAGGTGCTTTAGAATAGAATCGTGCAGCAGCGCTCGTGTCCTTGGAGCTCCACGTAGAACTCCAAGTCTTCACAAGTTCACGAACCATCCTTTTGAGTAAGGCTAGATCCTCGGACCTCTTGGACACGTTATCTACCTCATCGCACTTGGTCCCCCTCGTTGATTGTTTCTCTCCTTGTTTGCCGTTATCATAGTTTTCTGCAAATGATCATCATATGCTCACTAATGCCAACCACCGAAGGATTAGTACAAGTCTTGTAGTGTGTATCTAGCCAAGCCTTCCAGAGCCTTCCGTTCTTCGCGAGTTCATTCGCCTTATCTTCTTGACCTGAGCTTAGCCCTTCGAGCCCAACCATTTCCAAGATACGCGCGTCCTTCTGATTTTCGAAAGCCTTCCTTAGTTCGTCGGCTAGGAACGTGTGAGTCGCAGTGAATCTGTATTGTCCAAAATAGTCCCCGGCATCTCTGAACGTTTTGAAGAACGGATAGGCGATGTGTTCATTCAGATGTTCAAGGTGTGAGACGATGGCACCCAGTCTGCCGATAACGGACACGCAGAGGATGCCCCTTCTCTTGGTAACACGTATGAGTTCCCGGATTGCGTGACTCCTCCTTTGCTTTGTCATTATGTGAGATAGGGGTCCCAGACAAAGGACCGAGTCGAAGGTATTGTCCGTAAAATCTGACAAGTTTTCTACCGAGCCTTTCACGGTCTCGATCTTATCATCGAGACTTGCACGTTTCGCCTCGTGCCTAGCAAACTCCAGGCTGGCCATGGATATGTCTAAGAGGATGACTCTGTGTTTCCTCTGAGCGAGTTCGATTGAGTACCTTCCTGGACCCCCACCCGCATCTAACACAAGGCCCTTGTCTGGGAGATACTTGTCGAGAAAGTGCAGAGTCGTGTCGAGTTCCAACTTGCAATACGGATTGGAAACAAGTCTCTTCCACTCACCTACCACATTCTCATCGTAATACCTAGCTACCGACCGCACGTGAACATCATCAATAGACGAACAAAGATCCTCCGGCGCTATTTGTTTGCAGAAATGATTACTCTATGAGAGTTCGTCCTGATTCCATGTTCATCAGTAAGTTCTTTCCGGACCCTATCTAGGAAGCGTCTGTCCCTCATACTGTTGAAACGAGGAATCATCGGGACTCTTTCCATCCTCGCAATCAGGTCTCTCAGGGTAGCAAAATACTCTGTAGGATTCAACTCTTCCGCGTGGGCGCTTCTGAAGCCGAGCTCCTTGAGAAGTGAGATCTGTCTACGTGCTTCGCTCTTTTTCATCATCAAAGATCGGTAGAGTTGTCCTCTCCTGAAGATCCATTTGATGTTCTCCTTGTCCCTCTCCCCAATATGTATCCCAACATATTTTCCACCCCTCTTCAGGACCCTGGCCATTTCTCGCGCAAACTCATTGTTCTCAGTTGCCGGTCCTCGTTGACATATCACACGGTCGAAATACTGGCTTGGAAAGGGAAGTCTACGGGCATCCGCTGTCTTGAAGTGGACGTTAGGAGGTGCACCTTTTCTCGCAATTTCCACCAGCTTTGGGGCACTGTCCACTCCATAGGCTTCTCGAACCTCGTTAGCGAGGCTCCTCACTGTGCTTCCGTCACCACACCCGATATCAAGTAGGACGAGGTTCTTGCCGAGAGAGTTTCGGACCTTCTGGAGAAATATCTTCTCCGGTTCAGCTCCAACTCTCCAACTCTTTTCCTTCGAGTTCCTTCTCCGGAAATAGGATTTTGTCCAGTAGGACGGGGTTGTTCCTTTAACGGTCACGGGATGGCTTCCTCGTGGTTTGCTAGATCCATTTCTCGAGTCCCCTGCTCTATCTCCTGCTCACCTTTCACGACGGATCTATAGAGTGAAAGCGGGTCCGTCAACAGACGCTTGAGAACGATTCCGCAGAATCAACTTCGATGATGGCACTCGTGTCGACGAGCAACTATGATGTGTCCCGTTTCTCTCTGGCAAAGGGTCGGGCCTTTCTGTCAAGGCCCGCGATACTTTTCAGCGCGTTCTCGCGCTTAGACTTGGGAATCGATAGTGATAGCTTGATGGTGTCACCCTCGCCCGTGCCTGATTCTTCTAGCAGCTCCTTCGGTATTATCACTGCCATTGAGTTTCCTACTCTTCTGATCTTTCCGGTGAGCACACGAGACATGAGTCGGTTATTTCATGATAACTATGTAAGTCTCGCGATTAGATGCCTCGAATTGGAGGATTTCGGATTGGCCGGGGTCATACCCATTTTTCCAAAGTCTGTCGGCCCTGCGCATGGTCGTGATCATTATCCTTGACAGGTTTGTCCAGTGTCGCCTTTGCTTCCAATAGTTCCTTGAGAATCCTGAAGTCTGACGCGAGGACCTCTTTGAGGCTCGCGTCATATAGTGCGGCTGCAGGATGATACATCGGCAGAATTGTAACGTTCTCTTTCACCTGAGGTTTTCCATGAACTCTTGTAGCGGAGTATTCTTCGCCCAACAGTGTTGCTATGGCTGGAGTTCCTAAGGCGCAGACTATCTGGGGCTTGATGAGTCGGATCTGCGACATCAGATATGGGTTGCATGTTTCAATCTCAGACTTTCTCGGCGCGCGATTGTTCGGAGGCCTGCACTTGACAATGTTCGTGATGAACACGTCAGATCTGCTGAGCCCAATGGACCCCAATAGTTCGGTCAGCAATTTGCCAGCGGCCCCCACAAAGGGTCTCCCCTGTTCATCCTCGTTCTGGCCCGGCCCCTCACCTACGAACATTACCTTGGCGTCTGTGGGACCCTCTCCTGGAACAGCATTCTTTCTGCTCTTGTGAAGCTCGCACCTGGTGCACCCCACGATTTCCGAATGAACAGTGGCCAGTTCGGCTGTCCTGTTATCTCTCATTTGAGAAGGACCTTGTTACTTTCGTGGGATGTCCAGGTCGCCAGTGGTGGTAAGGGCCCTGTAGCAGTTCAACGTGACCCACTTGCTGGGCTTCCAAAGTTCTTCAACCTCTACCAGAGCCTTTCTCTTGTTCGCTTGCGCATCCGGCTCCCTAGACCAGTCTCCCTCCAACAGCCACTTCCCGTCCGGAGAACGCTTCGATAGGATCAGATGGACAGCGTCTCTTACACGCTCGTCGTCCCCATATCCAAGTTTTGCCAGGACCCTTAGCCCGTGAAGCGCGTCGTAATAGTAGTACATTGGGAAGTGGAGCGTCGTGGCGAATGGTAGACTGTGCTTCCAGTGATGATGGTCAGACTTGTAGATTCGGTGCATCAGCAAGAATTCTGCTCCCTGCTCGGCGGACCGCTTCATCTTTCGGGTCCATTGTGCACGCGGAATCTCTGAATAAGCCCATAACGGCTCTATGGTTGACATGAAGCTGCTGTGTTTGACCTTCTTCTCGGGATAGTTGCAGTTCCAGCCCCCGTCCGTGAGCTGATGCTCGGGCATCCAATCGATCGCCTTCTTCACCCTTCTGTCTTCTCCGTAACCGAACACGAGCAGGGTCCGGATCATGTTGCCTGTGAGGCAGGGCTCCTCCCAGCGAGTGGCCTTCTTCCCAGGGTGCCGCCTTTTCCAGCGCTCCACCTCTGTAGGGCTAGGACATGTGAAGGCGCCGTTGTCCAGCTGGTGGAGTTCTAGAAATCTCTCGCTGGCGCGCTTAACGCCTTCGTCCGGGGTGAACCCCATCTCGCCCAGGAGCATCAGGGGCCAAATCGTGGATGTCCACTTAGGAGTGTAGAACGTCTCCTTCGGTGGCCAGTATCCATCCTTGGTCCGAGCCCTCAGAACCTTTCGTACCGGGGAATAGTTCCGGATTCGTGCCTTGGCCTCTAAGACTTCCTTGCTAGTAGCAGATCGTCCAAGAACGTCCCGGAGAGCAAAGAATCGAATAGGAGGGTCTTCCCGCTCCAAGAGCCAATTCAATCCCAGTGGTTTCATCGCGCTCAACTCTTCACGGTAGCTAGTCAGGTTTCATTCTGTGTACCTTAGTGCTTCTGCTGGTGGAATCCGGGCCGCACGTCTACTGGAACTCACAGTGGTTAGTACTGCCAGTCCGTAGCTGAAGCCGATTATTTCGAGAAGGGATAGCCATGGGATGACGAAGCTGACTCCGGACCCAGGGCTCGTTGCAATAGCATAGCCCAGGTCTATTCCGAGGATTACTCCGATCATTATTCCGAGGAGCGCTACGTAGCTGTTTTCGAGAAGGAAGGCGGCGAGTATCATTCTCTTCCTGAAGCCTATCGCGCGGAGTACACCGATTTCCTTCCGCCTCTCGACAACGGATCTTATCGATATTATTCCCAGACCTGCAATTCCTACCACCAAACCAAGAGCAAGGAAGGCCTCGAATACTCCGAGAAACGATTGGCCGATCTGTATGAACTGGCCGATTACGATAGCTATGACGGTGGTCGACATGCCCAGTCCTGAGAAGTCCCTCTTCATGGTATTTGCAACAGAGGTAGCGTCAGCGCCACTGGCCACCTTCACTAAGCCAAACTGTCCTGAACCGATGTGGAAGCTGTTCCAGAGCAGCTGGCTTGTGCCTACGACCCCGCCACTGAACAAGAAGCTGCTCACTACGCCAACAACCGTAACTTTGACTGAGAAAATTGTCTTCTGGTCCGGTGACCAATAGAGTTGGAGCTGATCTCCTGCCGTCGGGGTTTGAGATGTTGTCGGCGGCCCTCGTGTATTTCCTTGCCCGGAAGCCCAGACCACTTTGGAGTAGTTGCCAGTGACCGCGCTCCATACATCAATTGAAGTCTTGTAATTACTTGCCATCTGTACCATGTTGAACGTGTTGCCAGTGAAGAAGTTGCTCTGGGGAGGAGCGTTTGGGTCAGCTCCCACTGCTGACACTGCGCCAAGATCCTGTCCGGAGGTGATGTCACGGACGATGACCTCTGTTGTGTTGAATGGAATCACAGCGGCTACCTTCCCAGTCAGACTGGGGTCGGCGTTCAATTGAGTAGCTATGTTCGTGACGTTTACTGCTGTCTGGGCTACGATGTCATATCCGCCCGACTGCTGTGCAACTATTTTGTCGAGTGCGGCACTTTGTTCTGCAGTGAGAAATGCGATCGTCGTCACCGAGAGTAACACCAGGGCGAACATGGCTACCGTGGCTCCGGTCCTGAATCTCTTGTTGCCCGGATAAGAGAGTGCGGTCTTGAAGATTACAGTGAGCCTCTTCCTTCCCTGATAGAAGATTCGGAGTATCCTTAAAATCACATCCGTGTTGTAGAGTGCAAGAAGGATGGCGCCCGTCACCATGAACATCCCTCCGACGATGAGGACTTCAGGCCCGAAGGTGTAGTTCTGGATGATACTGCTATTGAAGGAGAAGGTGGGAACCCCCCACTGGACAAGCAGTGCTATGCCAGTGATGGTGAAGGCGTAGCGGTTCGGGAGAAACCTGGCAAGGACCAGTCCTGCGCCGAAGATTACGAGGCTCGGCCCTACAAGTGCTTCGATCGCAGATTTAGCGGCAAATGAGGCCTGGAAGATGATGACGCCGATTATGGCCAATGCAATCCCGACGAAGAAGAGCTTCGTATACGTTCTGACTCCCTTGGGAGGCTCTGGAATGTCTCTGACTGCTCGGATGATGTTGAGTCTGCTGACCCGCCATGAGGTCAACAGGATGGTGAGATAGGTGATGAAGAGACCTTCAGTAAAGGCCGTGAAGAGGCTGGTTGGAGTGAACGTGAAACTGTCAAGCACCTGTGCCAGACTAACAGGGAAGAAGTTGCTGATAATTTTTCCAAACGCGTAGAGTATCCCATAGGCTATTCCGATGCCGACGAAGATTCCGATTAGAGAAGCGCCGGTAGCATAGAGGGTTCCTTCGAAGAGAAACAGCTTGGTCAGCTGACCTCTCTTCATACCCACAGCGCGGGCCATGCCCATCTCTGACTTGCGCTCTTCGGCCAGCATGATGAACATGTTAATGATCAGCACAACGCCCGCTAGGATCGTGATACTACTGAGAACGGAGAATAGATTCGATAGGCTCTGAGCCCCAGTCGTGGCGCTGTTGACTGAGACCATTTTTGCTCCGTAGGCGCAGAGAAATGTTGTGGAGTTACCGGACGTGTCGGGGTTGGTCTTGCATTCGAAGCCTGTTGGGGGATTCTGGATGTTGTTGAGGGTTTGGTTGGCCACCAAGCCCACAATGGATGTGTACTGGATGGATCCGCGCAGTCCGCCAGTGTTTGTTATCGCAACATAGTTCACATAGCCGGGATGCGCGGTGAGTATCTGGGCCGTGTTCAGAGTTACGAAGATATTGTCTCCTTGAGAGAAATCGCCCCTCGCATCGGAGACGGCGATACCAACGATGCCAACCGAAACGGACAATGTCCGGTTCGTGGGTGAGAGTATCTTCAGCCGGTCTCCGACTGTGGCATTAAGGTCTCGCGCGGCTCTATCGTTAATAATTGCCTCATTGTCTGAGATGCTGGATTGGATTACGTATCCGTCACTTGCGTGAAAGTCGCCGAGAACCTGAGATGCATTGCTGTAAGTCCCGATTAGTGTGACTTGGGATTGAATGACACCATTGGCCATGTCGACTGCAGTGACAGCACTCAGAATCTCGGGCGTAACGCCTCGAAGGTATGGGCTAGAAGTTGAGCTACTGGAGAGGTCCTGAAAGAGCCTGTGGGCGATACTAATGTTGAAGAATTGGAATCCGGTTGTGGTCTGAGTGTAGACGACTTCGTCGGCGTAGCCATAGCCGTTGTAAGCGCCCCTTGTGAACAGGTTGCTGAGAGTGTCTCCCGTGACGAGAGATCCGGATATCATTGCGGTGCCGATCATTAGCCCTGCGATGACGATAGCCATGTTGGTCTTTCTACGGGTGAAGTTTCTGAGACTCATCTTGACTGTGATTCTGTCTCTCGACATCATTCCGAGGGTGATGAGGAGGAGAACACCGACAGCATAGGCCTCGAGACTCGTCAATGAGCCGCCGGAGAGCGGGCTGAAGATGGTGATCCAGAGGATCAGCGCAATGAATCCCGCAATCAGCGGGGACAGTGACCTCAGTCGAAGTGAAAGGCGTCCCAGCCTTCCTGTGGGTTTTGGGGTCGACGCCTTGTAGGCGAGGAAAGCGCACCCTGAGGCGACAAGGGCAAGGCCAATGATCTGTTCGTAGAGTAGTGAGCTGTTGTTCGAGACGTATTCTCGCAGGTAGATGTTGTTCTGATAATCTAGAAATAGGGCTAGAAGTTCTCCGAGCGCGATGATCAGAACAAGAACTGTCAGACCCACCAGGATGGATCTCGAACGAGACGCGCTCAGACGCACAGCCCCTCTGCGCTAACTAGCCGTGATGGCCGGTTTGTCTTCCCTCTCGATCTGGCCATTCCGCATGTGAATAATCCGGTCCGTCTGCTGGGCAATCTGAGGATCATGACTGACCAAGACCAGGGTCAACCCGTACTGCTGATTCAGGCTGCGTAGAAGCTTGATGATCTCCTGAGAATTCTCCGAGTCCAAATTTCCAGTGGGCTCATCAGCCCATACAATAGCCGGCTTGTTCACCAACGCACGCGCAATGGTGACCCGCTGCTGTTGTCCGCCGCTGAGCTCCATCGGCTTGTGCGATCTCCACTCGCCTAAGCCAACCATCTTCAGCACGTCCAGGCTTGTAGCGTGAGCCTCCAACTCGGAGACACCAGCTAGGAGTAATGGGAGTTCAACGTTCTCCTGCGCGGTGAGAACTGGGAGCAGGTTGTAGGCTTGAAAGATGAAACCCATCCTCTTAGCTCGAAACTCGGATTTCTGATCATCAGACATCTTGGCCAGGTCCACGCCCTCGACCGTCACCTTGCCTTTTGAGAGGTCGTCTAGCCCTGAGAAGCAGTTGAGGAGGGTTGTCTTGCCGCAGCCTGAGGGACCCATGACTGCGATCATCTCGCCCCGCTTGACTCCCATGTTGATGCCCCTCAGCGCTTCAACTCTGACGGAGCCTGTCTGGTAGACCTTCCAGGCATTCTCCACCTCGACAATGAAGGGGCTAGGTGTTGGGCTTGCCATTTTGTCGCGGAGAAAGCGGGCGAGAAGTCCACTTTATTATGATTGCGAAATTCTCTCCCGAGTCTTAGACCGTCCGTCGAAGGGCTGTCTGCCGAAAAGCTCTAACTCTCTCCGATTTGGAGTGTAGAGTAATGTCAGCATCGGTCGAGGAGCGTGCCTCCCAACAACAGGTCTATCCTGAACCAACTGTTGGTGCGTTGATTGTGAACCCTGAGGGGAAGATACTACTGGCCAAGTCGCATAAGTGGTTCGACAAGTACACTCTCCCGGGCGGGCATATTGAAATCGGGGAGACTATGGAGGAGGCTGTGAAGCGGGAGGTCAAGGAGGAGGTCGGGCTTGATGTGGAGGTTGTCGAGTTTCTTCTCATGCAGGAGGCGATCTTCGCGGAGGAGTTCTGGAAGAAGAAGCACTTCATCTTCTTCGACTACTTCTGCAAGGTCGATGACCAAGAGGTCAAGCTCGACCATGACGAACTACAGGACTACGTCTGGGTATATCCCGGCGCGGCGTTCAACCGGAATCTTGACTCTTTTACATGGAAGACTGTAGCGAAGTATCTTCAAAGACAATGAGCCAAATGAGAATAGGACTGTCTCAAATCTTTGTGAGAGAAGAATATTCGCTGATGTTGACTTCCCACCTCGAAGGCTGACGAAATGCTCACGGGGAAATGGATTGTCCTCCGAGCTCTTGAGAGAGACGATCTCAAATTGATTCACAAGTGGCAGAATGATGAGGAGGTCATGCGGCTGGCAAGGTCTCAGCCTGATCATGCGATCTCTATGGAGGCATTGGCCGCTGAGCTTGAGAAGAACCTGAAGGGTGAGGACGCGACAACGCGGAGGTTTGGCATTGAGGAAAAATCGAGTGAGAAACTGATCGGATGGTGTTCAATATCCTACAGCAGTTGGGCGAAAAGGTATACGAGCGCTGACATTGGACTAGCTATAGGAGAGAAGGATCGTTGGCGAAAGGGATACGGGACTGAAGTAGTCAGTCTCCTGCTGAAAGCAGCCTTTGAACAGTTGAACCTTCATCGAGCAGGCTGGTGGACGTATGCTGAGAACAAGGCGAGCATAGCCCTCGCGGAGAAGATGGGATTCAAGGAGGAAGGGAGATTGCGAGAGAACGTCTTCTTCGACAACTCGTTCCACGACACGGTGGTCCTGGGTCTCCTCAAGAACGAGTACGACCGCTCTCAGAAAGGGAGATAGAACCGTTTCTGACTCTTCGGTAGAACCGAGAAAAGCCCGAGTATATACAGCAAGTTCTTCGGCTCCAGCGCCTGCCTTCCTAACCTGTGATTTCAGAACCCACTTTCGACAGCGTCCGACTCACGACTCCGCGTCTTGTCTTGAGAGAGATCGAGGAGTCAGACACAGGTTCACTCCATAGTTACTGGTCCGACCCCGAGGTTACGCGGTACATGCCGAATGGAGTCGTGAGTGAGAAGGGCATTAGGGATCTAGTGCAGAAGGCTCTCGCGGGGCGAGGCTCCAAGCCGCGCAGGTATTTTCGGTTCGCGGTAACTCGGAAAGAAGGCGGAATGCTCGTGGGAGACAGTGTATGTCGTGTCACGGACCCGGAGAGTAGAGAGGATCTTTCGAGGATTATTGGGCAGGCATACATCGGATACTTTCTTAGTAAAGCGTCTTGGGGCAAGGGGTACGCTACTGAGGTTGGCAGAGCGCTCCTCTCATTCGGCTTTGAGCGACTGAAACTTATCAGAGTCTGGGCTTGGTGCGACACTGAGAACTCTGCTTCCGTTCGTGTCCTTGAGAAGCTCGGCATGAGACGGGAAGCTCACTTTCGGAAGAGCGTGATGGTTCAAGGGGGTTGGCGGGACTGCTTCGTCTATGGCATCTTACGGGACGAATGGGAAGTTGCCGCGAAGATATAGGCCAGCTGCTTGGCTTCTTTTCTAAGAACCTTGGCAAATCCGCGATAGTCGAATAGCAAATATCTTGTCAGAACATAGAATTGACCGCTAGAGTTGTTCAAGCTAACCCGTGGAGAGAGCGATTTGGTCCGGTCCAACGATCTCTGTCGTCTGGCCACGAATAATTTCTCTCGTTGGCCTCACTGCGTGCCGGTGGGCTACGTCTTCCTCACTGGGCTGTTCCATGTTCCAGCAAACAAAGGATCAAGAAAGGTCAGGAATCTCGAGCGCGATCCTAAGGTAACTCTTCTGATCGATGAGGGAGAACATAGAGAACATGGTCTTATGATTGAATGCTCCTCGAAAATTCTTTACGACCAGAGCGCTAGTGCGATGAGAAAATACATGAGGAGAGTCAAAGGCTGGCAGAACGATGAAAACACCGTAATAATCCGGCTGAAACCTCTACGAAAGACGAGCTGGTTTAGAGAATGATTTTCTGGGATTCTCTCCCGAACATTTCCAGCGAGCCATGCCGAATCTACTATGCTGAAGTTCTGTAGCTTCGACGGGCCGGTACGCTTAGTTGGCCTACTTTCCTCGGAAGTATTGGGATTCTGGAGCTGACAAGTGGGACGAGACGGTCACAAACACGAGCTTTCCACATTATTTCTACTACTATGAAGCCGACCTGTACATCAACGATCTTCTCGAAAATTCCAGATTGTCGCTAGAGCTTGGAGCGGGAACATGCGGATCGACGGTCAATCATGCGTCACCGGATAAGGAAATCGTAGCCACCGATTACTCGCCCAGAATGCTGAAACTCGGAAAGGGGAGGGTTCAGAATGCTGGGCTCATGAGCCGTGTTGACCTGGTTGTCGCAGATCAATGTCATCTTCCTTTTCGAGACGATTGTTTCGACTCGGTCTTCAGTCGAGGCGTCGCTCTTTCCTATGCAAAGGACCCGCAGAGGTTCTTGAAAGAAGCTAACCGGGTCCTCAAGAGGAACGGCCGATTGGGCATCGATTTCATGAACGCACTGGTAGCTCGACGGACAAAGCGGAAGATCCATCGATTCGATAAGATCAATGGAGCCCTATACTACGTTGAGATGTTCAACGAAAACGGTAAACAGAAACGGATAGGCTACAGACTCCCAGACACTCTAAAGCCTCCTGACGAGTCACATACAGCTCCCTTCTTCGGAGGATTCGAATCAAAGCCTGACTCGCTGAACCTGGAGTCGCTCCCGAAAGAGGAATGGTGGGCAGTATTCTATACTCCCACCGAAGCAAAGCGGTTGGCGAGAGACGCCGGTTTCAAAGGCATCAGGCTATACCCCCTGGGATGCTTCACGAGAGGTCTACAAAACCACTCTCTAGCTGCATTTCTGCAAGAGAACAGAGACTCGCTTTCGAAATTGCAGAAGGAAATGGCAGGAATCTTCAAGATGGATTCCGCAGTCCACATCTTCATGACAGCTGAAAAGTCCTGACTGTTTACGATCAGGGAATTATAAGTTTAAGACTTTGAACGGCTCTCTAGGAGCGAGAGAGGATCAGCATCCTAGGTCTCAACGCAGTAGCACTCATACTGCTTTCGCTCTTCTCGATCCTCGCGCTTCCCAACTATCACATCTCAGCCTCGGCAAGCGTAATTGGGAACGGGGGAATCGTCAACATCAAGATAGATCCGTTGCGACCCCGACTCTACGTTGCCGATGCATCGTCAGGCTTTATCACAGTCCTGAACACCACGAGCGACCGGGAAATAGCACGGGTTGAAATCGGTGCTCAGGCTACGGGCTACGTTAATGTTCTAGGAATGGATATCTCAGCTGACGACAGCGAACTGTACGTCGCTCTCCCTTTCAACCAATCACTGGCGATCATCAACCTGCATACCTTAGAACTGTCTACGACCACCCATATCACCGCAGACCCTGTAGCTGTGGCCGCAGGTCGCCAGGGTCGCGCCTATGTTACTACTGATGAAGACTGGGGTTACCCCCGAATCATTGACACGATCAATCACACCGAGATTGGAATGATCACTGCTGCTGGACAGGTCTATGGCGGCGGCGTCCCAGCGCAAGCAGCCTTAGCCGGAATTAGCCCTGACCACCGAGTCTTGTACGTAGGAGACAAACTCAGTCCTACAAGTATCTACAGGTTCAACGTTACCACGGACAACCCCACGTATCTTAACAGGAACTATTTTGACCAGCTTGGGGATAACCTTCAGGATTTTGAAGTGGGTCCCAACGACACATCCATCTACGTGGCAACGGGAAGCGTCTATGCCGTTCAAGTGTTAGATCCCCGAATCTGGGTCGCGCTGGGCTCCTTGTCTACTGGAGAGTTCTCGAGATCTGTCAGCCTCGCGCAGAATGGTCGGATTGCCTTTGCTGGCCAATCATCTCCACAGATGAACAATGTCATTGAGTTCAACGCGTCGAGCTATCATCTCATCACATCATACCCAGTCTCCACCGCAATAACTATGGTTCGTGCTCTCCCAGAAGGCTCGAATGTGTACGTTATTACATCTCCGAGTGTCTTTAGCGCCAGCAGCCTCGAAGACCTTGACACTCAACCTCCGCAGTGGCTTCTGGGAAGCTCTGTTTTCGCATCAAACATTAGCGCCACAAATGTGACCCTTAGCTGGACCGGAGCGACGGACGATGAACCGATAGTTGCATACAGAGTCTACGAGTCAATCGGTCCAATTTCTAAGAACGGAGCTGCGACTAATTTCATGCCTGTGTCGACGGTTTACAATGTTACGACCGCGAACATAACATCGCTCGTACCTAACAGCGCATACCTCTTCAAGGTGGAGGCCTACGACGGCACCAGTTGGAGCACTGGAGGACCCTCAGTCTTAGTGACCACACTTCCAGATCATGATCCTCCCACTTGGCCTTCAGGCAGCGGTCTCTTCGTCTTGGATATCCAACCGAGTTTGGTAGACCTCTATTGGACGGCGGCCTTAGACAATGTCGGTGTTGTAGCCTATAGGATCTATCAGGACGACTCTTTTGTTGGTCAGGTCAATAGGAGCGCATACTTTGGAAACAGCTACACCGCCTCGAATGTAGACCCCAATGCCACGTACACATTCCGAGTTGAAGCTGGCGACGTATCGGACAACTGGAGTGTCCAGGGGCCCTCTCTCACCGTGACCATGCCTCCAGAGTCTTGCAGGGGTGCGATTTCATGTCTCGTTTATGAGTCGTTAATTGAAGGCGACATCGTCCCCGGTGGAACTGGAACCATCCTAACCACTTTCAGAACTGGTGGCCAATACCCGACAAGGATAACCTCCCTCACGATCTCTGGAGACTTAGGCCAATTTACACCCAGCTCAAGCCTTCCCTTGTACCTAGCTCAGGGACAAAAGGGCAATTCGAGCATAATCATCAGTATACCGAGGAACGCTAGTGTCGGAGATCATTCAATCACGATATCCGTTTCTTGGGAATACTATTCCGCGGGTCAATGGGTTGCGGGACCGAAAACTGTCACACAAGGCCACATACTCGTCTATCAAACACCGCCCTCAAATCCGCCCCCCCAGACTCCACTTCAAACGAGTGGACTCATCGGACTCTTGGTGAAATACAGTCCTATCTTGTTTATAGCATATCTAGCAACACTCGCGGTAGCTCTTGTCTTATTCTTTCAAAACCAGCACGAAAAAAGAAAAAGCCTACCCGCTATTCCGCACCATTTCGGTCAGTACCAACACGGCACGATAGTCTGCACCGATTGCAAGACAATGATGCACCAATCCGCGGTCTTCTGCCCGAACTGCGGGGTCAAGCAGGTCTATCCACAAAGTCCGAGATGAGGGAGTGGCTCTTCACCTGCCGAAACGAATGTTAACGATTCTAGAGACCTTTGGCGATAGGCAGCTGATCTAAGACTGTCCGGAGGGTTTACGAACTTTACGGGTATTCCAAGGCTCTCACCTTCGGTTCTCGACTAGAGAAATTGATAACGAGGCCCCGAAGTCTCTGATGCTGTTTCCATCCGCGGATTTTTATTTCGATCTCCCTCAAGAGATAATCCTTTGGTGTGATCTTGAGATAGCCGCCTATGCCGCCCGATCTCAACAGGCTGCGGCCCTTCCCCGGACTCTTCATCATCAATTCTTCAATCTGGTTTCTTCGAAGTTCGAAGTCTCTTCTCCTTTCTAGCAGCTTCGACGGATCCACCGCTTTACGGGACAAGATATTCTCCGAAATTCTGCTTGTTAGGATTGTTATCGGCCAGTTTGCGAGATGGAGTACTAGTGGTAGAAGAAGGGCCAGGAGTGCTGTTCCGGATAGCGTTTCGAGGATAACGACGAGATAGAAAGCGCCGATGGCTGCAACGAACGGAGTTTTCAAAATAAGGGCGACCCGTCGCATTCGGAAGCCTATAATTCGCCGGTCGGTGAAGCAGATGCCATAGCCGGAAAACCGGCCACGCGCGAAGAAGGTGCTTGTTATCGCTCCGAGAAAGAGTTCTCCGAACTCGAGCCCTTCAATCGGCTCCCGCCATTCGAGACCAGACAAGGTGTCCTGTAAAGTGTTCACAGTTTGAGACTCCGAAGCTTGTGGATCTACGCTGGCTGAATCCAGGCTATATTCCTCCCGGTTGGGAACGGATCGTCTCCGGGTTTTGCGGGTTTACGATGAGTCTAGACCGAAAATTTCCTGCAGTGCAACCTTGTAAGAGATTGAGGGCTTGTCACCGTAAGTTCCTCAAGAACCATGAGCGGTGGAAGAGTGTGGGGCTTGGATTGTCAAGATTGTCTACTTTTTCCAGAGGCTCCGTGGGAGCTGGGGCATCAGGTTGCCTGGGCTCGGGTACTTGTTGACGGCGGCGACGGGATGATACTCAGTCGGATCGTATCTGGCGTAGTATATTGCAAGTGCAAAGGCCCATAGACGATCATCGTGGGTCCCTGGCGGATGTGAATACTTCAGCTTACCAGTTTCTTGTAGCTCGAAGCGTTCTACGTTCAGATCGTTCATGAACTCTCTATCATAGGGGATGTGGATGAGTCCGTCTTCCATACAGTGCTTCAGAAACGTCATGATATCCTGTTTCGTCGGCTGGGAAAGGTTGATGCCTCGTGCGTTCTTCAGTCCCGAGTTGTTGACCATCGACATGAACGTTTCTCCTACACCTGTCTGGTCGATCATTATTCGACGTAGGTCCCGAAGATTCTCGTTGAGAAGCTTGAGATATCCGACGACGGACCCGTACTCCGTTCTCAGCTCGAACTGCTTCAAAAGGACTAGGTCGAATTCTTTATCGCGTTCTTTCACGACCGCTACTGCTGAGTGGTCCTGTTTCTGTCCCAGGTCCACTCCTGCAACAAAGAATTTAGGAGCCTGTGAGGATGGTTCCTTCTGGGATGTACTCAAGGTTCTGATCCACACATCGAGTGATTAGGGCCATGCTGATCCAGCTGTCTGCATCATCGGCGAACTCTGCTTCCATCTCTCTCCTCCACCTCCACGGATCAGCGGCGAACTGTCGCTTGAGCTTCTCAAGAATCTCCAGCTTGAGCGGCCCATTTGGTTCAAGCGCATCCAAGTAGCTCACATGGTGTCTTGAGAAATCGCCGAAAATGACATCGTCTGTGCACATTGCATAGAACATGCTCTCGCGCGATCCAGGGGTGCTCGTTGCGAGAAATCTGCCGTTTGTGGTCATCATGGAGAAGATCGCTGCCTCGTAGAGTTCCTTGTCATCCTTGATGTACGAGAACTCGTCCACATAGAGCAGATTGACGCCAGGTTCTCCCCGGATTGTTTCTGGACTGTTCGGGAATGCTTGGATTCTACTTCCGTTGTAGAACTCTATCTTCGTCTTGAAAGGTTTCAAGGCCACGTATTTTGGAAGTCTGGGAAGAAATCCGGTAATCTTACGGATGATGATCTTGGATTGGCGCACAGAAGGCGCCAAGACCAACACGTTGAACCATCGGTTTCGTAGACATGACCAGAGGAGGAGAACGGCTACGCAGTGGGTCTTTCCTGACTGGCGGGACCAGCGCGCAACGATGAACTGTGCAGGGTCTCGCAAAAGTTTCTCCTGGTACACAGTTGGCTTGAACCCGAGATACTGGATGCAGAACTCGACCGGGTCCTCAGGCCACTCCCTAGTTCGGCCTCGAGCAGCTTTGACCCGTTCAAGTTTGTCATCCAGCCGTCGGAGTCGTCCTTTGAAGCTCATCCAAAGCCATCTCCATCTGGTCCATCTTCTCCTTCACACCCTGCAAGTCCAAGTTCTTGAGAACGCCATCAAGAACCTGAGCGAGATACCCCATCAGCTGGTACCACCGTTCCTTCGGCGAGATTCCACCTCCTCCAGTTCTGGTCCTCTTCCCTGAGGCCTTTGCGAGGCGGTCAACCTCCTCGATAGCCTCGACGAGTTTTGTCACGACCCGAGACCTAACTTCTGGCTCGACGCTTCTTTGGGTCACCCTTCGACGTCTGAATACGGGAGCCTGTATCGATGCTGGAGTAAACAGTTCTCGCCGGGCATTGACAAGGAGTCGGTGTAGGCGCCGAAGATCAAGATTCTTGGTCAAAATAGACTAGCTTGGGTCCTGGACGTCACGCCTTCCTATTGAGGAAGAGAGAGCACCGAACTGCTTAGGTGAGAAATTTCAGCGCGGGAAATGGTCGACTTTCTAGGAGTCCAATAGACAGACTATCTCGACCGTGCCTCGGAAAGAGGGTTTCCTATCCGCGCTAGGACCCTTTCGAGCCAGCCCTTTATTCTATGAACTCGGGGCCGCAGAAGATCCGTTTTGTTTCCTAACATAGCGTGAAAAGATCCTGGTCCAAGTTAGGTCGATCGCAGAAACGGCGGCTCCGGCAATCGCCAGCCAGAACAGGAAATCCAGGCCAACCAACACGGGGTCGTAGGAGTAGCCGCACCCGTTAAACGGGTTGACCCGCGTACAGGGCGTGTTAGGATAGCTGTAGTGAAGGGGATATCCATCCGATGCTCCCCAAGGCTCCCTGGTTGCGGCGGCGCTGATGAGGAGCAGAAAAAACCCTAGCGCTAGGGAAAGAACAAGAGTCTTGGAAAGGCGTTTCATACAATATCAGAAGGAAGTCCCAAA
>WNGL01003732.1_pt1 | contig 18320 bp, 22 predicted proteins | sample 5400591 | NCBI WGS metagenome assembly WNGL01 (sample SAMN13153377, study PRJNA577476) | soil metagenome | isolation source: 80 cm soil or saprolite under Garry oak tree replicate 1 | place: USA:California | collected 2016-06-15 | reverse complement strand
AGGCCGGGATCGGGATCGCCGACGAGCTCGCGTCGCGCGGCGTGACGCTCGTCGCGACGGGCGAGATGGGGATCGGGAACACCACCCCGGCGGCGGCGCTCGCCGCCCACTTCACCGGCGCGAGCGCCGAGCAGGTCACCGGGCGCGGGACGGGTGTGGACGACGCCGGGCTCGCCCGGAAGGTCGAGGCGGTGAAGCGCGCGCTGGCGCTCCACGCCCGGGCCTCGGCCGATCCCCTGGACGCGCTCGCGCGGTTCGGGGGGTTCGAGATCGCGGGCCTCGCGGGGCTCGTGCTCGGCGCGGCGGCCCGGCGCGTGCCGGTGCTCGTGGACGGCTTCATCGCCGGCGCGGCGGCGCTGACCGCGGTCCGCCTCGCCCCCGCGGCGAAGGGGTACCTCGTGGCGGCTCACCGCTCCGTGGAGCCGGGACACCAGCGCGTGCTCGAAGCGCTCGACGCGCGCCCGCTGCTCGATCTCGGGCTGCGGCTCGGCGAGGGTACCGGGGCCGCGCTCGCGATGCTCCTCGTGGACGCGTCGATCCGGATCCTGCGCGAGATGGCCACGTTCGCGAGCGCCGGCGTGAGCGACTCGGGGCGCTGACTTGGGCGCAGGCGAGAGCGCGCGCTCCGGAGGCGTCGGCCCGATGCGGCCGCTCGCGGACGCGCGCCTCGCGTTCCAGTTCCTCACGCGCTTTCCAGTGGGCAGGGGCGCCCCGGCGCAGAGCGACCTCGGCCGCTCGTGTGCGTGGTTCCCTCTCGCCGGCGCCGCCATGGGCGCCGTCCTCGCGGGGATCGCGCACGGGACGGCGGGCCACCTGTCGGCGGCGCTCGCGGGCGCGCTCGCGGCCGGGGCCCTCGCCTGGATGTCGGGAGGCCTCCACCTCGATGGGCTCGCGGACCTCTTCGACGGCCTGAGCGGCGGACATGGCGACCGCCAGCGAGTCCTGGACATCATGCGCGACGGACGGATCGGCGCGCACGGCGCCGCCGCGCTGGTGCTCGTCCTCCTCGCCAAGGCCGCGGCGCTCGCCGAGCTCGGAGCGCGCGGCGACCTCTGGCTCGTCGCCGCGGCACCTGCGGTCGCGCGCTTCGCGGCGGTTCCGCTCGTGGTCTGGTTCCCGTACGCCCGCGACGAGGGGCTCGGGAAGGCCTTTCGCGGCACGGCCGGTGCTCGCGAGGTCGCGATCGCGGCGTTGCTCGCCGCGGGGATGCTCGCGCCGTCCGCGCCGGTGTCGCTCGCGGCCGCCGCGGGGGCGCTGGTCGTGGCCGGTGCGCTCGCCCTCGTCGTGCGTCGCCGGCTCGGCGGCCTCACCGGAGACGTCTACGGCGCCGCCATCGAGCTCGCGGAGGTCGCGTTCCTCTCGGTGGCGGCGCTGCGTTAGGGCGTCACCTCGCGGCGGTCTTCGCGCCGGCCGGCTGCGCTGCCGGCGCGGGGGCGCCCCCGACCGTGACGTTCCCCTTCACCTTCTGGAGCCAGCCCGGCCCGAAGCCCTTCACCTGCACGACGTCCTCGGGCCGGCGGAACGGCGCGCGCTGCCGGTGCGCGACGATCGCCTGCGCCTTCCTCTGCCCGACGCCTGGCAGCCGCATGAGCTCGGTCACCGGCGCACGGTTGAGGTCGATCCGCTCGCTCGGCGAGAGCGTCCTCTTCGCCGCGAGCGCCGGGACCGCGGCGAGGAGGAGCGCGGCGACGAGCGCGCGGCGGAGCAGCGCGCCTCCCCAGTGGGTCCCCGAGGCGGGAGGCGGCCTCGCCGCCGGAGCGAGGCCTGTCACGGCCGCACCTCGATCGTCTCGAGGCCGGTCGCCGAGCCGTTCTTCCGGGCGCCGGGCGGATCCTCCTCCCGCACCTGGAGCTTGTTCGTCCCGACCGGGAAGGCGTCCATGTAGAGGTTGATGCTCCCGTCGCGGTTCGCCCAGCCGACGCCGATCTTCACCCAGCGGGTGAGGGTCTTCCGCTCGTCCTTGGGATCCGGGTACTCCACGATCGCGAGGACCTTGAGCCGCTTCGTCGTTCCGTTCGTGTCGCTCATCGTCCGCTCCTGTCCGGGCGCGCGACGCGCGCGCCGCGAGCGGCGGGAGGAGCAGCGGCCGTGCCCGCGCCAACCGCGCGGGATCACGGCGGACGCGTCCGGAACGGAGGTTCAGGTCCGGACGGAGGGTGCGCGCGGCGGACCTCGGCCCCGCGTCGGGGCGCTAGTTCACCGGCCCGGGCGGCGCGAAGTGCGGGGTGTCGCCGAGGTCGATGGGCCCGAAGCGCGCCTCGTACTTCGAGATGTTGTCCTGGATCGCATGCAGGAGCCGCTTCATGTGCTTCGGGGAGGTGATGGCGCGCGCGCGCACCGTCGCCTTGGGAGCCTGCGGCTGGACGTAGACGAGGTCGAGGGTGAACTCGGTCTCGGTATGGTTCACGAGCGCGGAGTTCACGTAGACGCCGTTGGCGGTGACCGGGTCGATCTCGAGCTGGATCTGGACGGAGGGCGGCTGGATGGGCTTGTCGGCCATGCCGCTCTCACTAGCAGGAATCGGCCACGACGGGGCACCCCTCCACCGGAACGTTGAAAGGGGGCCCGCGTGGGGGTAACCGTGGAGCCGGCGTGGCCCCCGACGCGATCGACCACGGACGCGAGCTCGTCCTGCCCGGCGGGCCGGACGCCGCCCTGCTCCTCCACGGCCTGACCGGCTCGACGTTCGAGCTCTTCCCCGTCGCCGAGCGGCTCCGCGCGCGGGGCCTGCGCGTGCTCGCGCCGCTCCTCGCCGGGCACGAGGGCGCGGCGCGGGACCTCGTCGGCGTGCCCTGGACCGAGTGGCTCGCGAAGGCGCGCCGCGACCTCGCGCGGCTCGAGGGCTCGCGCCGCACGTACGTCGTCGGCTGCTCGACGGGCGCGCTCCTCGGGTGCGCGCTCGCGGCGGAGCTCCCCGGGCGCGTGGACGGCCTCGTCCTCCTCGCCCCCGCGCTCGAGCTGCACGTCCAGGGCCGGCTCGCGGCGCTGCTCGGCCGGCTGCCCTTCCTGCGCGAGCGGATCGTGCCGAAGGCGAACGGCTCGGACGTGTCGGATCCCGAGATGCGCCGCCGGAACCGGTGCATGGACGGCGTCCCGCTCTCGTCCGTCGCGGAGCTCGCCGCGCTCGAGGCCCACGTCGCGCGTCTCCTGCCGGCGGTGGACGCGCCCGCGCTCGTCGTCCACGGCGCGCACGACCACACCGTCACGCTCGCCGGCGCCCGGCGGCTCGCGCGGAACCTCGGGAGCGGACCGGCCGAGGTCGTGGTGCTGCCGCGGAGCTGGCACCTCGTCGGCATCGACGTCGAGCGGGAGCGCTGCGCCGAGCTCACCGCCGATTTCCTCGAAGGGCTACCGCTCCCGGGGCGCGGCGCCGCGCCGCCCGCCGGACGCACGAGGTGACCATGGCCGCCACGCACGTCCTCGCCATCGATCAGGGCACGACCGGGACGACCGTCCTCGTCCTCGATCGCCGCCTCGCGGTGCGGGCGAAGGTGAACCAGGAATTCCGGCAGATCTTCCCGAAGCCGGGCTGGGTGGAGCACGACCTCGAGGACATCTGGGGCTCGACCCTCTCGACGATGCAGCGCGCGCTGCGGGAGGCGGGGCTGCGCGGCGCCGACATCGCGGCGATCGGGATCACCAACCAGCGCGAGACGACGGGCCTGTGGGACCGGCGCTCCGGCCGACCGCTGCACCACGCGATCGTCTGGCAGGACCGGCGCACGACGGACGTGTGCGCGCGGCTCAAGGCGGAGGGGCACGAGCCGCGCGTGCGCGAGAAGACCGGACTCGTCCTCGATCCGTACTTCTCCGCCACGAAGCTCCGCTGGCTCCTCGATCACGTGAAGGGGGCGCAGGAGAAGGCGGAGGCGGGCGCGGTCGCCTTCGGGACCATCGACACCTTCCTCGCCTGGCGGCTCACCGCCGGCGCGGCCCACGTCACCGACGTGTCCAACGCGAGCCGCACGCTCCTCATGGACCTCCGCACCCGCGAGTGGGACCGGGAGCTGATGGACCTCTTCGGCGTGCCGCGGAGCGTGCTCCCGGAGATCCGGCCCTCGTCCACGATCTTCGGCACGACCAAGGGGGTGAAGGCGCTCCCCGACGGCATCCCCATCGCCGGCATCGCCGGGGATCAGCAGGCGGCGCTCTTCGGGCAGGCCTGCTTCGACCCGGGCGACGCGAAGTGCACCTACGGCACCGGCGCGTTCCTCCTCCAGAACACCGGCCCCGAGCCGGTCTTCTCCTCGCGCGGCCTCCTCACCACCGTCGCCTGGTCGGTCGGGGGCGAGGTGGCCTACGCGCTCGAGGGCTCGTCCTTCATCGCCGGCGCCGCGGTGCAGTGGCTCCGCGACGGGCTCGGGATCATCAAGAAGTCGGCGGACGTCGAGCCGCTCGCGAAGCAGGTGAAGGACTCGGGCGGCGTGACCTTCGTCCCGGCCCTGGCCGGCCTCGGCGCGCCGCACTGGCGGCCCGAGGCGCGGGGCGTGCTGCGCGGCCTCGACCGCGGAACGACCGCCGCCCACCTCGCGCGCGCGACGCTCGAGGGGATCGCCTTCCTCATCAACGACCTCGCCGAGGCGATGCGCGCCGAGGCCCAGCGGCCGATCCCCGCGTTCCGGGTGGACGGCGGGGCGTCGCAGAACGACCTCCTCATGCAGTTCCAGGCGGACCTCCTCGGCATTCCGGTGGAGCGGCCCCGGCTCATCGAGACGACCGCGTTCGGCGCCGCGTTCCTCGCCGGCCTCGCCGCCGGCGTCTGGAAGGACCGCGAGGAGATCCGCCGGAGCTGGAAGGTCGGAAAGCGCTTCGAGCCGCGGATGACGCCGGCGGAGCGCGAGGCCCACGTCGCGCGGTGGCGAAAGGCGCTCGAGGCGGCATGAGCCGCCGCCGGAGCTCGTCACCGCGGACGGGCGCGTCCTCGGGACGACGCTGCTCGAGGTGCGCTGACCCGCGCGCGCTCATTCCAGCCGGTCGAGGGCCTCCCGGACCGTCCCGACGCCCTCGACCGCGAGCCCCGCCGGCACCTCCGCGTGGCGGGCGTTCGCGGCGGGGACGAGGGCGCGCTCGAAGCCGAGCCGCCGCGCCTCCGCGAGCCGGATCTCCGGCTGCGAGACCGCGCGCACCTCGCCGGCGAGGCCGACCTCGCCGAGGAGGAGCGTGCGCGCAGGGATGGCCTTGTCGCGGAAGGACGAGGCGAGCGCGGCGACGGTGGCGAGATCCGCCGCGGGATCGTCGAGCGAGAGCCCGCCCGCGACGTTCACGAAGAGGTCACACCCGACGAGCTCGAGCCCGACCTTCTTCTCGAGCACCGCGGCGAGCAGCGCGACCCGGTTCGAGTCGATGCCGAGCGCGGTCCGGCGCGGGGTGCCGGAGCCCGTCTGCACGACGAGCGCCTGCACCTCGACGAGCACCGTCCGGGTCCCGTTCAGCACCGCCGCGACCGCGCTCCCCGGCGCCTCCTCCGGCCGCTCGGCGAGGAAGAGCGCGGAGGGGTTCGGGACCTCGGCGAGGCCGCCCGCCTTCATCTCGAACACGCCGATCTCGGAGGCCGAGCCGAAGCGGTTCTTGTGGGCGCGCAGCACGCGGTACGGGTGGGCCCCGCCGCCCTCGAAGTAGAGGACCGTGTCCACCATGTGCTCGAGCACCCGCGGGCCGGCGATGGCGCCGTCCTTCGTGACGTGGCCGACGAGGAAGACCGGCGTCTCGGTGGTCTTCGCGAAGGCCATGTACCGCGCCGCGACCTCGCGGATCTGCGTCACCGTTCCGGGGGCGCTCTGCAGCTCGGGCAGCCACTGCGTCTGGATCGAGTCGATCGCGAGCGCGGCGGGCGCGAGCGCTTGCGCCGCGTGAAGCACGCGCTCCGCGTCGGTCTCGGCGAGGATCCGGAGCCCCTCCGCCGACGCGCCGAGCCGGTCGGCCCGGAGCTTCACCTGGCGCGCCGACTCCTCGCCGGAGACGTACAGGATCGGCCGCTCCGGCTGGCCTCGGGCGAGCCGGTCGAGCGCGGCGAGGAGGAGGGTGGACTTCCCGATCCCGGGATCGCCGCCGAGGAGGACGAGCGAGCCCGGCACGACGCCGCCGCCGAGGACGCGGTCGAGCTCGCCGATGCCGGTGCGCAGGCGGGACCCCTCCGACGCCTCGACGTCGCGGAGCGGGATCGGCTTCGCCGTCCCCTGCGGCGGCCCCCAGCCGCGCGCCGCCGCTCGCTTCGGCTCGGGTGCGGCGATCTCCTCCTGCATCGTGTTCCACCGCTTGCACGCGGGGCACTGGCCGAGCCACTTCGGGCTCGACTGGCCGCACTCCGTGCAGGCGTAAACGGTCTTCGCGCGCGAGGCGGGGCGGGACATCCGCGCGAAGATGGCACGGCGCTCCGACACGCTCCCCTTGCGTGCCGGAACGCCGCCCCCTCCGCTGCCCCGCCGGACTCAAACGGCGGCCGAGCCGCGCCGCATCACCGCGAGGATGAGCGAGACGACCGCGAGCACGAGCAGGATGTGCACCCACCCGCCGACCGCGGAGCCGGACACGAGCCCCAGCGCCCAGAGCACCAGCAGGATCACCGTGATGGTCCAAAGCATGTCGAACCCCCCCTCTTCGGAAAGCTAGGCATCCCCGAGCAGTGACAGGGGGAGGGCGGGGGCCCACTTGTCAACCAGGCAAGCAGGAACGGTTGACGAGTCGCGCGGGGCCTGACATCGTCGCCCGTCCATGAGCGAGACGAGCGGGCGCCCGGCGACCTCGACCGGGCCGATCGGCGGCGACGAGGCGCGGCGACTCATCCGCGACGACTTCGGCCCCGCGCTCGAGGCGCTCATGGCCCGGGCGCGGGCAGTGCGCGAGGCGGTGCACGGCAGCGCGATCTCGCTCTGCGGGATCACGAGCGCGAAGAGCGGACGGTGCCCGGAGGACTGCGGCTTCTGCTCGCAGTCCGCGCACCACGCCGACGCGTGCGCGCCGGTGTACCCGCTCCGGTCCGCGGAAGAGATCGTCGCGGCGGCGCGCGAGGCGGAGCGCGCGGGCGCGCGCGAGTTCTCGATCGTGACGTCCGGGACGCGGATCGGCGGTGAGCGGGAGCTCACGATCCTCGAGGACGCGATCCGGCGCATCCGCGCGGAGACGTCCGTCGAGCCGTGCGCGTCGCTCGGCCTCGTGGGCGAAGGCGAGCTCGCGCGGCTGCGCGCGGCGGGGCTCGAGCACTACCATCACAACCTCGAGTCGGCGCGCTCCTTCTTTCCGAACGTCTGCACGACCCACGCGTGGGAGGACCAGCTCGAGACGATCCGCGCCGCGAAACGGCTCGGCTTCAAGGTGTGCTCGGGCGGCATCCTCGGGATGGGCGAGACGCGGGAGCAGCGCGTGGAGCTCGCCGAGGCGCTGCGCGAGCTCGAGGTGGACTGCGTCCCGCTGAACTTCCTCAACCCGCGCCCGGGCACGCCCATGGCGCGCCTGCCGGTCCTCACCCCGGGCGAGTGCCTCGCCGCGATCGCGGTCTTCCGGCTGATGATGCCGCGCGCGCACGTCTTCGTGATGGGCGGGCGCGAGGTGACCCTCGGGATCCGCCAGCCGGACGTGTTCCGCGCCGGCGCCGACGGCACGATGGTCGGGAACTACCTCACGAGCGCCGGGCAGCCGCCCGAGGACACGGTCACCATGATCGAGCGACAGGGGCTCGCGGTGCGCCCGCCCTCGACCGGACGTCCCTGGGCGTTCCGGGGAGCGTGAGGCGTTGTCGTCCGGGACCGGAGGATCGGCGAGCCTGCGCGACCACGTCGAGCGCGAGCTCGCGCGGCTGGATCGCAAGGCGCTCCGGCGGCGCACGACCGCGTGGCCCGCGGCGGGGGCGGTCGTCCCGCTCCCGGACGGTCGGACGCTCCTCAACCTCTCCTCGAACGACTACCTCGGGCTCGCGCGGGATCCTGCCGTGCTCCGGCGCGCCGCCGACGCGCTCACCCGCTGGGGCGCGAGCGCCTGCGCCTCGCGGCTCATGTGCGGGACGCTCGAGCTCCACGAGGAGCTCGAGGCGCGTCTCGCGTCGGCGTGCGGCCGGGAGGCGGCCCTCGTCTTCTCGAGCGGCTTCGGGATGAACGTGGGGCTCCTGCCGGCGCTCGCCGGCCGCGACGACGTCCTCTTCCTCGACCGGCTCGTGCACGCGAGCCTCGTCGACGGCGCGCGGCTGAGCGGCGCGACCGTGGTCCGCTTCCCGCACGGCGACGTCGCCGCGCTCGAGCGGCTCGCCGGGCGCACCCCGTGTCGGGGCCGCCGGATCGTCGTCTGCGAGTCGGTCTACAGCATGGACGGCGACGTCGCGCCGCTCGCAGACCTCGCCTCGGTCGCGCGCCGGCTCGACGCGGCGCTCGTGGTGGACGAGGCGCATGCCATCGGCCCGTTCGGCGCCGGCGGGCTCTGCCGGAGGCTCGGCGTCCGCGCCGACGTGGTCGTCGGCACGCTCGGGAAGGCGCTCGGGAGCGTGGGCGGGTTCCTCGCCTGCGACGGCCTGCTCCGCGAGTACCTCCTGAACCGCGTGCGGAGCTTCGTGTTCGCGACCGCGCTCCCGCCGCCCTCGGCAGGCGCCGCGCTCGGCGCGCTCGAGCGGCTCGAGCGCGAGCCGGAGCTCGGTGACTCCCTCCTCCGGCGCGCGCGCGCCTTCCACGGCCAGCTCGCCGCGCTCGGCCTCCGGCTCGGACCGCCCGCCTCGCAGATCCTCCCCGTGCACGTCGGCGGGAACGGGGAGGCGCTCGCCGTCGCGGCGCAGCTCCGGGGCGAAGGGCTGCTCGTCACCGCGGTGCGTCCACCCACCGTGCCGGCCGGGACCGCGCGCCTGCGGCTCTCGGTGACGCTCGGGCACGATCCCGGCGCGCTCGCGGACGCGGCCGATCGCATCGGCCGCGCCGTGTGGCAGGCGGGGATCGCCGCGTGACCTCTGGCGGCGGATGGGTGCTCGTGCCCGGGTGGGGCGCCGGGGCCGACGCCTTCGCCGCGGTCCTCTCCTGCGTCCCCGGCACGGCGGCGCGCGTCGTCGGCTGGGACGACCTCCTCGTCCGCGGCGACGCCGCGGTCGCGGACGCCTGCGCCGCGCTCGGCCCGGGCCCGGTCCGTCTCGCGGGATGGTCGCTCGGAGCGATGCTGGCGCTCGAGGCCGCCCTGGCGTCGCCGGGGCGCTTCGCGGGGCTCGTGCTCGTCTCCGGGACCGCGCGGTTCTGCGCGGACGGCGACGGGCACCCGGGGGCGGACCGGCGCGCGCTCCGGGCGATGACGGCGCGCCTCGGGCGCGATCGCCACGCGGTCGTGCGCGCGTTCGCGGAGGCCTGCGCCGCGCCGGAGGACGCCGGCGCCTCCGGCTGGTGGGAGGCGCAGGCGGCGCGCTTCGACCCGTCGGCGCTCGCGCGGGGGCTGGCCGCGCTCGGCGCGCTCGACCTGAGGTCGCGCGTCGGCGCGCTCCAGCTCCCGGTGCGCCTGCTCCACGGCGAGCGCGACGCGGTCGTGCCGCGCGCGGCCGCGGCTGCGCTCTCCGCGCTGCTCCCGGATGCGCGCCTCACGGTCGTGGAGGGGCGCGGGCACGCGCTGCCCTGGACGGCCCCGGCCGAGGTGGCGGCCCTCCTCGCGGAGCTCGGATCGTGAGCGCGGGGCTCGACAAGGCCGAGATCTCGCGGAGCTTCTCCGCGGCGGCCCCCCGGTACGACGGCTGGGCCACCGCTCAGGACGCGATCGCGGACGGGCTCGTGCGGCGCCTCCCCGCCGCACTCTCGCCGGCGACGGTGGTCGAGCTCGGGTGCGGCACGGGCCTGCTCTCGCGCCGCCTCCTCGCGCGCTTCCCCGCGGCGACCCTCCTCGGGCTCGATCTCGCCTCCGGGATGATCGAGACGTGCCGGGGGCGGTTCGCGGGAGAGCGGCGCGCCCACTTCGAGGTCGCCGACGCGGAGGACCCGCGCGCCTGCGCGGCGCCGGTGGACCTCGTCGTGACGAGCTGCTCGGCGCAGTGGTTCACGGACCCGGCCGCGACCTTCCGCCGGTGGGCGGGCGCGCTCGCGCCGGGCGGCCTCGTCGCCGCGGCGCTGCTCGTGCGCGGCTCGTACCCCGAGCTGGACGCCGCCAACCTCCTCGCGTCCGGCGCTCCCTTCCCGGGCCTCCCGCTCCCGACCGCGGAGGCCGCGGCCGTCCTCCTCACGGGCGCCGGGCTCGCCCTCGTCCGGGCCGACGTCGACGTCGTCGCGGTGCCGTACCGCACCGCGCGCGAGGCGCTCGGCTCGTTCCGCGGCCTCGGCGCGGTCCTGTGCGGGCAGCCGGGGCGCGCCGGCCTCGGCGCGGGGCGCACGCGCAGGCTGCTCGCGGCGTACGAGGCGCTGTCGGGTCCGGACGGCGCCCGGGTGACGCACCTGGTGCTCCACGCGATCGCGAGGCGGCCGCAGTGATCCGGGGCGTCTTCGTCACCGGGACCGACACCGGCGTCGGGAAGACCCGCGTCGCGGGCGGACTCGTGCGCCGCCTGCGCGCGGCGGGCGTCGGCGCCGTTCCGACGAAGCCCGTGCAGACGGGCGCGGTCCGGGATGCACGCGGGCGGCTCCGCGCCGGGGACGTCGAAGAGGCGCTCGCGATCGCCGGCCTCTCGCTGCCCGAGCCGGAGCGCGACGAGCTCGCGACCTACCGCTTCGAGCCCGCCTGCTCGCCGCACCTCGCCGCTCGCCTCGCCGGCCAGCCGATCGAGCTCGCGCGGATCACGGCGGCCACCGCGCGGCTCGCGGACCGGTACGGCGCGGTCGTGGTCGAGGGCGCGGGAGGCGTGCTCGTGCCGCTCGGCCCCGCGACGACGATGCTCGATCTCGCCGCGGCGCTCGGCCTGCCGGCGGTCGTCGTCGCGCGCGCCGGCCTCGGCACGCTGAACCACGTCCTGCTCACGGTGGACGCGCTCCGGCGCCGCGACGTGTGCGTCGCGGGCGTGGTGCTGAACGACGCCGAGCCCGCGCCCGACGGGTCGGGCTGGATCCGGGACGACAATGCGCGAACCCTCGGCGAGCGGGGCGCGCGCGTCCTGGCCCGTGTTCCCTGGTGCGCGGACGGCCACGCGGCGCTCGACCTCGCGCTCGGGGGGATCGACGTCGCGGCGCTCCTCGATCCGCGGCGCGCGCCGGAGGAGCGGCCGTGACCGCCGAGGACCTGCGCCGGCGCGCCGGCCGCGCGGTGTGGCACCCGTATACCGAGATCTCCTCGTTCGAGGCTTCGACCTTCCCCGTGATCGAGCACGCCGAGGGCTGCTCGCTGTTCGACGTGGACGGCCACGAGCTCCTGGACGGGATCTCCTCCTGGTGGTGCGCGAACCTGGGGCATGGCCATCCGAAGATCGTGGAGGCGATCCGGTCGCAGGCGGCGCGGCTCCAGCACGTGCTCCTCGGCGGCGTCACGCACCCGCGCGCGATCGAGCTCGGCGAGCGGCTCGCCGCCATCGCGCCGGGGGGCGTCGGCCACGCGATGTTCGCCGCCGACGGCTCGGTGGCCGTGGAGGCCGCCCTCAAGATCGCGCTGCAGTACTGGTCGCACCGGGGGGAGCCGGGACGGACGCGCTTCGTGGCGCTGGAGGGCGGGTACCACGGGGACACGCTCGGTGCGATGGGGGTCGGCTTCGTGGAGGCCTTCCACGCCCCCTTCCGCGCGGCCGTGCGTCCCGCGCTGCGGGCGCCCGCGCCGCGGTGCACCCGATGCCCGGTGGGTGAGCACCGCGAGACGTGCGACGTGGAGTGCCTGGCGCCGATGGAGGCGCTCCTCGAGCGCCACCACCGGCAGTGCGCGGCAGTGATCGTCGAGCCGCTCCTCCAGGCCGCGGCGGGGATGCGCGTCTACGAGGACGACACCCTGCGCCGCCTGCGCCTGCTCTGCGACCGGTACGGGCTCCTGCTCATCGCCGACGAGATCGCGACCGGGTTCGGTCGGACCGGCGCGATGTTCGCGTGCGACCGCGCCGGGGTGACGCCGGATCTGCTCACGATCGGCAAGGGGCTCACCGGCGGCTCGCTCCCGATGAGCGCCACGCTCGTGAGCGACGCCGTGTACGACGCGTTCCGCGCCGACGGCGGGCGCGCCCGCACGTTCTTCCACGGGACCACGTTCTGCGGGAACCCGATCACCGCCGCCGCGGCGCTCGCCGCGCTCGACGTCTACCGGGAAGAGCAGATCGTGGAGGGCATCCCGGCGCGCGCGGCGATCCTCGCGCAGGGGATGGCGCGGGTGGCCCGCCGGCTCCGCGCCGAGCCGCCGCGCGGGATCGGCCTCGTCTCCGCCGTCGACGTCCCGGGGGTGGAGGGCGGCGCGGCGCGCGCCCGCGCGGTCGTGGCGCGCGCGCTCGAGCTGGGCCTCTTCATCCGACCGCTCGGCCCGGTGCTGTACCTGTGGCCGCCGCTCAACGCCCCGCCCGCGATCCTGCGCTCGATGCTAGAGCGGCTGGAGCAGGCGGTGGAGGACACGGCCCCCGGCGGGGCGTGAACCACCAGGACCGCGCCTCGCGCGGGCCGCGGACACATCATGCCGGGGTGCAGGGGCTCTTCTCGCAGTTCGGCTACCTCGCCGTATTCCTCGCGCTCACCGCCGCCGGCCTCGGGGTCCCCATCCCCGAGGAGCTGACGCAGCTCACCGCGGGCGCGCTCGCCCACGAGGGGATCCTCCGGCTCGAGCTTGCCGTCCCGGTGATCTGGGTGGGGATCCTCACCGGCGACTCCATCCTCTTCCTTATCGCCCGCCGCCACGGGCCGTGGCTCCTCTCGACGCGCCTGGTCCGCCGGGTGCTCAAACCCGCGCGCCGCGAGTGGCTCGAGCGCCACTACGCGCGCCACGCGTTCTGGACGGTCGCGGCCGCCCGGCACGCCGGAGGGATCCGGGTCGCCGCGTTCACGCTCGCAGGCGTCACCGGCGTGCGGTACCGGACGTTCCTCGTCGCGGACGGGCTCTCCGGGCTCGTCTCCGTGCCCATCGTCACCTACGTCGGCTACGTCCTCTGGCACCAACTCTCCGAGGCGCGCCGGGACGTGCACGTGGTGCAGCTCGCGCTCCTCGGCGTCGCCGTGGTCGCGGTCGCGATCGTGCTCGTCGTGCGCCGGCGTGCGCGCCGGGTCGGCCAGTCCGCCGGGGCCTAGCTAGAGCCCCATCTGCTGGACCTGGTAGCCGCGCTCCCGGAGGGCGCGGAGGATCTCCTCGACGTGCTCCGGGCCGCGCGTCTCGAGCGTGAGCTGGAGGGTGGTGTCGCCGAAGCGGTACGCGAACGCGCGGGTGTGGTGCACCTCGATCACGTTCGCCTTCACGTTCGCCACGATCGCGGAGACCTTGGCGAGCTGGCCCGGCTTGTCCTGGAGCGCGACGCTGATCCGGGCGAGCCGGCCGTCCTTCACGAGCCCGCGCTCGATCACGCGCGCGACGAGGTTCACGTCGATGTTGCCGCCCGAGACGATGCACACGACCCGCTTGCCCTCGAGGCCGCGGATCTTCTTCTGCATGAGGGCGGCGACGCCGACCGCCCCGGCGCCCTCCACCACCGTCTTCTCGCGCTCGAGGAGGTAGAGGATCGCGCTCGCGATCTCCTCCTCCGAGACGGTCACGATCTCGTCCACGAGCTTCTTCACGTGCTCGAGCGTGAGGTCGCCCGCGCGCTTCACCGCGATGCCGTCGGCGATGGTGTTCGACGGGTCGAGGGTGACGGGGTGCCCCGCCTCGACCGCCTGGAGCATGCAGGGGAGGACCTCGGTCTCGACGCCGATCACCTTCACCGAGGGGCGCAGCGCCTTCGCCGCCGCGGCGATGCCGGCGATGAGGCCGCCCCCGCCGATCGGGACCACGATCGCGTCCGTCCCCGGCTCCTGGGCGAGCACCTCGACCGCGATCGTCCCCTGCCCGGCCATGACGTCCGGGTCGTCGAACGGGTGGATGAAGGTGAGCCGCTCCACCTGCTCGAGCCGGCGCGCCTCCGCGTACGCCTCGTCGTAGTTCGCGCCGTGGAGCACCACCCGCGCGCCGTGGGCGCGGGTGTTCGCGACCTTCATGATCGCGGTCGCCTCCGGCATCACGATGGTCGCCCGCAGCCCGAGCCGGCCGGCGTGGTACGCGACCGCCTGCGCGTGATTGCCGGCGCTCGCGGCGATGAGGCCGCGGTCGCGGTCCGCAGCGGGCATGAGGAGGAGCTTGTTCAGGGCGCCGCGCTCCTTGTAGGCGCCCGTCATCTGGAGGTTCTCGAGCTTCAGCCAGGCGTCGGTGCCGGTGAGGCGCGAGAGCGTCTCGCTGCGCGCGCACGGGGACAGGTAGATCCGGTCGCGGATCCGCCCGAGCGCGGCTTGAACGTCAGCCAGGGTGACCATCCGACCCGAATACCGCCGCGGAGGGTCGCGGGCAAGTTCACGCGGCCCCCGCGGCCGCCGCCGCGCAAGGGGTCGCGGCGGCGAAAGCTCCGGTCGACCCCGCCCGCCCGCCGCAGGCAGGCGTATGGTGCGCCGGATCAGTGCTGGACGAGGCGCCGGGCCAGCTCCACCCGGTTCCGGACGCCCAGCTTGTCGAAGATCGTCTTCAGGTGACTCTTCACCGTCTGCGAAGCGATCCCGAGCCGCTCGGCCACCTCGCGGGAGCGGAGCCCGTCGGCCACGAGGAGCGCCACCTCGCGCTCGCGCTGCGTGAGCCCGTCCGCCGGGGGCACCTGCGCCAACGGCTCGGGCCCGAGCTGGACCGTGTCCGGGAGCGGCTCGCGCCACAGGTGCAGCTGCGTGCGGCCCTTGCCGACCGCGGTGACCTCGATCCGCAGCCGCTCGCCGAGCCCCTCCATCACGAGGGTGCGGCGAATGCCCGGCGCCCCGACCTGGGCCCCCTGGGTCAGCCCGCGCAGCTCCGCGGGCACCGGCGTTCCGTCGGCGGCGTCCACGAAGAAGACCTTCAGCATCTCCTCCGCCTGGCGATCGCAGCGCAGGAGTCCATCGCCGTCGCTATGAGCGGCGGCCCCGCGCGGTGCCGGGACGCGCACGTTTGCGCGCATCATCGTCCACCCCCTGCCACGAACCGCCGGTCCGAGGCAGACCCATACTACAGCCCTCCGCTCGACTGGTCAGCCGTCATGGGGGAGTGACTGAACTTCTTTTTTGGGGATGCGACATTGTCACGATCCGTCGATCGCGAAGCCGTCGCGCTCGGGCTCGGTCCGCCCGGGTGGCACTCCGCGGAGGACCCACGCGCGGAAGTCCGCGGGGTTCGCGCCGTGTCCCGTCGCGCGGACGAACCGGAACGCGGCGCAGGCCTCGTGTGCCGCGCGGCAGTACGCTGCGACCGTGTCTCGCGGTATCGCGGCGGGCTCGTCCGCGACGGCGTGGCAGTCGGGGCGTTGGCGTCCGAGGAAGGGACAGGTCATGCCGCGGGCGCCTGGCGCCCGCGGGGAACCTAGGGTGTGCGCTCCCGCACGGCCGGAGCGAGCGCCCGCTCGCTCGCTTGCGTCCCGAACGCGGCGGTCGCGGCGGCGCCGAGGAGGAGCAGCAGCACGACGAAGGCGGCGGTCGCGTGCCGGCGCGAGCCCTCCCGCCAGAAGGCGCCGGCGGTCACCGCGAGCCGCAGCGGCGGTGTCACGAAAAGTGCGAGCACCCCGAGACGGGCGAGCCGGGCCGCCACCTCGCCCTGCCCGGCCAGGTGCGCGAGGGTCGCCGCCGCGCACAGGCCGACCCCGGTGAGGGTCCCCGCCCAGAGCGCGCGAGAGACGAGCCGGTTCACGAGCCCCCCAGCGCGGCGAGCCACGCCATCCGGCCGCCGAGGAACACGAGGATCACCGCGAACGCGCCCTGCAGGCGCCGTGCGGGGAGGCGCGGCAGGAGCGTCGACCCGAGGAGCGACCCCGCGAAGACGCCCACCACGAGGGGAGCGGCGAGCTGCGGATCGAGCTCGCCCCGCGCGAAGTACACGTACGCGCCGGCCGCGGCGGTCACCCCGATCATGAAGTTCGAGGTCGCCGCCGCGACCTTGAAGGGCATCCCCATCGCGAGCGTCATCGCCGGCATCTTGAAGAGGCCGCCGCCGACGCCGAGCAGCCCGGAGATCGCCCCCGCGACGGCGCTCGCCGAGAGCCCCGGGAGCCACCCGTGCACCGCCTCCGCGCCGGCCTCGGCCGAGTCGCTGCCGGCGTGGCGGCGCACCCAGAGCATCGTGGCGGCGTAGAGGGCGACGGCGGCGAACAGGATCTTGAGGACGCGCACCGGCGCGACGCCGGCGACGGCGCTGCCGAGGAGCGAGCCCGCGACGGTGGCGAGCTCCAGCACCACCCCGACCCGGATGTTGGCGGCGCCCCGGTCGACGTAGGCGGCGGAAGAGGCGGAGGAGCTCGCGATGATGACGACGAGGGAGGCGGCGACCGCGTGTCGGAACGGGACGCCGAGGAGCTCCGAGAGCGCGGGGACGATGAGGATTCCCCCGCCGATGCCGAGCAGCGCCCCGAGGAGGCCTGCGGCGGCGCCGAAGGCGGCGAGGGCGGCGGAGGTCAAGGGGCGTCCACTGTAGCGCGCGCGGGTGGCGGTGCGAAGCGGGGAGCGCCCGCGCGTGGTCGCGCCGGCGGGCGCGGGCGACGAAGGGCGCGCGTGGTAGACTCGGGGTGTGTCTCCTTCCACGCTCCTCCGGGTGTTCCTCCTGATCACGGCCGCCCTCGCGGCGGCCTGTAGCACGCTCGACCCGAGGCACCTGTCGGCCTCGGAGCAGCGGCAGCCGCGCTGCAGCGACAAGTTCGCCGCGTGCGCGCCGCCCGCCTCCTACGAGGCGACGGTGGACGCGAGCCGCCTCGAGCTCCGCAAGCAGATCCAGCTCGCGCTCCGGATGGACGTCCCGGAGAACGTCTCGAGCGACGCCGCCGCCCTCGTCCTGCGTCGCGCCGAGAAGGCGGACGTCCCCGCGCTGCTCGAGCTCGCCTCGCTGTACGAGGACGAGTGGGCGATCCTCGGGAAGTGCCAGTGCAAGGGCGAGGAGAACCAGTGGGACAAGAAGCGGATCGGGGCCGTGCTCGCGAAGCGGCTCCCCTCCGCCGAGCTGCGATCCCCGAAGCTCTGGGAGGACCGGATGGCGGCGCCCCTCGCGGCCATCCGCGACCTCAAGCACCAGATGGCGATGCGGGGCCTCTCGGGCGGGGCGACGGACGACCTCGAGGCGGCGCAGCGCAAGGCGGACCTCGAGCTGTGCGAGGCGGTGCACGGCGCGCGCACCTACCTCCTGCCCGACACGTACCGGGACACGGCCTTGGCGGTGCACAGGCGGCGCGACCAGGAGGCGGGGCCGGCGGCGGGCGAGTTCGCCGCCACCGCGATCCAGATCCACGAGAAGGCCAAGGGCTGCACGCTCGCCGCGGCGCCCGCCCCGCCGAAGCAGGCTGCGCCCTCCACGGCGGCGCCGGACGACGAGGACGAGGACCGGTGAGGGCGCGGGTGGTCCCGCGCGCGCCTCAGACCTTGATCTCGTAGCCGAGCTTCACGTCGCTCGCGGCCTGCCCGCCGCGGATGCCCCAGTTCTCGAGGGGCGGATCGTGGAGCACGATCAGCACCGCGTTCCGGGGCACGCCGGCACGCTCGAGCGCCTCGGCCGCGAGCGCGTACAGCCGCCGCTTCGCCTCGGCGGAGCGCCCGGCGAAGAGGTTCGCCTCCACGAAGACGGCATCGGGGCCGTGGCGGGCCTCGAAGTTCCCGGGCGCGTACTCGTGGACGAGCTGGTTGCGGTCGTCGGGCTGGATCTTGAGCGCCTCGACGAACGCGGCGTGGAGCCCGTCGAGGATCGCCTTCTTCTGGGTGTCGGACCGGCCGGCGCGCAGGTGGACGTGGACCATCGGCATGCGCGCGAGTCTAGCCCCAATGCCGGTCAGTTAGCGGCCGGCCGCTAACGGCGAACGCTCCCGTCGGGCCTCGGGCATGGCCCCCGGTCCGACGCCTTCCCCGGCCCGCCACGGCGGCGTTCGGTCCGGGCGACGAGATCGTCGCCGTGCTGCGCGCGCGGTCAGCGCGGAGGCGACACGAAGGCCGACGGAGCGGACACGGTGGACGCGCCCGACACCTCGAAGGAGGCGAGGACGCCGAGGTGATCGGAAGGCGAGAGCCCGCCCGGCGTGTGCGCGTCCTGGTCGAGCCGCCCGGCGCGCGTGGGCCGCAGCTCGGGGGTCGAGAAGAGGAGGTCGATGCGCGACGAGAGGCTCCCGCCGCGCAGATCCGGGTTCCAGCAGCAGGTGAACCCCGCGTCGCCCGGGCTCACCGTCGCCCAGGCGTCCTGCAGGCGCGTCTCCGGCGCGACGTAGCGGCCGTAGCCGCCGGTGCCGGGAGGGAGGTTCATGTCGCCCACGATCACGG
>WNGL01012759.1_pt1 | contig 18326 bp, 21 predicted proteins | sample 5400591 | NCBI WGS metagenome assembly WNGL01 (sample SAMN13153377, study PRJNA577476) | soil metagenome | isolation source: 80 cm soil or saprolite under Garry oak tree replicate 1 | place: USA:California | collected 2016-06-15 | reverse complement strand
CCAGGGGTGCGTGTCCTCAGCCTCCTTCAACAGGTTTCTCGCGAATTCGGCAGGCGGAACCATGGATCGTCTCCTTGCGGTCATTATTGGAGTCGTGATGATACCAGATGTATGATGGCGTCGCTTAGAGCGGTAATGGATCGAATTTCAAAATCTAACGTTACATACACAATCACCGTTTCGAACACCGGAAGACCGGGCAAAGGTCTTACGGCCGAGTACATTACCGTCACGCTTCCCCTGCTGAGAGGCAGAGACCCGGAAGAATTCGAAGTACCGAAACTGGGACCGCAGGAAAAGCGCACGTTCACGATCACTCTCTCCGGAATCGGCGCGAACTCCGGAATTCCACGCGGAACGGTGAAGTGGGAAAGACCGCGATTAGGTTCAGGCGGCACGGATCTTGTTGCAATTTCCACGCCGCTCGGAAGGTAATATCAGAAAGGCCGAAACGGGCGGTCATAGACCGCCCCCTACAGTACCGGCATCAACACTGTAGGCGCGGTCTGTGAACGCGCAACGGCCCGAATTCACGGGAGGACATCATGCAAGACAAAGCCACACGCCGACAATTTCTGAAAGCCGCCGGAATGAGCGGAGCTGCTCTCAGTGTTGGAAATTTGGGGTTTCTCGAGAAGGTGCCGCCCGTATCGGCTCAGGAGGCGCGAGTAACACCGGCATTGGTAAGGCTCAATGCAGGAATCGAGCCGTTGGTCGGGCTGATCGAAGACACGCCGCAGGCGGAACTGCTCGAGCAAGTGGCTCAGCGTATTCGGCAGGGAACCACGTATCAACAGGTGGTCGCCGCCCTGTTTCTGGCGGGCGTTCGCAATATCGCTCCGCGGCCTAATGTCGGCTTCAAGTTCCACGCAGTCATGGTCATCAATGCGGCGCATCAGGAAAGTCTTGCGTCACCGGAAACCGATCGCTGGCTGCCGATATTCTGGGCCCTCGACGAGTTCAAAAAATCGCAGGCGATGGAACAGCACGACAGCGGCTGGAGAATGGCGCCGGTTAACGAAAGCATCGTTCCGCCCCCTCACAAAGCCAAAGCAGCCTTCATCACAGCGATGGACAATTGGGACGAAAAGAACGCCGACGCCGCCATCGCCGGACTTGTCCGATCGGCCGGAGCCAACGAGATCTATGAGCTTTTTTACCGTTACGGCGCCCGCGATTTCCGCTCCATCGGCCATAAAGCGATTTTTACAGGACATAGCTGGCGGTTGCTCCAGTTCATCGGATGGCAGCATGCCGAGGCGGTCTTGCGCTCTCTGGCGTTCGCCTGCTTGAATCACGATGTGAAGAACACGACGCCGGCTCTGAGTGATGAGCCTGCCGACCGGCCCTGGCGGCGGAATCAGAAACTGGTTGCCGGTATGGGCTCAGCCTGGATGAGCGGAAAAGTCGATGATGGCGCGACCCGCGAGATGCTGGCGGCGCTGCGCCAAGGAACCGACGAGGAAGCGTGCGACAAAGCGGTTGCCTTGATCGGCAGTGGTATCTCACCGCAATCCATCTGGGATGCGCTTTTCATTGCGGCCAGCGAAATCGTCATGAGGCAGCCCAACGTTCCCAACGTGCACTCGATGAGTTCCGCCAATGCGCTGCGATATGCGTTCCAGGCGAGCGGCGACGACGTTACGAGAAAGCTTCTAATTCTTCAAGACTGTGCGTTCATTACCCGATTCCGCGATGCCGTGCGAGGCAAGGTCGCCGACCTCCGCATCGACGACGTAAAGCCGCTTGCGGTCAAAGAATCCGCCGGAGCTATCGAGGAGATCTTTAGCGATGTGAGCGCAGACCACCTAAACGGGGCAAAAAAGATTCACTACTATCTGAGCAACGGCGGCTCGCCGCAGGATCTTATGAATGCAGCGAGACGGTTGATCTTTCTGAAAGGACGCGACGCGCACGACTACAAGTTCAGTTGCGCGGTCCTCGAAGATTACTTCAAGGTGAGTCCCGCTTGGCGCAACCAGTTCCTGGCGGCAAGCTCATTCTATTTGAAAGGTAGTGGCGAGAAGGACAACGTTCTGGTGCAAAGAACGCGAGCAGCAATGAAACTATAAGAGATGCCTCTCCCAGAGGTTGAGAGACCTTTGCTTGACTTCAACGGCCAGGGCGGTTCATGGTATACCCACCGCTCGGGAAGGAAGACGAAGGAGATTGTTATGATCACGAAACGTATATGGTCGGGTGCCCTCGCATTCGCGTTCGCCCTCTCCATGAGCATTCTAACTTCGGCCGAAGCTCAGAATAAGGGGCAAGGTCAGCCGGACAAGAGCAAAGCCGGCGGCGGAAAGTTCACGTTCATCCCTCATGCCGACCTCGAAGCCTTGATGAAAACGAACGGAGACCATCCGGCCCGAGTGGTCGATATCGCGAAAAGCTACAATCTCGGCGCCTATCTCCTCCATTTCGATCCGAGGCCGCCGAATACGAACCTGGGCGGCTGGGCTCACAACGATATCTCCGAACTCTATTACGTGATCCGGGGCGCAGGGACGTTCCTAATCGGAGGCGAGCTGGAGAACCCGACGAAAGACGATCCCAACACCGATTCCGTCAAAACGGTTCGGGGACCCAGTGTCAGCGGCAAGATCAACGGCTATACCGCGCAGAAATATGTCGCCGGCGACATTATGATCATTCCCGTCGGTGTTCCACATCTTCCGGGATACGAGGTTACCGAAAAGACCGATATTGTCCGGGTCGTGATCGATCCCGAGAGAGCACTCAATTTGAAATGAATAAAAACAGAAAAGAAGGGGGACCAATGCAACTACTCATCATTATTCTGCTTCTGTTGCCCGGTTCGCTGTTCGCTCAGGAACGCGGCGGCGGCGGACGCGGGGCGGCTCCACTGCCACCGCCGAAGAATCTGAAACTGCTGGATCCGAAAACCGAAATCCGGTTCGTCATGCAGAGCTTCAACGAGGCTCTTGGTGTGCAGTGCACGCATTGTCACGTGCAAGGCGATTTCGCCTCCGACGAGAATCCCAAGAAGGAAGTCGCGCGCAAGATGATCTCGATGGTGCGGCTGATCGACACCAGCTTTCCAAGCAGCGCCGGCGTTTTCCCGGATGGCTACCACGAAGTCGATTGTTCGACATGCCATCGCGGTAACGTGAAGCCGGAGACAGTGGCGCCCAGCAAGTTCTACAACCGGGGTAATTCGTTGGGGAATCCTCCCCCAGCCCAAGTCCCCGGCGTCAGTTTGAAGTTGCTGCCTGTGGAGACGCATGTTCACGGTGCGGACTCCCTCATGGGCGAGTTCCGCGACGCGCTCAGGGTGGACTGCAACTATTGTCACGGCGGCGGAAAGCCTCAGGAGTGGGACCTGAATCCGCGGAAGGATATTGCGCGCAAGATGATTATGCTGGTCCGGCAGATCAATGCCCAATTTCCCGGCACAGGCGTTTTCCCCGTGGGTGAGCAGAGAGTCACGTGCTGGACCTGCCACCGCGGCGATCCGCATCCGGTCAGCCTGGGCAATAAGGCGTATCCTCCGCCTGCTCCGAAGTAGGTGGAAATAGCCACAAAAAGGCACAAAAATCACAAAACTTTTTGTGAATTTTGTGCCTTTTTGTGGCTATTTCCCGCCTCGAGGGGTGGAAAGGGAACCTAGTTCCCCAGCGCGAATGCGTGAATCGCGTTATTGCGTTGTGGATTGATTCCGGCTTGGGAAAACAGATTTGCAGTGATCGCCCCCAAGCCGGTCACGACCGCGACGTACTGCCTTCCATTGACGCGATAGGTGATCGTGCTGTTTTGAATCGGTCCTCCAAGCGCCGTTTCCCAGAGGATCTTTCCCGTACCGGCATCGAACGCGCGAAACTTCTGATTCAGATCTCCCCAGAACACGACATCTCCGGCCGTTACTAATGTCGCGCCATTGCCGGGTGCGCGCCCTTCGTAGAGCCTCTGAATCTCGCCGGTGGTCATATTGATCTTGGCGATGCCGCCGAATTTTTCAGGGTCGAATCCGGGCCGCCGGACACCCGTTCTACGTTCCGGTTGGTTTCCGTTTGCCCGAGTCATGTCCAGGCAATTATCGACATACGGAACATAGAGCGAATTCTTGCCGGGATGATAGGACATAGGCCAATAGCTCTTGGTGTTGTACGCGCAGATGACGTCCGAACCGGCCACGGTATAGAATCGCCAGACTTCCTTTCCCGTCCTGGCATCGTGAGCGACGATGTAACAGTCGACGCGGCCTCCGGCCGTGCAACTGCGCCCCGACAGCACCTTATCGCCGAAAACAATCGTTCCGGCAGTGAGCGACCCGCTCGTTTTTGTTTCCCATCGAAGCTGGCCGGTTCGGGCGTCCAGCCCTAGGATGAAACCATCGGGGGCGGCGAACAGGATCAGGTCTTCGAAGATGCCGAGAGTTTTGGCGCGCGATGGCCCGCCCGCGGGCCGTTTGTACTCCCAGATCAGTTGCCCGTTCGTGGCGTCCAGAGCCTGAACGGCAGTGCCTTTTCCCTGAGACGGGGCCACGATGTACATGACGCCGTCATGAACGATGGGAATGATTTCGATCGTGCCGGGCGGCAAAGGGTTGGACCAGACCTGTGTGAGCCTGCCCGCGTTCTGCTTGTTGATCTGATTCAGCGGGCTGTAGCGCTGCGCGTCATACGTCCGGCTGTACATCAGCCAGTCGTCGTGATTATAACGCTGCGGTTCAGTTAAAATGCCGCCTTACTGCGAGGTCAACTATGAGAACTGTATCTGCGATCTTGCTTTCAATAGCCATCCTGGCGCTGCTTTGCTCTCCTCTTTATGCGCAATGGGTGAAGGTCCCTGCCGGCGGAATTCCGCGCGGAGCCGACGGCAAGCCGAATCTTTCGGCGCCTGCGCCACGAACGGCCGACGGGCACCCGGACCTGTCTGGGGTATGGGAAGCTGCGAATGGCGCCAAGTATGTTCTGAATATTGCGGTGGATCTCAAGCCGGGCGACGTGTCCTTCCAGCCTTCGGCCAAGGCACTCGTCGATCAACGCCTGGACGGATCGCATTCGGGGGAGGATCCGATTGCAAACTGCCTGCCGCAAGGCGTGCCCCGGATCAATGCCTCACCGCCACCCTGGAAGATCATCCAAAGACCGGATTTCATAGTCATTCTGTATGAATCCGCCAACATGTGGCGGCAGATTTTCCTTGATGGGCGCGAGTTAGGAACGGACTTCACCCCAGCGTGGCTGGGTTATTCCACCGGCAAGTGGGAAGGCGACACACTGGTCGTCGAAACCAAAGGTTTCAATGGAAAAACCTGGCTCGATCAGACGGGCAAGCCCACTTCGGATGCTCTGCACGTTACGGAGCGGTTTCGTCGGAAGGACTTCGGGCATATGGATATCCAAATTTCAATCGACGACCCGAAGGTCTATACGAAGCCGTGGACAGTCACCGAACCGGTACGGCTGGCGCCGAATACGGACGTGATGGAGAACATTTGCGAAAACAATCTCGATCTGAAGCACCTGGGGCGGGGACAGTACAAGTGAGCGCCTAAATGACAATTGAACATTCAACAGTGAACAATGAACAATTTTTCGGAAATGTTCATTGTTCACTGTTCAATAGTCATTTGCCATTTGGATTCAGAAGTGTTCCCAGCCCTCAGGTCTCAAGATGGATTGCTGAGTTCCATCGATGAGGAAGACCTGGTTCTCCACTCCAGAGCCGATGATCTCGCCGATCCGTCTTAGAGGCACATTCATTCTCACCTCTGCGAGATCATGCGGCGACACAACGATCAACTCATACTCTTCGCCGCCATGCAGGATGTGATGATCTCCCGCTCCCGGCCATCCCGGCAGCCGGTCCTTGTAGATGCGGGCGGAAACCTTCGACTCCTCCACGATGTGTGTCAGATCGGTGGAAAGTCCGTCACTGATGTCGATCATCGCGTGGGCGCGCTCCAGCAGCGCCGCGCCGAGTTTATGCCGCGGTTCAGGATAAAGATGCCGCCGGGCGGCTGGATTTTTCAGATCGCCCGATCTCAAGCATTCGAGACCAAGAGCGGAACCGCCGATTTGTCCGCTCACGTAGATTGAATCGCCTGGTTTAGCGCCGGACCGGCGAATTGCCTTGCCGGAGGGGACACTGCCGATCATGGAAACGTCGACGAAAATGCGATCGGAGGATGAGGAATCGCCTCCGATGAGGGAAATCTTGAAGTCACCGCACGCCAGGGCGACACCGTCGAGAAAGGAATCTACCCAGGCGCCATCCAAATCGCCCGGCGCTGCGAGTGAGATCAGGAAATGAAGCGGGGTGCCTCCCATAGCGCCCACATCGCTGACATTGGCGGCGACGGATTTGTAGCCGATCGAATCTGGCGGATCGAGATCACGAATGAAATGCGTATTCTCGGCGAGCAGATCGGAGCAGAAAACTAGAGATTGGCCGGCAGGAACGTCAAAAACGGCGGCGTCGTCCCCTATGGGAACAACGACGGGCGATTTGAACCGTTCGCGGATTTTTCGAATGAGGCCGCTCTCGCCGAGATCTTCGAGCTTCACACCGTAGCCTCGGCGCCTTTCGGCAGACGCCGCGGCCCTCGCCGGGGCGTGGCTTTTGGAGGCTTTTTCGCTTCAAGCAGCGCTGCTTTGAAGACGTTCTGGACGTCGTCGACGAAGATGAATTTCATCTCCTTACGGATCGTTTCGTTTATATCTTCGAGATCGCGCTTGTTCAATGCCGGCAGAATTATCGTGTCGATCTTGGCACGGCGCGCTGCCAGGACTTTCTCTTTGATACCTCCGACGGGAAGTACCTCGCCGCGCAGTGTAATTTCGCCCGTCATCGCGATCTTTCGATGGACCGCTTTCTGGGTCAGCAGCGACAGGATCGCCGTTGCCATCGTGACACCGGCCGACGGACCATCTTTAGGGATTGCGCCTTCGGGCACGTGGACGTGAATGTCGTGCTTCGAGAAGAAGTCATCGCTGATTCCAAACTCTTTTGTGTGCGAACGCGCGTAACTGAGTGCCGCCTGAGCCGACTCCTTCATGACATCGCCGAGTTGTCCGGTCAGCGTCAGACCGCCGCGGCCCTTCATTGCTGTGGCTTCGACGAAGAGCACATCGCCGCCGACGGGTGTCCATGCCAGGCCCGTAGCGACTCCGATCTGATCGCGCTTCAGCAGCTCTTCCTGGAAAATTCTGGGACGCCCGAGGAATTGGTCCAGATTGTCGGTATGAATTTTCCGGGTCGTCTTTTCGCCGAGCGCAACCTGTTTGGCGACCTTGCGGCAGGCCGCGGCGATTTCGCGTTCCAGGTTCCGTAACCCTGCTTCCTGCGTGTACAGATTGATAATGGCGCGGAGACCTTCATCGGTAAATTGGATCTGCTCGTTCGTTAGACCGTGCTCTGCGATCTGTTTCGTAATCAAGTGCCGCTTCGCGATCTCGACTTTCTCCTCTTCCGTGTAACCGCTGAGCTGGATGATCTCCATGCGATCCCGAAATGCCGGCTGTATCGGATCCAGCATGTTCGCGGTCGTAATGAACATCACGTTCGAGAGATCGAAGGGCACGCCAAGATAGTTATCTCTGAAGGCGAAGTTTTGCTCCGGGTCGAGAACTTCGAGTAATGCCGATGAAGGATCGCCGCGGAAATCCGCTCCGATTTTATCGACCTCGTCCATCATGAAAACCGGATTGTTGGTGCCGGCCTGATGAATGCTTTGGATGATTCGTCCCGGCATGGCGCCGACGTACGTCCGGCGATGGCCGCGGATCTCCGCCTCATCGTGCACACCGCCGAGGCTGATTCGAACAAATTTGCGGCCCAAAGCGCGAGCGATGGATTTTCCGAGTGAAGTCTTGCCAACACCCGGCGGGCCGACCAAGCACAGGATTGGTCCTTTCGTGTCCTTCTTCAGCTTGCGCACGGCGAGATGCTCGACAATTCGGTCTTTGATCTTCTCGAGACCGTAATGATCTTCATCGAGAATCTTCTGGGCCTTCTTCAGGTCGAGATTGTCTTTCGTGGATTTCGACCATGGCAGCGAAACCATCCAATCCAGATAATTGCGCAGCGTGGCGGTCTCGGCCGCATCCGGATGCATACGTTCCAGGCGTCCAAGTTGCCGTTCGGCTTCTTCGGTCACCTCGGACGGCATTTTGGCCTTTTTGATTTTCTTGCGGTACTGCTCGATCTCTTCCTGCAGTTCATTTCCTTCACCCAATTCCTGTTGGATCGCTTTCATCTGCTGGCGAAGGTAAAACTCGCGCTGGCTCTTATCCATCTCGCCACGGGCTTGCGTGTTGATGTCGTTTTGAATTTCGAGGACTCCGATTTCTTTCGCCATCAACTCATGAACACGCCGCAGGCGCGCTACAGGATCCAGCAACTCGAGGACCTCCTGCGCTCTATCGATTTTCAAATCGAGATTGGAGGCCACCAGGTCCGAGAGCCGGCCCGGATCATCGATTTGGGTTGCGATCGCCACGAGATCGGGTGAAATGTTTTTGCCGAGCGACACCATCTTTTCCAGAGATGACTTCACGTTGCGGATGAGAGCTTCGAGTTCCGGTGAATCCGGTACGACTTGGGGTTCCGTCTTCGGCTCGACTTTAGCAGTGATATACGCTTTCGAGTCGTCGAAATACTCCACTTTTGCGCGCGAGAAGCCTTGAACCAGGATTCGCACACGGCCGTCGGGCAGTTTCAGCATTCGCATGATCACCGAAACGGTACCGAAATGGTGCAGATCCTCCGCCTTCGGATCATCGACGTTGGCGTTTTTCTGCGACGCAGAATCATCCGGTTTTCGGAAAGAGCTTGATCCACCGCCTTCGCCGAACGATCGCGGTTCACAAATAACGGCACGATCATGTAGGGGAAAACGACGATATCCGGCAGCGGCAATACCGCGAGAACGTCCGGAATACTGACTTGTTGTTGTTCAGGACCTTGATCTGCTTTGACCAATTCCATGCTCATAATCTATATGCCTAAACGAACAGTATGCACGAATGCCACCCTCACCCGCCGTTTCGCGGCCCGAATTTCACAGGATCGGAATATTCACCACCTCTGGCTTAGACTTCGGCAGCTGGATTTTCATGAGTCCGTCCTTTAATTCTGCTTTGGCCTGCCTGTAATCGACTGCCAGATTGATTGAGATTTCGCGGCGGAAGGGGCCATAGGTCCGTTCGAGGCACAGGTATTTCGCGACCCTGTGATCAGGGGGCGTTTGCCGCTTCAAGCCGGAAATGATCAGAACCCCATCGTTCCAGGCCAATTGGATATCCGAGCGATGCACTCCGGGCATTTCGACAACGATGACAATTTCGTCAGTTCGCTCGCAGACATCGACGGTGGGCGTCCAGGTTGCTCCTTCCCGTGGTTCTCGAACGAATTCGAAATACATGAAAAACTATTCCCGGCTTTTCAGGAGATCTTTCAGTTCCGTCATGAATTCCTGGACATCCTTGAAGTCCAGGTAGACGGACGCGAATCGAACGTACGCGACTTTATCGAGATTCTTCAGTTCATTCATAATCATCTCACCAACGCTCCGGGTAGTGACCTCTCGTTCGCTCGATTCCTGGACCATCGCTTCGGCTTTGTCCGCGATCGTTTCGAGTTGAATCATTGAAACCGGCCGTTTTTCGCACGCCTTCAGCAAACCAGCCAGAACTTTTTGCCTGTCGAATCGCTCTCGGCGCCCATCCTTCTTGACGGCCATATAGGGTATTTCGTCGATGCGCTCGTAACTGGTGAAGCGCCGCTGGCATGCGAGGCATTGCCGACGCCGGCGAATCGCGTCGCCTTCCTTGCTCTCGCGCGAATCGACGACTTTATCCTGAAGATGGCCGCAGAACGGACATTTCATTATGTTATTCCACCGGCACTGCTCTGAGATCCTTCAACGACAGCCCATGAGATAGCATATAGATCCCACCGGCCAGAACAGTCGGGACGTAGCTTGAAACCCACGCCACCAGCGAGGTTGCGATTGCTTTCTCGGCGGGCACAATGAAGAACGTAGTCATGCAGAAGACATACCCTGCTTGAAAACCCCCTCCGATGCCCGGGACTTGCGCGATCGATCCGATTGCTGCGCCGACCATGACCAAAGTTGCGGCTGCAATCGAGAAACGAAAATTCATTCCAAGCAGCATGAACCAAAACTGCAGGACGATGATGATCCAGACCAGAACGGAATGTGCAATCACCAGTCCGAAGCTACGTCCGCGGTCAAGGAACGACAAGCCTTGCGAGAAACTCTTCAACAATGAGGCGAGCCGCGCGATGGGTACGTAGCGGACGATGCGTTCCACATTCGCTCGGAAAAAAAACAGGACGACCAGAACGGCAATCGAGCCGGCAACCATCATCCATGCCGTGTTTTTCATGAGCGTCACCGTGTGTTCGGCCGCCGAAGGGACCTCGACCAATAGTAATGCCCATCCAAACAAGGCGATGATCATGAGCGTGTCGAGGAAACGCTCTACGATGATGGTTGCAACCGATGCCGTGAGTGGAATCTGTTCGCGTCGCGTAAGCCAAAGTGGCCGCACGAGCTCGCCCGCTCGTCCGATCAGGTATATCGCTGAAAATCCCAAAACATTGCTGCTGATCAGCGGCCCCATGCGGATGGATTTCAAGGGGTTCAGCAAGACCTTCCATCGAAAGGCGCGAGCCACATACGTCAGCAGGGTTGCAGCGATCGATGCCGTGAGCCAGCCCGGTTGAACATTCCATAAGCTCGACACAAACAACGACCAATCAAAATGCCAACCTGCAAGACGATACAATGCAACGACTATAATTGCTGACAAGATCAATATTAACAACAACTTCCGGTTCATAACTGCGCGATTATCTCAGAAAGGTAACAATAATTTGAAACTTTTATTCGCGAGGCCTCGTTTACTTACATCGAGGCAGCGGAAGCAATAGGGTTGCAAACTACCGACGCGGAGTTGGTGAAACGGTGCCTGGCCGGCGACCATTGCGCCTGGGAAACTGTCGTCCGCCAATACCAGCAGCGGATCTACAATCTGGCTAAGCACTGCACCGGGAGATTTGATGAAGGAGAGGTTATTCTGATCGTGATCGGTCTGGCCAAGGTCATCGAATATTTTCAAGCGCAGTCGCAACACACTCGGGATCGAAAGGAGGGCGAATGAGATCTTGCCGGAGTACCGGAGCAATCTTCTGGGGTCTCACGTTGACGGCGATCGGGGCGCTGCTTCTCTTACGAAATTTTGCGTACCCCATTCCCATATGGAGATATGTTGCACGTTATTGGCCCGCTTTGCTGATCGGTTGGGGTGTGTTGAAAATCGTCGATTACTATCGGCGCAGAAACGCAGGCGACAATCAACCGCTATTCTCGGGTTGGGAGGTCGCCTTACTCATCTTTGTGATCTTCGCAGGAACCGCCGTGACGACCGCTGCGAATATCAGCTCTGATCTCGGCAATATTTTTGAGATTGGTGATATCGATCTGTGGGACATCACTGGAAACAACTTCACTTTTGACGAACACCGCGAGGCGCCGGTGCCGTCGGGTTCGAATATCGAAATCGTGAATTTCTACGGGAATGTCGATGTGCGTCCTTCCGACTCCGATCGCGTCGTTCTCGATGTGAAGAAAACGCTTCGCGCATCGAACAAGGAAGAAGCCGAGCGGCTTTCCAAGGATTTCACATTTTCAATCAGCAACATCGGTAGCGGATACCGAATCGCGTCGAATCGAGAGAGCGGCGTGGAGTTTGGGGGCATTCCACGCCAGCGATATAAAAGCTCGCTAACGATTCAGGTACCTAAACGTTCGGCGCTTCGGCTCAACAATCGCAACGGCAAGGTCAGCATTCAGGCTGTGGACGGAACTCAGGAAGTGTCGAATCGCTACGGACAGGTGGATGTGCACAATATTACAGGGACTGTACAGGTCGAGAATCGGAACGGAAGCGTAACGGTGCAAGACGTCGCCGAGTCGGTCAGAATCCGCAACAGGTTCTCTGTGACGGCGGTCAAGAGCATTGGCGGCAGCCTGGACGTTGAGAATAGAAATGGATCCGTAGATGTTTCGGGCGTGAAGGGTAACGTATCGATTTCAAACTCCTACGCCGCCATCAGTGTCGAAAACGTTCAAGGTGCACTCACGATCGACGGCCGCAACGGCGATTTGTTCATGTCGTTGTTGAGCCCACCCCAGAAAGATATTCAGATCTCCAGCCGTTACGGTAATGTCACTCTGGAGCTTCCTTCAAATTCATCCTTCAGCATCGATGCCCAAATCGAATTTGGCGAAATCCATTCGGAGTTCCAAGGACTCAAGATGGCTGCATCGAATCGTGAACGCTCCTTGAACGGACGAGTGGGAGCCGGTGGACCGCAGATCATGATTGCAGCTCGCAACGGCACGATTCACCTCGGCCGGAAGGGGTAAATCGTCCGGTGCCGATCAATCGCATTTATCTCGTTGGCTTCATGGGGTCGGGAAAAACCACGGTTGGGCGGCGCCTGGCAAAGAAACTCGGCTGGAAATTCATCGACCTCGATGAGGAAATTGAGCGTAGCGAGCGGTGCACAATAGCCGATATCTTTCGCGCGCGCGGCGAAGCCCATTTCAGGGAGCTTGAACGCCACACATTGAAACGGATTTCATCTTGGAAACATGCCGTCATAGCGCTCGGAGGTGGAGCATTTCTCGATCCGGAAAACCGCTCGATTGCGGAATCCACAGGTTTGACGGTTTGGCTCAAAGTATCTTTCGCGAATGTCGGCGATCGTGTGAAAATCGACGGTACCCGGCCTAAGTTCACCAGCAAAGAACAGGCGGAAAAGCTATATCTAAGCCGGGACTCCTATTACTCGCTGGCGAAACTTCACGTCTCGACGGATAATGGCACACCCGAAACGATTGCAGACGAGATCGTAGAGGCCGTTCGGAAGTCATGAACGTTTTTCTCTCATTGCTTTTATTGTTCGCGCCGGTAAAGGTCGAGCAGGGCCGCTTCACCATTTCTAAGGATGGCAAGAGGATGGGAACGGAGGAATTCTCGGTGGCCAGGCGCGGATCCGGATACGTTGTTGAAGGCAAGACGACCATTGGGAATGACGTCATTTCCAGTCAAATGGAATTGAATGAGAAACTCAGCGTAACCTCATATCGGGCCTCCAGCCGTGAGGGTTCCATCCAGCTAAAAGTGACGCCTCCGGTCAGCGAGTTGCAGTCGATAGTTCAGGGAGAGACGTCGACGGCAGACTTCAGATTTCCCGAAGGCGGGGTCATCCTCGACAACAATTTCTTTCATCACTACCTGATCTTGCTGTATCGCGTCCAGGCGGGACAGAGCTCGTTTTCCGTCTTTGTACCGCACGACCTAAGGGTGGGGGCGGCCACAGTGCGCGCCGCGGGCCCGCGCACCTACGACTTGGAGGTTGGGGAAGTGAAGCTGCAGGCTACAATAGAGGCTGACGGCAGCCTCACGAAACTGACCGTACCGGCGGCGAATGTGGTTGTCCAGAGGTAAACTGTAGGGGCGATTTATGCACTAAGGATCTGGTCGTTTGGTCACTAGGTTATTTTGACAACTACATTACACAACCCACAACAGACATTCGACATTTGACAGGTTGTGGCTCTCGTCAGTTTTTCCGCCGAAGAGGCTTATGGACATTACCGATTATGGAGCAATAGGTCAGATCGCGGTCGCTTTCGCCGCCGGACTGGTTTCATTCTTATCGCCCTGTGTGTTACCCCTCGTCCCCGGTTATATATCCATCGTTTCGGGGTCCTCATTGGATCAGCTCAAGGCCCGGGAGAAGGACGCTTCTCTTCTCCGAACAGTGTTGCTGAACTCCGTCATGTTCATTGTTGGCTTTTCGCTGACGTTCATCCTACTGGGTGCCTCAGCGACATGGATCGGACAGGTCCTCGTCTCTCGGATGCAATTACTGGGCAGGATTGCCGGACTGATCCTCATTGTGTTCGGCATTCATCTGCTCGGCATTGTCAAGATCAACGCGCTCTACCAGGACAAGCGCTTTCATAACATCGAAAAGCCACGCGGAATTGCGGGCGCATTTGTGTTGGGTTTGGCGTTCGCGTTCGGCTGGACGCCCTGTATCGGTCCCATCCTGGCGGGTATTCTGACCATTGCCAGCACGAAACAGACGGTCACCGACGGGATGTTTCTATTGGCCGCATATTCAGCCGGTCTGGGAATTCCGTTTCTCCTGACCAGCCTCGCTCTGAACAAATTCTTATCTTTTTATGGCCGGTTCAAAAAGCACTTCCATGCAGTGGAAGTTGCGAGCGGCGCTCTGGTCATTGCCGTCGGCTTGCTGATGGTCACGGGCAGTCTCTCTCGCCTCGCCACCTGGTTTTCATTCCTGAATCGTTTCGCGCTCTGAGCGAATTCACCGGACCACAGGTAGATCGATAAAACTGGTGTAATAGACGCGCTGTGTTGCTTTGACGTAGTCGGACGATTTCGCGAAGAAAATATTCGGCACGAACGTCTGAGGGTTGCGGTCGTAGAGCGGGAACCAGCTCGATTGAATCTGCACCATGACACGGTGTCCCGGCAGGAATACATGATTTGCGTTTGGAAGAACGAATTTATACGTCAACGGGACATTCGGCCTCAGCGCTTTCGGATGTTCGAAACTTTCCTGGTAGCGGCCCCGAAAGATATCCATCGCGATCCCCAATTGATACCCGCTCATTTCGTCCTGACTCGGAACTTCGTCGGGATAGACGTCGATTAATTTTACAACCCAGTCGCTATCTGTACCGCTTGTCGAAGCGACGAGATTCACCATTGGCGCTCCAGCGATGTGGAGCGGCGCCGTCAATGGCGCTGTCATGTAGGTGAGAACATCGGTACGATCGGCGAATGCCCGTTGGTCGGTGACCAGCCAGCGTCTCCACGCATCCGAGTCTCCAACACGAACGGGACGCGGAATATACGGGACAGGTTTGACGGGATCGGAAACGTATTCGTCATAGTCGCTGGCGCCGTCCTTTGACGCTGCGGGAGCGTTGAACGAGAGTCCAAAACCCGGAGTGAGATAGAGCGGCTTGGACTTCACCGCGCATCCGGCCTCGCACGCCTGCGGCCACGACTTGAAGCGATCCCAGTGGTTCTCGCCGGTGTTGTAGATGAATACCGGCGGCGTATCGGTCTTCGGCGCTCCATCCTTCAGGTATTGATCGAAAAACGGTTTGAGCACGTCGCGGCGGAATTGGAGCGCGGTGTCGCCGTCCCATTTCAGAGGTCCCAGAGTCGTGCCGTTGTAGTTCACACCGCTGTGGCGCCACGGGCCCATGACCAGGAAGTTCTTTGTATTCCCGGCGTCCTTCGATTCGGCGGCCAGATAGCAGTGAATGGCGCCCCACATGTCTTCCTGATCCCACAGTCCTTGAATCCACATTGTGGGAACATTCAGGGGCTGCGCAGCCATGATTTTGTCGAGGGCTTGCGCCTGCCAAAACATGTCGTAGGCGGGATGCTCGGAAATCTTGCGCCACCATGGCAGTTGATCGAGGCCTGCCGAGCGGGCAAAATCACCAGCAGATCCAGCGCGCCGGAAGTTCTCGTAATCGTCCCGAGTTTCCCGGACGACGGGGTTGCCATCACTTTTGACTGTGGTTTGATCGGTGAAGTAATCGAAGTTCACCTGGCGGAATGCGCCAAAATGGAACCAGTCGTCTCCCATCCAACCATCGACCATGGGGCTCATTGGCGCAGCGACCTTTAATGCTGGATGCGGATTGACCAGCGCCATGACGACGGTGAATCCTTCATACGAGCTTCCCAGCATGCCGATTTTGCCATTGGATTCCGGCACATTTTTCACGAGCCACTCGATGGTATCGTATGCGTCGGTAGAGTGATCCACCATGCTCGCATTGAGAGGACCTCTCAACGGCCGGGTCATTACGTATTCTCCTTCCGACCCATACTTGCCGCGAACATCCTGAAATACCCGGATGTACCCGTCCGCAGCGAACACCTCATCGCCTTCCGGCAGAATGGCAAGCATGCGCGTCGATTGAGTTCGTTCCGTACGTCTGGTGGCGTTGTACGGTGTGCGAGTCATGATCATCGGTGCGTTCCTGGCGCCTTTCGGAACAACGATGACCGTATGCAGCTTGACGCCGTCGCGCATCGGAATCATGACGTCGCGTTTGACATAGTCGTACGACGCCGTTGGCGTTTCGAATTTCGGTGGAATGTCGGGCGTCAGCGGAGAGATTTGCGCCTGAATGACTGCGGCGCCCACGAGTAATATGGCCGCGAGCAAGCACTGCCGAATGGTTGTGGAGAGCATGCAAAAATTCTAACGCGCCGTTTTGGTCGGTGGATATGAAAATGCGCCCGCGTTCTCACGGCTGGGCGCTACCTGCTTGCGCTTCCGGGAAACCCGCTACAGTTGGGAAAACCTCTTGACAGAAAATCCACCAATCCCTAAAAGAGAGTCAGCGATCGGCACAATGACGTGCTAATTTGACAACGAAGTCCTCAAACAGCGCGTTTGAGGACTTTTTTGTTTGGGTGGCGGAGGCAAGGGTTCTTTATGGTTTTGATCAGGGTTCAGTACGATGCATACAACCGTCAGTTTAAACTTCTGGACCGGGCGCTGGTAGGCGCGCTCGAAGATGGAGAGACGTATGTGCTGATCGCGGACGTCTCGGTTGAAGATTTCAGACGAACCGCTGTTCCGGATATTCATTCGAAACTCGAAGAGGCCTACTCACCGCTGAGCCTGGTAACATCAGGGCTTTCGTGATCTAAGCCGTTAATCATTAATCGTCATCAATTTTCATTTCTCATTTGGATCTTTCTTGATTCAGTCACAGATTCGCCAAGAAGAGAGAATAGCCTTCGGAACCTGAAGTGCAATTCCTTAAGGTAGGTATTGCCGATGAGCCCAAATGTTTACGGCATAAATCCTAAGGAACGTTTACGTCATCGTTTTGAGTGCTTCGGCTTCGTTGTTGAACACCTCGAATACGGTAAGGAGCTTCGTGATTTGCAGGAGATCCTGAACGCGGCGGGTGAGGTTCAGCAGCTTGAGTTGGCCGCCCTTATTGCGAACAGTCGTGAACGAACTGACGAGTTCGCCGAGCCCGGAACTATCGATGTAATCGACGTCGGCCAGGTTTAACAGAAACTTCTGATGGCCGGCGGCAAGAAGTTTTCCAATGCGATCGCGTAAGACAAGCGTGCCTTCCCCCATCGTGATCCGGCCGCTGAGATCCAGAATGACGACGTCGTCCAGACGCCTCGGATTGACGAGCATGCTCATTTCGGGCGAGCTCCATCCATCCCAGGAAGTCTCTTCAGCATGCGGAGCCGGCATCCGCCGCCTTCTCTCGGCAAGAGATCGACTTCATCCATAAATGACCGGATGATCAAGATGCCCCGCCCGCTCGGCTTCAACAGATTGGCTTTGTCGGTGGGATCGGCGACGTTGTCCAAGGTGAAACCACATCCCTCATCTTCAACAATGATTTCGATGGCATCGCCGCTGGATGAGATCCGGAGGGTGGCTTGTTTGGCGGGATCGGCTTTATTGCCGTGTTGAATGGCATTGATCATGGACTCACTGATGCTCAGCTCGATCCAATGCGCCATTTCGTTGTTGAGCTTGTATGCCTTTACAGCCTCCGCGATCAAGTCGTGCACCGCCTCCATTTGCTCGATCCGGCTCGGAATCGTCAGCTCGAAACTACGCCTTCTTTTTGAAGTCATTGCCTCTTGGTAACACGAGGTTTATGCAAAGTCAATGACCGTGCTAATCTCCGCCTATGGATAGTCTGGAAATCAAGCCGGCCGAGAGACTGAGTGGAGTAACGCCTGTGGCCGCTGATAAATCCATCAGTCACCGTTTGGCGATGATTGCCGCAATAGCCGAAGGCGCGACCACAATCCACAATTTTGCGGAAAGCGTCGATTGCCAAAGTACGCTGGAATGTTTACGGAATCTTGGCGTCAAAGTCGAACGCACCAGGTCGTGGCTCACAATTCACGGCCGCGGCCTTCATGGACTGGAGCCGCCCCCGCAAGCCCTGGACGCAGGAAATTCGGGCACCACGGTGAGATTGATGTCCGGCCTCCTCGCCGGATGCCGGTTTGAATCAACCTTCGTTGGAGACGAGTCGCTTTCGCGCCGGCCTATGAAACGGATTATCGATCCGCTGCGGCGATTTGGCGCCACGATTGAAGCCAGAGACGGAAATTACCTTCCGTTAAAAATCCTGGGCCGTCCCCTTAACGCCATCGACTTCACCCTGCCGATTCCCAGCGCCCAGGTGAAATCGTGCGTGCTGCTGGCAG
>WNGL01003728.1_pt1 | contig 18326 bp, 19 predicted proteins | sample 5400591 | NCBI WGS metagenome assembly WNGL01 (sample SAMN13153377, study PRJNA577476) | soil metagenome | isolation source: 80 cm soil or saprolite under Garry oak tree replicate 1 | place: USA:California | collected 2016-06-15 | reverse complement strand
CACACCGACCGGCGCGGGAACGCTTTCCAGCACGATCGAGAAGGCGCCGGCGTCCTCGAGCGCGAGCGCGTCGTCGATGAGACGCCGCGCGGCGCGGGCGGTCTTCGCCTGCACCTTGAAGCCGCCGAGCTGCGCGACACGCTGCGGCGTGAGACCCACATGCGCCATGACGGCGATGCCGTTCGCGGTGAGGGTGCGGACCGTCTCGACGACCTCAGCGCCGCCTTCGACCTTGATCGCGTCCATGCCCGCCTCTTTCAGGAAGCGCGCGGCGTTGCGGAGAGCGTCGGACGGGGTCGTCTGGTACGAGCCGAAGGGCATGTCGCCGATGAGAAGCGGCCGCGTCGCGCCGCGGGAGACCGCGGCCGCGTGCCGGACCATGTCGTCCATCGTCACGGGGACGGTGGTCGGATAGCCGAGCACGACCATGCCGAGCGAGTCGCCGACGAGGATGACGTCGATGCCGGCCTGATCGACGAGGCGCGCGAAGGCCGCGTCGTAGGCGGTCATCATCGTGATGCGTTTGCCGTCGCGCTTCATCGCGACAAGGTCGGGGACGGTGATCTTCTTCGGGGCCGGTGTGGATACGCCGCCGTACTGATCGCTCACTTCGAACCTCCGTCCAGGCCGGCTACGGGCCGGTCCCGGCGTCAACCCAATCGTACCGCGGCGCTGTATCACGCACGATTCATTCCAGATCGCGGATCGATGGCAAGAGAAGACCCGCGAGCGTCAGCGCGACCGTGATAGCACCGGCGACGATGAAAACGAACGCCGGCCCTTCGGTCTCGGCGAGGAGCGCCGCTCCAACTGGAGCGAGGGGCATCAAGAGGGTCCCCCCGAAGTAGTCAACGCTTGTGACTCGACCGAGGAGCCGTCGCGGTACGTGGACTTGAAGCGCGGTGACCCACAACACCCCGAAGCACGCGAAGCTCAGTCCCTGGATCGCCCCGGCCACGAATGCGCCTGGAACCGTCGGGACGAGCCCGTAGATGAGAAGCGCGACTCCGCTTAGGGCGCCGAAGACGTATATCGCCAGACCGGTTCGGCGGACGCGTACTTGCGCGATCGCGGTAGCGCCGATCGCCTCACCGACGCCGACGGCCGCGCTGATGAGGCCGTACGTCACGGCGCCGCCGCCGACGACTGAGGTCACGAGGAGCGGGAGCCCGACCGCGACCGCGCCGACGAATGCAGCGGCGATGAACGACCACCCGAAGATGGTGACCCAAAGCCATTGCACCGAGAAGACGAAGGCGAGTCCCTCGCGGATCTCGTGGACGATGGAAAGGCGCTTCTCGGTCGCACGCGGCCGCGCCTTCGTGAGCGCGACCGCGCCGGCCGACACGAAGAATGTGACCGCGTCGAACGCGAACGCTGCCGCCGGTCCGGCGGTCGCGACGAGGAGGCCGCCGACGACCGGGCCGCCGACCCGGGCGCCCTGCCGCGAGAGACCCTGAACGGCGTTGCCTGCGACCAGGATCTCCTCGGGAACGAGCTCCGGGATGATCGCGCCAAGCGCCGGGACGCTGAAGGCGCTAGCCGCCCCGAAGAACGCCGCCGAAACGTAGAGGTGCCACAACTGAAGTGCGCTCGCGAATCCCAGGGTCGCCATGGCGCCAACGGTGAGACCGCTGGCGAGCTCCGTGACGACGATCAGGGTCCGGCGAGGGACGCGATCGGCCACCGCGCCGCCGATCAAAAGGAACACGAGGCTCGCTCCCGTGAAGGCCGAAACGAAGGTGCCGAGCTCGAGCGCCGAACCACCGAGCTGCAGCACTTGGAAGGGGTACGCGATGTTCGAGACGAAGGACCCGAGCAACGTCAGGGTCTGCCCGGTCCACAGCAATCGGAAATCCCGGTGGCGAAGCGGCTCGACGATGCGCGGAAGACGCACTACCGAAAGCGCGTCGCCGCGACGAGCACGACTCCGCCGACCACCGCGAGCGGGATGGCCGGCGCGAGCGCGGGGAAAGTGCTCAGCGCGAACGCACCGGCCGCCGCACCGAGCGCGAGCGCTACAACGATCGAGGCGCGACGCCGGCGATCTTCGCTGACCGAGCCGAGAGCGCTCAGTTCGCTCAGAAGACCGGTGAGCGTCCCGGTGACGTACGTGGTCGACATACCGGGCGCGAGCGCTCGAGCGGTCGCGGCCTGAATCCCCATCGCCACACCCGAGAACGCGATGAGCGCCACGGCTTTCGTCCCGTCGGGGTGTGCTCCGGTGAGGAGCCAGCCGATGAGGAATGCGGCTTGAAGTAGCCACTCGAGCGCGAGCGCGCGGGTCACCTTCGGCGACCAGTGCGTCTCGATGGCGACCGCGCCGACGATCCGGGCACCGGCGACGACGCCGGCGCCGTACGCGACCAGCGCAACGATGGAGCGCAGCGCGTTTCCGAACGCGCCCTGTCCGACCGCGAGCCCGAGCAGGACGATGTTGCCGGTCATCACCGCAGTGAACACATCGAGCCGCAGGAGCGCGACCGCATCGACCGACCCCGCCGCGAAGGTCAGCGCGACAAGAAGGAGGTCGCGACGTCGGAGCTCGCGCACGTGTCAGCCGGCCGCGAGCTCGCCGATGACGTCGGGAAGCGTCGAGAGGTCGCGAAGGACGCGGGTCGGCGATGTCTCGAGCGTTTCCCCGTGCCGGTCGATGAAGACCGTCCGGAATCCGAGTGCCGCCGCCGGCCGCATGTCGTGGAACTGGCTCGCGCCGACATGCACGGTCCGCTCGGCTGACGCGCCGGTGCGTTCGAGGAAACGGCGCCAGTGCCCGGTCGCCGGCTTGTAGCTGCGCGCGTCCTCGGCGGTGATCGCGATGTCGGGCCGGATGCCGAGGCGGCCGATCGAGAGCTCAAGGAGATCCCGGTCGACGTTCGAGAGGATCGCGATGTACCGACCTTGATCGACGAGCGCACGGAGCGCGGCGGGGACTTCGGGGAAAGGCCGCCAGTCGGCCAGCGAAGACGGCAGCGGCGAGGGCTTGTCATCCGGGATCGGCGCATCGAGTGAGCGAAGGACGCGGCGACCGACGCGATCGAGCACGTCCTTATAGAGGTGAAACCCCTCGGCTTCGAACTGGGCCTCCATCGAGATGTACCACTCGGCGAGCGACCGGCGGTCGGTTCCTGGGGACAGCAACGGGAGGAGCGCGTCGGTGATCCCGCGCTCCCAGTCGATGAGGGTCCCGTAGCAGTCGAACGTCACCCACTCGACCGGCATGTTCACCACCCTCGGAAACGCGCGAGGGCGAGAAAGACCGCAGCGGGAAGGAGTCCGACGAATCCAGAGGCCAGCGCGCCCGCGAGGTACGGATGGACCGGCAGTCGTGTGCCAATCTCGGCCGTCAGCCAGAGCGGCGCGATGATCCAGGCTGAAATGTGCTCGTTCGCGCTCCACAGGAGGAGTGACACGCATCCCCAGAAGAGTCCGAACGCGACTCCCATGAAGAGCACGATGGCGATGGTCTCTTTTGGCATGCCGTCAATGGAGCTGCGGCAGGATGGAAGTCGCGAAGTACGCGCTGTCCTCGAAGGTAGCGAGCGCGTCACGCGTCGACGTCGGCGCGGCGGCGTGGCGCTCGGGATTGGAGAGCGCCGCGATCCGCTTCAGCACCGGCGATGGATCGAGATGGGCGGCACGCGCGCTCAGATACAGATCGCCGAGTGACATGAGCCAGTCGCGGTAGTCGCGCCGCTGATCGTCAATTGACGCGACCGCGACCCCCCGCTCGAGCCACTCGGGCCGGCCACCCTGCTTGAGGATGCGCGACGCGTACGCGAGGTAGTCGTCCAGAAGAAGGTGCGCCTTGCGCTCGTAAACGATGCCGCGGATGATCGCGCAGCGCGGCGGATCGGACCGCGCGTAGAGGTCGCAGATCTCGTCGAAGACGGCGAAGACCTCGTCGCGCGGGCCGAGCCCGAGTCCCGCCGCCGCGTTCGCGGCCTGCGGTAAGCGCGCCATGAGGTTCGAGAGCTTCCCTTTCTTCGGTCCGAACGCTGCGTCGAACGCGCGATCTCGCTGCTCTCGCCACATCCGGATCGGCGCGTCGAGCCGTTCGAGCCGCTCCCTAAGCTCCTCGAGCGACGGCTCGTCGGTCATCGCGCCAAGCGTTCCGCGAGCTTTTCGACCAGGCGCCGCGCGACCTCGGTCTTCTTCAGAAGAGGCAGCTGCTCCACGCCATCCGCGCTGACGAACGCGACCTGGTCGTCGTCCGAGCCGAACCCCGACTGTGGAACCGCGACGTCGTTTGCGATGACGAGGTCGAGCTTCTTATCCCTGAGCATCCGGCTGGCCTCGGCGGTCGCGTCGCCGGTCTCCGCCTTGAACCCGATGACGATCGTGCCGGGCCGGCGCGACGCGACGATCGCCTTGAGCAGGTCCGGATTCTCGATCAGCCGAATCTTCATCTCGTTGCCGAGGTCTTTCTTCTTCATCTTCTTCGTTGCGCGCTCGATCGGTCGGTAGTCGGCGACCGCGGCCGCCATGATCACGGCGTCCGCGCGGGGCAGGTGCGCGAGGATCGCGTCCTTCATGTCATCTGCACTCTCGACGGGAAAGGTGCGCACGCCAGCGGGGGCGACGAGGGCGGTCGGACCCGTGATGAGGGTCACGTCCGCGCCGGCGTCGCGCGCGGCGGCCGCGATCGCATAGCCCATCTTGCCGCTCGAGCGATTCGAGATGAACCGAACCGGATCTACCGCCTCGAGCGTGGGACCGGCAGTGACTACGACCGAGCGCCCCGCGAGTCCCCGGGACAGGCCGAGCGCGTCGTCGATCTCGGCCTCGATGCGCTCCAGCGAGGCGAGACGCCCCGGGCCGATGTCGCCGGAGGCAAGTGGCCCCGTCTCCGGGTCGATCACGCGAACGCCGCGCGCCCGGAGAGCGGCGACGTTCGCCTGCGTCGCGGCGTGCTGCCACATGTGCGTTTCCATCGCCGGCGCGACGATGACCGGCGCGGACGTCGCGAGCACCGTCGTGGCGATCAGGTCGTCGGAGAACCCGTGCGCGAGGCGTGCGAGGACGTGCGCGGTCGCGGGCGCGACGACCACGACGTCGGCCTGGCGGCCCATGGCGACGTGGCCCGCGGAGCGCTCGTCCTGCATCGTGAACATCTCGATCTCGACCGGCCGATGGGTGAGGGCCTGAAACGTGAGCGGAGTGACGAACTCGGCCGCGCTCTTCGTCATGACCACCTGGACCGTCGCGCCCGCCTGCACCATCCGACGGGCGAGCTCGACCATCTTGTAGACCGCGATCGAGCCGGTCACCGCGAGCACGACGAAGCGGCCACTGACGCGCGTCAAGCGTTCAACTCCCACAAGAGGCGCAGGCCCTCGAGGGTCAAGTCCTCGTCGACCAGCTCGATTCCCTTGGCGAGCGGCGCGATCGTCGCGGCGAGGCCGCCCGTCGCGAGGACGCGCGGCGTTACGGGACCCAGCTCGGCGATGAGCCGCACGAGCAGACCCTCGACGAGTCCGACGTAGCCAAAGACGATCCCCGAGCGCAGGCAATCGGCGGTGTTCTTCCCGATCGCGTTCGCCGGCGGGGTGAGCGGGACGCGGAACAGGCGGGCGGCGCGCCCGAAGAGCGACTCGGCGGAGACTTCAAGCCCTGGCGCGAACGCGCCTCCGAGAAAGTCGCCCTCGGCGCTCACAACGTCGAAGTTCGTGGTGGCACCGAAGTCCACGACGATCACCGGACCGCCGTACCGGCGGTGCGCGGCGAGCGTGTTCGCGATGCGATCCGCGCCGACCTCCGAAGGGTTGTCGACACGCAGGCGAACGCCGGTCTTCACGCCGGGACCGATGACGAGCGCGGGGCGGTCGAGGTACCGCTCCGCGAGACGCGTGAAGGATGCGGTGAGCGGCGGCACCACCGAGCCGAGCACGAGTGCATCGACGTCCTCGAGGGAGAGGTCCTCGCGACCGAGAAGCGCATCGACCATCACCGCGAGCTCGTCCTCGGTCTGGTCGGCACGCGTCGCGGTCCGCCACGTCGAGACGAGCTTCGTTCCGTCGTACGCGCCGAGGACGACGTTCGTGTTCCCGACATCCGCGGCGAGCAGCGTGGTCAATCAGTCTTTCGCTTCCGTCGCCCCGGTGCGCATGCCGCGCTTTCCCATCACCTTAAGGCGCTTCGCAACGTTTGCCGGGACGTATTTGTCGATCGGGGCGCCGAAGGCGGCGAGCTCCTTCACGCGCGATGCAGAGATGAATAGGAATTCCGGGGCGGTCATGAGATAGACCATCTCTATCTCGGCGGCGAGAGAGCGGTTCATGTTCGCCATCTCGAACTCGAACTCGAAGTCGGATAGCGCGCGGATCCCGCGGACGATGAAGCTCGCGCCGCAGGCGCGGGCGAACTCGACTTGCAGCCCGTCGAAGGCGCGGACCTCGACGTTTCGGTACTTCGCGCAGGCCTCGCGCATCAGCTCGATGCGCTCCTCCGCCGTGAACACGGTCTTCTTCGCGAGGTTGCGGCCGACACCGATGACGACGCGATCGAAGAGGCGCGCCGAGCGCTCCACGATGTCGACGTGCCCGTTTGTCGGCGGATCGAAGGAACCGGGGTAGATAGCGACGCGATCACTCATGCGGTCGCGATACCTCCTTGGCGTGCACGCCGCACGCGCAGGGTAACGCTAGCCGGTGGGTAGCGGGGTGGCGGCGCGGAGGCGTTCCGTGACCGCGCGCAGGATCTTGACCGCGATCTCGCCGTTCTGATGAAGCACGTCCCGGAACTGGCTGTGGCCCAGGACGAGACAGCGCATCGGCGTCGCCGCTTTCACGGTGGCGGTGCGCGGTCCGTTGTCGATGAGCGCGATCTCGCCGAAGAAATCGCCGGGGCCAAGAGTGCGCTTGCCCTGAGCGGCCTCCACCTCGGCCTTGCCCTCGAGGATGATGAAGAAGTCCCCGCCGCTCTTGCCCGTCTCGGTGAGCACGCGTCCCGCCGGAACGTCGACCTCGTCGGCGCGCGAGGCGATGAACGCGAGCTCTTTGTCGGAGCAGCCCCCAAAGAGCGGGACGGAACGCAGTCGATTGACGCGGGCGTCGGCCACGGCGCGGAGTTTAGCCCTCGCTAGGCGATCCGCCTCCCGGACGAGTAGACCTCCGCGATGAGCGGCGCCCCCATGCGATAGGCGAGCTCGCGCTCGTCGTCGGTGTCGAGCACGACGATGTCTGCGCGTCGCCCGGCCAGGAGCGCACCGACCCGACCGCCACGACCGAGCGCGTGCGCGGCGTTGATGGTCGCGGCGACGATGGCCTCGTGGGGAGTGAGCCCGCACAGGGTGACGCCGAGCGCGATCGCGGTGGGCATCCCCTCGAGCGGCGAGGTCCCGGGATTGTGATCCGACGCGAGCGCGACCGGAACGCGGGCCGCGATGAATCGGCGCGCCTCAGGCGGCGGGTACCCGACGAAGAACGCGCTCCCGGGCAGGAGGACCGCGGGCACCTCAGCGCGCGCGAGGGCACGGATGCCATCCGCCGAGGCGTGCGCGACGTGATCCGCCGAGCGTGCGTGCGTGCGCGCCGCGAACGCCGACGCGCCGACGTCGTTCAGCTGGTCGGCGTGCATCGTCACAGCAAGCCCGGCTTTCTTCGCGGCGGCGAAGAGCGGACGGACGTCGTCGACATCGAACACACCCTTCTCGACGAAGGCGTCGACCGCCTCCGCGAGACCCTCGTTGGCGACCGTCGCGACCGCCTTGGTCGCTTCACGTATGAAGCTCTTGCGATCGTCCGTGTACGGCGCAGGCAGAGCGTGCGCGGCGAGATAGGTGACCGCGACGTCGATCGGCGCATCCGCCTTCGCACGCGCAAGCAAACGGAGGTGCCGCAGCTCCTCGTCCGGATCGAGGCCGTACCCGCTCTTCACTTCGATCGTCGTCGTGCCGAGCTCGGCGGCGTCGGCGATGCGCCGCATGAGCAGTGTGAAGAGCTGGTCGTCGCTGGCGTCGCGCGTCGCGCGAACAGTCGCGTGAATCCCGCCGCCCGCCGCGAGGACCGCCAGATAGTCAGCCCCGCTTTTCCGGGTCGCGAATTCCTCCCAGCGCTCGCCCGCATAGCAGAGATGCGTGTGCGGGTCGACGAAGCCTGGCATGACCACGCGACCCTGGACATCGACATCGATCGCGCCCTCGACGCGCTCGATGGCGCCGTGGACGCTTCCATGTCCCGTCGCGACGATCGCGCCATCGCGCACGGCGACGAAGCCGTCCACCACCGCGCCCACGTCGCCCGCGGCCGGTCCGACCCGAGGACGCTCGTCCCGGAGCGGCGCCAGCGTCAGCAGCCGCGCGCCGTGAAGGACGAGGTCCGCCGCGGTCATTCCAGGAAATGGCTCTCGATGACTCGATCTCTCGTGAAGCCCTCGAGCTTGAGGGAGTCCGCCGTCACCTGCAGCACGGCGTCGAGGGGGATGAGCCCGATGAGCTCGCCGCGCAGCACTTTCACCCCGGCCGCCGTAGCGCGCGCCTCTACCTCACGCCACACCGTCGCGAGCGAGGTCACCGTGTGATCGAGGAGGTTCATCGACACCTGAACGCGTGTCGGGTCCGTGAGCATGAAGCCCTTCGCCTGCACAGCGGGAAGGCCGCCCGAGGATTCGCGGATCTCCTTGGCGATGCGCTGCGCCAGCTTGAGATCCGTTGAATCGAGCTCGATGTTGAACGCGATGAGGAAGGGCCGCGCGCCGACCACGATCGCGCCGGCCGTCGCGTGCATGCGGTTCGGTCCCGCATCCGGCACATGGGTCGTTTCGAGGAGCGCCGCGAGTCCCTCGTACTCGGGCTTGCGGATATCGGGGAGCCGAACGCGCTCGGGGGTCTTCGCGGCCTTCGCGTAGAAGTAGACCGGGACTTGGTGGCGCTCCGCGACCTCGCGGCCGAACCGATGCGCGAGCTCGACGCACTCCTCCATCGTCACACCCGCGAGCGGGATGAACGGCACGACGTCGACCGCGCCCAGGCGCGGGTGCGCGCCCGTATGCGCTTTCATATCGACCTCGCGGTACGCGACGTCGATGAGGGCATGCGTCGCGCGCAGCACCGCGTCGGGTTCACCGGCGTAGGTGAAGACCGAGCGGTTGTGGTCGACATCGCTCGTGCGGTCCAGCAGGCGAACCCCTTCGGTTGCGCGTATCGCGTCCGCGAGGCGGTCGATGACGTCGCCGCGCCGGCCCTCGCTGACGTTCGGAACGCACTCGACGAGCTTCGCCACCGCGCGAGAGGCTAGCGTTCTCGCGCGCTAACGGCCTGCTGGCGCTTCCATCCGGGGCATCTCGAGGGCGCCGGCCTGCATCGCGATCGCGAAGCCGTCGTTCAAGCCCCAGTGCTCGACGATCTTGCCCTCCTTCAGCCGATAGACCGACCACGATTCGATGTCCTTGATCGGCGTCCCACCCTCCGGTGCCGCGATGCCCGGCACGCCGCCCATGTACTGAGCGCTGAAGGTGCTGCGGACGAAGACCTTGTCGCCTTCGGCGAAGAGATCCTTCATCTCGAGCTTGCGGTCCTTGAAGGACTTCATCGCGCCCTGGTGCGCGACCTTCGCGCCTTGAATGCCTTGCGGCAGGAATGGCGGCCGGTCATGCGATTGATCATTCGGAGCGAAGTACTGATCGAGCTGATCGAGCTTGCCGTCGACCCAGGCTTGCTCAACTTTGCGAACGATGTCCTTGTTGCGTTGCTCGTCGCCCATGGTGTGCCTCCCCTTGGCCGCGCTCTAATGCCGGGCGGCCTCCGGCAATCTGCCCTCGGCGTTGCGGATCCGACGCGTCAGCATCGGAAGCAACGCCAGCGCGATCTGTGGGTGGCTCTCGAGGATCCCGCGGAAATGCCAGCGCTGGATCCCGAGCGCGGTGGTCGGCTCGACCGCACGGACGGTCGCCGAACGTGGGAATTCGTCGAGGAGCGCCATCTCGCCGAAGACATCGCCGGGACCGAGCGTGGCGATCTTCTGCTCCGTGCCATCGCGGTTCTGGACGATCTCGACCTTGCCGGACCGGATGATGAAAGCGCCGACGCCGGTGTCGCCTTGCCGAACGATCTCCTGCCCCGGCTCGTACCGCTGCTCGACGGCGGCATTCGCGATGGCCTCGAGCGAGCGCTGGTCGAGATCCTCGAACATGGCCACCCGCTTCAGGAAGTCGATGCTCGTCGGCACGGGCGGGATGCTAGCCGATACTCAATATCCATGCCCGAATTCCGCATCGACGTGGCCCACGACATCGCGGCCTGCGCGGCCACGGTCGCGCTGCAGGAGGAGGTCTGGAGCGGCGACGTGGTCGTCCACCCGCAGCTCATGCTCGCCGTCGTGCACAACGGCGGTTTCGTCGCGCTCGGCTACGCGCCGGAGGACCCAAAGCCCGCGGGCTTCGTGTTCGGATTCCTCGGGATCCACGATTACCACTTCAGGCACCATTCGCACATGCTCGCAGTCCGGGACCCGTATCGAGGGAGCGGGCTCGCGCAACAGCTCAAGGAGGCCCAGCGCGATCACTGCCTCGACCAGGGCATCGAGATCATCGCGTGGACGATGGACCCGCTCGAATCGCGCAACGCTCGCTTCAATTTCGGGAAGCTCGGCGCCTACACGCGCACGTATTACCGAGACTTCTACGGCGCGATGCCCGACAAGCTCAATCAGGGACTTCCGTCCGATCGCATCTACGTCGAGTGGCCGATCGGACACGACCGCACCTACAAGCGCCTCCGCGGCGAGGACAAACCGGCGTCGCTGGAAGATGCGGAGCGCGAGGGTGTCGCGTATCTGCTTCGGGCCGACGGCGAGCGGCCCGGCCGCCGCGCCGAGACGATGAGCGCGTCGCATCTTCTCGTCGAGATCCCGCGCGCGTTCCAGGAGCTGAAAGCGCGCGACCCGAAGCTCGCGCTCGAGTGGCGACTCGCGGGGCGCGACGCGTTCGAGCGCTCGTTCGGCGAGGGCTACGCGGCCGTCGAGTTCCTGCGCGCTGCCGATGGCCGCGGCGCGTACCTCCTCGTGCCTCAACCGCGCAGCGATCTCCCCCTCGACACGGACGACGCATGAAGCTCGAGCGCGTCGAGTTGTTCGTCGTGCGCCTTCCTTTGAAGAACGCGTACGAGACGAGCGGCGCGCGCGAGACCCACATGACGCGGGTCCTGTGCCGCGTCGAGTCCGAGGGCGCGGTCGGATGGGGCGAAAGCGTCGCGGGAGAGCTCCCGTGGTACTCGGGCGAGACATGGGGAACCGTCCTGTACGCGCTCGAGAAGTTCATCCTCCCGGAGCTCTTCAAAGCGGACCTCGCGTCGGCTGACGACGTCGACCGCAAGCTCGCCTGGATCCGCGAGCACCGCATGGCGAAGGCGACGGTGGAAATGGCCGTCTGGGACCTCTTCGCCAAGCGCGCGAACAAGCCGCTCTCGGCACTTCTCGGCGGAACTCGCGACCGGATCCTCTGCGGTGTCGCGATCGGGATCCAGCCCTCGATCGAGGCGCTGATGGAGACGATCCGTCGCGAGCTGCAGGGCGGCTATCAGCGGGTGAAGCTGAAGATCAAGCCGGGACTCGAGGTCGAGATCGCGGAGGCGACGCGGAAGAACTTTCCCGCCCTCGCCTTCATGCTCGACGCGAACTCCGCCTACACCCTCAAGGACGTCGGATTGTTCAAGCGGATCGACCCGACCAAGCCGACGATGATCGAGCAGCCGCTCGCGCACGACGACCTTGTCGACCACGCGACGCTGCAGCGTCAGATCGCCACACCGATCTGCCTCGACGAATCGATCCACACGAGTGAGGACGCCCGCAAGGCGATCGAGATCGGCGCGACGCGGGTCATCAACATCAAGGCGGGGCGCGTCGGCGGGCTCGCTTCCGCGAAGCGCGTGCACGACGTCTGCGCATCGCGGGACATACCCGTGTGGTGCGGCGGCATGCTCGAAATGGGGATCGGCCGCGCGCACAACGTGCACCTCGCGTCGCTCCCGAACTTCCGCGTGCCGGGCGACGTGTCCGCCTCGGCCCGCTACTTCGCGACCGAGATCATCGGCGAGCCGTTCACCGTCGAGCAAGACGGGACGATGAAGGTGCCAACAAAGCCGGGGATCGGAGTCACGGTCCTTGAAGACGTGATCCGAAAGCTAGCGCTGGAGCACAGAGACATCCGCCCGAGCTAACGCGGGCTCTGCGGGTGGCACCGGCGAGCGGGTTGTGCGCGAGCCGCGGGTGCCCCGGGGACCCGCCTCGCGGCGCGAGCGAAGCGAGCGACGCGGTAGGTGGGGAGGGTGCGGCGAGCGCGCGACCCCAGGGGTAGGGGCCCCTGAGCGAGGCGAAGCCGAGCCGGTGACAGGACCCGCAGAGAGCCGCGAACTATCGGGCGGCTCGGGCCTCGGTCGGCTTCGCTTGGGCAGGCTTCTCTTCGGGCCAGACGACGACTTCGTCGATCACGGTTCCGAAGGCGTCGACGAGTCGAACGTAATCGGCTCGTTTCCAGATGAGCCTGGCCGCGCCGATCGGACCGGCGGCGTACACGTGCTTACGGCCGGGTGCGAGATCGTCGGCGAGCGGATGAGTGGCCGCGCGGGCGCGCGAACCGGAGTGGATTCGGTAGACCTCGCCGACGCGGACGAATGCCGGCGAGCCCCACGTGTACACCCACTCCCACTCCACCGGCTTGGCGACCTCCGGCTTCCAGAGACCGCGCAGGTGCTGCAGGCGCCAGTTCGCGAAGTCGCTCGAGAGGTCGGCGATGATCTCGACCCACTCCGCATTGGCGTCCTGGACCCGCGTATCGGCGGTCGCCGGATGGATCATCAGGATGTGCCCCTTGTTCGCCTCGACGGGGCGGAAGTCGGCCATGTGTGCAGAATAGCCGCCGCATGACCGGACATGTCCGCGCTCTCCTCGCCGAGGTCGCAGGGACCTTCCTGTTCTTCTTCGTCGGCGCCGGTGCCATCATCGCGACGGGCGGCGACAACCTCGTTGCCATCGCGCTCGCGCACGGCCTCGGACTTTCCGTGGCGGTCTCAGCCTTCGGGGTGCTCTCCGGCGGCCACTTCAACCCGGCCACGACCTTCGGGCTCGCGATCGCGGGCAAGCATCCCTGGTCGCGGGTGCCGACTTATTGGGGGGCGCAGACCGTGGGCGCGCTCATCGCCGGATTCGCGCTGCGCTACGCGTTCGAGTTCGACCCGAGCGCCCTCGCGCGAACGCACGTTGGAACCCCGGGGCTCGCCCCGAACGTGACCGACCTGACCGGCATCGTGGTCGAGGCGATCCTCACCATCTTCCTGCTCTGGGCAGTGTTCGGAACGGCGGTCTCGCCACTCGCGCCACGCATTGGTGGCTTCGGGATCGGACTGATGGTCGCGGCCGACATCCTCGGCGGCGGCGCGATCACCGGGGCCGCGATGAACCCGGCGCGGTGGCTCGGAACGGCAGTGCCGGCGAACTTTTACGACCACTGGTATGTGTACTTCGTCGGCCCGCTCATCGGGGCGGCCATCGCCGCGCTCTCATACCGCTTCGTGTTCGCGCCACCACCTGACCTCGCACCCTCGAGGCCGGTCGCGCCGGAGCCATAGCGCGTGAGATGACGCGCGACGAGATCGATCGGATCCTCGAGCGCCACTTCGCGGCGGAGCAGAAGCGCGACATCGACGCGATCCTCGCGACGTACACCGAGGACATCGAGCACGACGCCGTGGGCCGGGACCCGAACCCGATCACCGGCAAGGCCGCGATCGGAGTCTTCTACCGCGAGTTCCTCGACGACCTCGAGCACGCGAACGTGATCCCGGTCCGCCGCCTGTACGGCGACGACTTCGCTGTCGATGAATCGATCGTCGAGGGATACGCGCACGGGCGCCCGTACGACCTCGAGGGGTACGGCCGGCCGGTCCGCTTCCGGCTGCTGCACCTCTTCGAGTTCCGGGATGGCCTCATCTCGCGCGAGAACGCCTGGCTCGACATGCTCGCCATCCAGCGGCAGCTGGCCCCGCCGCGCCACTGAGTCGGGAAAAAAGCGACGCGGCGGCTAGCGCCGCCGCATCACAGCTCTAGAGGCTTCCCGCCAGTGCGATCAACGTGTCCGCGTTCTCCGACGCGATCGCCTTGCCCCGTTGCGCTTCCACCTCGTTCGCGAACGCCTTGAGAATGTTCTGCGCGGCCTTGAGGTTGCCTCGGTCCCGAGCCGCTGCGGCAATGTCGAGCTTGGCGCAGAGCGAATCGCCGATGCCGGCCTTGGCCGCGTAGCTCCTCGCGAGAGCGCACAGACTGTCGAAGGTGACCACGACGTGGACGGTCGCCTGGTACTCAGTGACACCGCCATCCTTGTCTTTGATCTTCGCGCCCACCGAGCGATCACCCGTGACCGTCGTCGGGCACGACACGCTCGAAGTCGAGCCGAACGCCCCGTAGCCCGCCCCACAGTTGAAGGCGAAGGTGAACCCGGCGGCGGTGTCGGCCAACGATGGATCAAATGAATCCGTCAGCGAGAGTACGAAGTCGGAGCCGGCGAGCACGCTCGAAGGCGCATGCAGCGTCGCGGTCGGCGCAACGTTGGCGACCGTGATCGTCGCCGAGATCGTTGCCGTCAGGCCGCCGTTGTCCGTCGCCCGCACGGAGACGGTCCGAGTGGTCGGCCCGTCGAGAACGGCGGCTGAGAAGGTCGTGGTCTGGCCGGCCGTTTCGAAGGTGCCGTTGTTGTCGAGGTCCCACGCGAACGTGACCGGATCGCCGTCCGGATCCGTCCCCGTTGCGGTGACCGTGATCGAGCTCCCCTCGTCGACCGTGTACGGACCGCCCGCCGAGACCGTCGGCTGCTTATTGAACAGAACTCGAATGACCGAGGGATCGTGGTCGGATGCCTGGTCGGCGAACTCCGCGTTCACGTGAACCGCGTCGAATTCGACGAGCTTCGCGAACACGGCGTCGCTACCCATGATGTGGTCGAGCACCTGCGCGTTGCCTTCGAACTCGTAGCTGTACCGCTGGTTCAACGGCAACGTCTCGATGAAGTCGTGCAGGCCTGCGCTCTTGAGGATCGTTACCGTCTCCGAAAACTCGAAGTCGTTCAGATCGCCGATGACGATGACGTTCGCGTTCGAGTCGGCCGCGGTGATCTGTGAAACGAAGTCGGCGACGATGGTCGCCTGCTTGTGGCGCTGCGTTGCCGAGCTCTGGACGGGAGGCTGGAAGCGACCCATCAACGGATCGTCGCCGCCCTTGGAGTTGAAGTGGTTGACGATCGCGAACACCTTCTCGCCGCGATAGACGAACTCGCCCACGAGCGCCTTGCGGCTGCTGTTCCACGCCCCGTTGGGGTTCGTGGGGTCGATCCGCCCCGGGCTGAGCGTGAGCTGTGTGGACGCGCCTGAGCCTGTCACCCCCGTGGGCGTCGTCGCTGTTGCCCCCGGACGATCGACGAACGAGAGGCCGCGATCAGTACGGAAGAGGAAGACCTGGCGGATGTTCCCGCCGGGCTCGCCGCCGTCCTGGTCGTTTGCCGGATCGATCTCGCGCCACTCGTACCTCGGGCCACCCGCGGCCTGGATCGCGGCGACGAGCTCGCTCAGAGTCGCGCTCGCGTCGACGATGCCGCTGTCCGTGGCGCCGTTGTTGTCCTGGACCTCTTCGCCGCCGATCAGATCGGGGCTCCGCAGGCTCTGCACGATGTAGGTCGCGAGCTGGTCGAACTTCGACTGCGGATCAGTCGGATCGAGGTTTTCGAAGTTGAAGGTCGCGACAGCGAGTTCGTATGTCGAAGGCGCGGTCGCGGTCTCGCGCTGCAGGCCATTGTCGATACGGCCCACGGACTGCGTCACTTCCAGGAAGAAATTCCCGAAGTTGTAGTCCAGCACTCCGACGATCGGACCGGAATAGTGGTCCCCAACGTTGAGCTTTGGCATCGACACGATCACGTCGTCCGCGATGAGCCGCTCCGGATTCCCGTCGTCCGGCCGAAGCAGAATCCCGCCGCGTGCGGTCCGCACCAGAGCGTTAGCCCCGTCGTCACCGATGATCGGCGTCTCGCCGAAGGCGTTCGTCGGGCCGACAGCGACGGCGTTGTTCACTTGGACTCGCATGCCCTCGAGGGACTCGTAGAAATCGATCCCGTCGGTAGCCGGGTCGAACACCCCGCTTGTCTCGACACTTCCGCTGGCGTCGTCCTCGATCACCTGATTCGGCGGGATTCGTCCGCCCGTGCCGATCACCACGGGAGTCGGGAGCGGATTCCCGCTGGAAAGGACGGTCACGGTCGGCGAGACGAGCTCGGTCGTCTTGAGGTTGCCGTTCGAGTCGCCGCCGGGACGGAACTCCTGCACTGTTGCCCTGACGCTCACCGCGTCACCGACGATGACCGTAGGGGCCGAGCTGGTGAAGACGAAGATTCCCTCGGACGTCGCTTCATTGCTGTCCGGCGCCGTGTCTTGCATGTAGAAACCGTTCGTCCGCTTCGCCGTGACGACACCCGGAACGTTCAGCGGAGTCAGGCCCGTCATCGGCGAGAGATGCGACGCACCCTGTATGTCGTGAATGAAGGTCGGCGCCGCGATCGTCGTGAAGCTAAAGACGTAGTCCGCGGTCATCGTGTCCGGTGGGTCGATCGTGTCCTGGTCGGTCACCTGCGACGCGAGCACCGTGACGGTGCACGTCTCGTTCGCCGCGAAGTCGACGAGAGGATCGAGTTGGAATGTCGTCGGTCCGGGGGTCGCCGACGCTCCATGTCCATCACTCGTGGCGCATCCGATCGTGAACCACGTCCCCGTCACGTCGACCGGCTCGCTGAAGGTCAAGGTGAGGTTCGCGTTCAGCGCGACTGAGGTCGCGCCGGCGGCAGGGCTCGTCACCGAAATGGTCGGAGCGACGTCCGCGGTCCTGAAGCTGAATCCGTAGTCGCCGGAGGGATGGTCAAGGAAGCCGTCCTGATCTGATATCTGGGCAGCCACGACGGTGCCCGTGCACAACTCCCCGACAGCGAAGTTCACGGATGGGTCGACCGTGAATGTGATCGGCCCGCCGGTAATGGTCAGGGCGTGGCTCCCGCTCGAGTCGCAGGTCACAGTGAACGCGCCCGGACCAGCCGCGTCGGGTTCGCTGAACGTCACGCTGAGATTGCTGTTGGTCGCGACTCCGGTCGCGCCGTCGCCCGGTGTCGTCGATGAGACTGCTGGCACGGCGTCCACGTAGGCCGCGTTGTGTGGGTTCGGTGCGCCGACCGCGAAGTCAGCGCTGTTGCTGTCCGTATCGGGCACTCCCGGTTTGCGCGACGCGGCGGTCGTGTTGGAGAGAGTCAGGGTCGCAGTTGTCTCCGCGCAGTTGGCGACGCCGTAGCCGACGAAGTCGACGACCGTCGCGGAAAAGGGGCAGCCGCTTCCCGTCAGCGCCGCCGTGGTGTTAACCAGCGCGACCTTTGCGCTCGTCGCGCTCATGGCGATCGTGCCGGTCGCGTCCGGGGTCGGGAGGTTCGTGGTTCCTCCGGCGCCGGCAGCCTCTTGAACGAGGTAGTACTGGCCCGAGTGGATCGTCCCATTGAGAGGTGTCGCTGCCCAGCTCGTACCAGCCGCTGAGGCGTACTGCACAGACCAGCCGGTGACATCCACCGCAACAGACCCGCGATTGAAGAGCTCGATGAAGTCGTTCTTAAACGTGGCGCCGGAGTTTCCACCACCGCCATAGACCTGGCTGATCACGACCGTCGTCGACACCGCCGCGGCGGGCTGGCTGAGCGGCACGAGCGCCACGAGCATCGAGACAAAGACAACGAAAGTCAGAAAACGGCTACGGAACATCCCCCACCCTCACTCATGCGATTCGGCCCACGCGCCTCGGCCTCAGGCAGAGTACCGGAATGACCAGCATCTGGCTCGATGAAATCGCCCCTGATGTTCACCCACCGCTCGACGGGGACACGACGGCCGATGTGGCGATCGTCGGGGCCGGCATTGCCGGTGTCGCGACCGCGTACCACGTGTCGCGGAGTGGAGCAAAAGTCGTCGTGGTCGAGGCTCGCATGGTCGCCGAAGCGGCGAGCGGGCGGAACGCGGGCTTTCTGCTGGCGGGCGTAGCCGAAAACTTCGTCGCGGCGGCTCGCCGTTACGGTGAGGACCGAGCGCTGCGCATCTGGCGGTTCACCAGACGCAATCAAGAGCTCGTCCGCGCGATCGTTGAGCGGGAACGGATCGCGTGCGACCTCGCCTGGAACGGCTCGGCTCAGATCGCCGGTGACGCCGAGGAGTGGGCTGAAGTTCGCGAGAGCGCGGAACGGCTGAAGAACGAAGGCGTGCGCGTCCGTCTGGCGCCGCAGGACCGTGCGGCCATCTATGAGGAGGACGGCGAGTTCCA
>WNGL01005448.1_pt1 | contig 18331 bp, 14 predicted proteins | sample 5400591 | NCBI WGS metagenome assembly WNGL01 (sample SAMN13153377, study PRJNA577476) | soil metagenome | isolation source: 80 cm soil or saprolite under Garry oak tree replicate 1 | place: USA:California | collected 2016-06-15 | reverse complement strand
CGGGCGATCCTGAATCTTGTGCATGCCGAGAATGGCGGACTGCGGCGCGTTCAGGATCGGCGTCGACATCAGCGAGCCATAGATGCCGCCATTGGTGATGGTGAAGGTGCCGCCCTGCATCTCGTCGATCTTGAGCTGACCGTCGCGCGCGCGCCGTCCGAAATCGGCGATGCTCTTTTCGATCTCGGCGATGGTCTTGTGGTCGCAGTCGCGCACCACCGGCACCACCAGGCCCTTGTCGGTGCCGACGGCGACGCCGATGTGATAATAATTCTTGTAGATCAGATCGGTGCCGTCGATCTCGGCGTTGGCGGCCGGAATGTCCTTTAGCGCCTGCACGCAAGCCTTGGTGAAGAAGCCCATGAATCCCAATTTGCTGGCGTGCTTCTTCTCGAACACGTCCTTGTACTGGGCCCGCATCGCCATGATGTGGCTCATGTCGACCTCGTTGAAGGTCGTGAGCATGGCGGCGGTATTCTGAACGTCCTTCAGGCGGCGCGCGATGGTCTGGCGCAGCCGCGTCATCTTCACGCGCTCCTCGCGCGCGGCATCGTCGGCGGGCGACGGCGCACGAACCTGCACCGCGGCGGCCGGCTGATTGATCGGGGTCGGCGCCGATGCCGCCTTTTCGATCGCTGCGAGCATGTCGCCCTTGGTGACGCGGCCATCCTTGCCCGAGCCGGGGACGGTGGCGGCATCGAGGCCGCTTTCGGCGGAGATCTTGCGCACCGAGGGCGCCAGCGGCGCATCAGCCGGCGGGGCTCTTTGAGTCGTGGTGGCGGATGCAGCAGCGGACGCCGCGGCGGCAGCGGCGGGCGACGCCGCCGCCTTGGCAGACGCGGCAGCCGGCCTGGCGGCTCCCGTCGCGCCATCATTGATCTGTCCGAGCAACGCGCCGACCGCAACGGTCTCGCCATCCTTGGCAATGATATCGCCGAGCGTGCCCGCTGACGGCGCCGGGACTTCGATCGTGACCTTGTCGGTCTCGAGTTCGACCAGGGGCTCATCCACCGCCACGGCATCGCCGGCCTTCTTGAACCAGCGGCCGATGGTGGCCTCGGTCACGGATTCGCCGAGCGTCGGAACGCGAATTTCAGTCATTTGGCTGTTTCCCCCTGCGTCATCGCCGGGCTCGTCCCGGCCATCCACGCCTTAAATCAATGTTCATAAAGTGAGACGTGGATGCCCGCGACAAGCGCGGGCATGACGACTTCGGTAATGCTAGCTTAGCGCGTCATCGAGCAGTGCCTTGAGCTGCGCCAGATGCTTGGACATCAAACCGGTGGCGGTCGCCGCGGAGGCGGCGCGCCCGGCGTAACGCGGACGTTTGTTCGGCGCGTGGATCTGGTTCAGCACCCATTCGAGATAGGGCTCCATGAAGTGCCACGCACCCATATTGCGAGGCTCTTCCTGGCACCAGATCAGCTCGGCATTCTTGAAGTGCCCGAGCTCCTGCACCAGCGCCTTCAGCGGCACCGGATAGAGCTGCTCGACGCGCATGATGTAGACGTCGTCGACGCCGCGTTTTTCGCGCTCCTCGTAAAGATCGTAATAGACCTTGCCCGAGCACAGCACGACGCGGCGGATCTTGTCGTCCGGCACCAGCTTGATCTTTTCGTCCGGCAGCATCGCCGCATCATCGTAGAGCAGGCGATGGAACGTGGTGTCGGCGCCGAACTCATCTAATCTGGAGACCGCGCGCTTGTGCCGCAGCAGCGACTTCGGCGTCATCAGGATCAGCGGCTTGCGAATCTCGCGATGCAATTGACGCCGCAGCACGTGGAAGAAGTTGGCGGGCGTGGTGGCATAGACCACCTGCATGTTGTCCTCGGCGCACATCTGCAGGAAGCGCTCGAGCCGCGCGGAGGAATGTTCCGGTCCCTGCCCCTCATAGCCATGCGGCAGCATGCAGACGAGGCCGGACATGCGCAGCCATTTGCGCTCGCCCGAGGAGATGAACTGGTCGAACAGCACCTGGGCGCCGTTGGCGAAGTCGCCGAACTGCGCTTCCCAGATCGCCAGCGCCTTCGGCTCCGCCAGCGAATAACCGTACTCGAAGCCGAGCACGGCTTCCTCCGACAGCAGCGAGTTGATGACTTCGTAATGGCCCTGATCGCCGCCGAGATGATTGAACGGCGTATAGCGGCTCTCGTCTTCCTGATCGATCAGCACCGAATGCCGTTGCGAGAACGTGCCGCGCTCGCTGTCTTGCCCCGACAGCCGGACGTGACGGCCTTCCTGCAGCAGCGTACAGAACGCCAGCGCCTCGCCGGTCGCCCAATCGATGCCGACGCCGTTCTCGATCGCCTTGGCGCGGTTTTCCAGAAACCGCTGCACGGTGCGGTGAACCCTAAAGCCATCGGCGACTTTGGTGATCTTGCGGCCGATATCCCTGAGCACCGCAACATCGACGCCGGTGACGCCGCGGCGCGGGTCTTCTTCTGCATCGGCCGACTTGAATCCGGACCATTTGCCATCGAGCCAGTCCGCCTTGTTGGGCTTGTAGCCCGAGCCGGCCTCGAGTTCGGCATCGAGCCGCACGCGCCAGTCGGCCTTGGCCTTCTCGACCTCGCCTTCGGTCATGACGCCTTCGGCGATCAGCCGCTTGGAATAGATCTCCAGCGTGGACGGATGGGTTGCGATCCTCTTGTACATCACCGGCTGGGTGAACGCCGGCTCGTCGCCTTCGTTGTGACCGTGCCTGCGATAGCAGAACATGTCGATGACAACAGGCTTGTGGAATTTCTGCCGGAACTCGATCGCGACCTTGGCCGCGAACACCACGGCTTCCGGATCGTCGCCGTTGACGTGGAAGATCGGCGCGTCGATCATCTTCGCCACATCGGAGGGATAGGGCGAGGAGCGCGAATAGCGCGGATAGGTGGTGAACCCGATCTGGTTGTTGACGATGAAATGCAGCGAACCGCCGGTGCGGTAGCCTTTCAGGTCGGACAGGCTGAAGCATTCCGCCACCACGCCCTGTCCGGCGAACGCGGCATCGCCGTGCATCAACAGCGGCAACACCGAGATGCGCTGGTCCGGCGGATCGCCATGCTGGTCCTGCTTGGCGCGCACCTTGCCGAGCACCACCGGATCGACGATCTCCAGATGCGACGGATTGGCGGTCAGCGACAGATGAATTTTGTTGTTGTCGAACTCGCGGTCCGACGATGCACCGAGATGATACTTGACGTCGCCGGAGCCCTCGACCGCGTCCGGATTGACCGAGCCGCCCTTGAATTCATGAAACAGCGCGCGATGCGGCTTGCCCATCACCTGCGTCAGCACATTAAGGCGCCCGCGATGCGGCATGCCTAAAACGATCTCCTTTACGCCGAGATTGCCGCCGCGCTTGATGATCTGTTCGAGCGCGGGAATCAGCGATTCCGCGCCGTCGAGGCCGAAGCGCTTGGTGCCGGTGAATTTGAGATCAGAGAATTTCTCGAAACCTTCGGCCTCGACCAGCTTGGTCAGGATCGCGCGCCGGCCCTCGCGGGTGAAACTGATCTCCTTGTCCGGACCCTCGATGCGCTCCTGAATCCAGGCCTTCTGCGCGCCATTCGAGATGTGCATGAACTCGACGCCGAGCGTCTGGCAGTAGGTGCGTTCGCAGAGTGCCACGATTTCACGCAAGGTCGCGTATTCGAGGCCCAGCACATGATCGAGGAAGATCTTGCGGTCGAAATCGGCCTCCGTGAAGCTGTAGGAACGCGGATCGAGTTCTTCGCGGTCGCGCGCCGGCTCGATCCCGAGCGGATCGAGCTTGGCGTGGAAATGGCCGCGCATGCGGTAGGCCCGGATCAGCATCAGGGCACGCACCGAATCGCGCGTCGCCTGATGGATATCGGCAGCCGTCACCTCGGCGCCTTTGGTCTGCGCCTTGGCCGCAAGCTTGGTGCCAACCACCTTTTCGACTTCCGCCCAGTTGCCATCGAGCGCGGAGGTCAGCTCGTCGCGGGGCGTCAGAGGCCAGTTGTCCCGGCCCCAGGACGGTCCTTCGGCGTTTTTCCGGACGTCGGCCGGCTGGTCTTTCAAGCTCGTGAAGAACGCCTGCCATTCGGCGTCCACCGAAGCGGGATCTTTCTCGTAGCGGGCGTAGATATCATCGATGTAGGGGGCGTTTGTGCTCTGCAAAAACGAGGAGAGGGCAAAAGCGGCGTTCGCGTCCTGGCGAGACATGATGGCGTCCTGGTGATTGCGGTTCGCGCATGGAATACGGCGCAACAAGCCAATCCGGGCACCGGATCGGCGTGATTGGAGACCTTTACCCTATTTAGGACGAATGTTCGCGCCGAAACGACCAAAAAAATGAATCAAACCTTCAATTTTTCGACAAGGGTCTTTCCGAGCCGCGCGGGCGACGGCGAGACCGTGATTCCGGCCGCTTCCATGGCCGCGGTCTTGGAACCGGCGTCACCTTTGCCGCCGGAGATGATCGCGCCAGCGTGGCCCATGCGGCGGCCGGGAGGCGCCGTGACGCCGGCGATGAATCCGACCATCGGCTTCCTGCGGCCGCGCTTGGCTTCGTCCTTGATGAACTGCGCGGCGTCTTCCTCGGCCGAACCGCCGATTTCGCCGATCATGACGATCGAGGTCGTCTTGGGGTCGGCCAGGAACATCTCCAGCATGTCGATGAATTCGGTGCCCTTGACCGGATCGCCGCCGATGCCGACCGCGGTGGTCTGGCCGAGGCCCTCCTGGGTGGTCTGGAACACGGCCTCATAGGTCAGCGTGCCCGAACGCGACACGATGCCGACATTGCCGGGCATGAAAATGTTCGCCGGCATGATGCCGATCTTGCATTCGCCCGCGGTCATCACGCCCGGGCAGTTCGGCCCGATCAGCCGCGATTTCGATCCCGAAAGCGAGCGTTTCACCCGCACCATGTCGAGCACCGGAATGCCCTCGGTGATGCAGACGATCAGCGGCATTTCCGCGTCGATGGCCTCACAGATCGCGTCCGCAGCACCCGGCGGCGGCACATAGATCACACTAGCATCGGCTCCGGTTTTTTCGCGCGCTTCGGCCACGGTGTCGAACACCGGCAACCCGAGATGGATGGCGCCGCCTTTGCCCGGCGAGGTGCCACCGACCATCTTGGTGCCATAGGCGATCGCCGCTTCGGAATGAAACGTGCCGTTCTTGCCTGTAAAGCCCTGGCAAATGACTTTTGTATTCTTGTCGATCAGGATGGACATGGTTGAGGCTGCTTTCGCGAACGGTCGGTAATGGAGGGTCAGTGCGTGCGCCGGTAGATGCCGGTGAGCACGTCGGCCCACCCTTCGGCGTCCGGCGAAAACTGGATTTTTAGCGTGTAGCTGTCGTCGTCGATGACTTCATAGACATGGCGCGCATTGCCGCGCAGCGAGCCGCGCACAAGGATCAAGGTCTTGCCGGTCCAGCCGCCGGAGGCCGGCGCCGGCGAGTAGTAGCCGAGCGAATCGTGCCAGAATAATTTGTAATGCCGGTCCTCGCGGTCGTAGGTGAACACGCCATGGGTGGCGAAGGTCTCCTTGCCGTCGCGCATCTGGCGGGTATCCTGGATCAGATAAAGGCCGTTGAGATCCATGCGGGCTGTGACATGCGATGTGGCCGGCCCGCCCGCGGTCCAGCGCGACGGAAAAACCATCTCTTCACCGCTCCACTCGCCGGCAAACGCCGCGAGCTTGCGATGTTCCTCGAGCGGCGTCGGTGCGGCGAGATGGTCTGCCATCGGCTAGCCCCCCTTCACGGCCTTGACGATCTTCTGTGCGGCATCGTCGAGATCGTCGGCGGGCAGCACGTTGAGGCCGGATTCGCGGATGATCTTCTTGCCGGCATCGACATTGGTGCCTTCGAGCCGCACCACCAGCGGCACTTTGAGGCCGGCTTCCTTCACCGCGGCGACCACACCCTCGGCGATGATGTCGCATTTCATGATGCCGCCGAAGATATTGACCAGGATGCCCTTCACATTCGGATCGGCGGTGATGATCTTGAACGCCGCGGTGACTTTGGTCTTGTCGGCGCCGCCGCCGACATCGAGGAAGTTGGCCGGCGCCATGCCGTAGAGCTTGATGATGTCCATCGTCGCCATCGCAAGGCCGGCGCCGTTGACCATGCAGCCGATGGTGCCGTCGAGCGTGATGTAATTGAGGTCGAATTTCGACGCCTCGATTTCCTTGGCGTCTTCCTCGGTCTCATCGCGCAGCGCCACCACTTCGGGGTGGCGATAGAGCGCGTTGCCGTCGAACGACACCTTGGCGTCGAGCACGCGCAGATCGCCCTGCTTGGTGACGACCAGCGGATTGATTTCCAGCATCGCCATGTCCTTGCCGACGAAGGCTGTGTAGAGCTGCGTCACCAGTTTTTCCGCCTGCTTGGCGAGATCGCCTGAAAGACGCAGTGCTTTCGCGACGGTGCGGCCGTGATGCGGCATGATGCCGGTGGCGGGATCGACCGAGAAGGTCACGATCTTCTCGGGACTGTTGTGCGCGACGTCCTCGATATTGACGCCGCCTTCGGTGGAGACCACGAAGGATACTTCGGCGGTTTCGCGATCGACCAGGATCGACAGATAAAACTCCTTGTCGATCTCGGAGCCTTCCTCGATGTAGAGCCGGTTGACCTGCTTGCCATGCGGCCCGGTCTGGATCGTGACCAGCGTGGCACCCAGCATCTGCTTGGCGAATTCATTGACCTCGGCGACCGACTTGGCGATGCGCACGCCGCCCTTGTCGCCGGCCGAGGCCTCCTTGAACTTGCCCTTGCCGCGACCGCCGGCGTGGATCTGGCTCTTCACCACCCAGATCGGACCGCCCAGTGTTTTTGCGGCCACGTCGGAGTCGGAAGCCCGCAGCACCGGTACTCCGCGCGAGATCGGCACGCCGAATTCGTGCAGCAGCGCCTTGGCCTGATATTCATGGATGTTCATTTGGACGCTCTCCGAACCCTCGTGCGGTGAATTTGGAATTCACACCCGTCTTGCGGCTGGCATACCATATACCACAGGAACTGCAACCAAAACCGCGCCGGAAATTGGCAACGCCGAAGATCGATGGGTTCGATCTTCGGCAGTCAGCTCGATCAGCGACCCAGCAAATCCGGCGCGATCTTCTTGCAGGCGTCGACCAGACCCTGCACCGCGCCGACCGACTTGTCGAATGCCTCGCGGTCCTTGCCGGCCAGTTCGATTTCGACAATGCGCTCGACACCCTTCGAACCGATCACAACGGGCACGCCGACATACATGTCCTTGACGCCGTATTCGCCGTTCAGATAGGCGGCGCAGGGCAGCACCCGCTTCTTGTCGCGCAGATAGCTTTCGGCCATGGCGATCGCGGATGCGGCCGGTGCATAGAACGCCGACCCGGTCTTCAGGAGATTGACGATCTCGGCGCCGCCGTTGCGGGTACGGTCGACGATTTCGTCGATCCGCGCCTGCGAGGTCCAGCCCATCTTGACGAGATCAGGCAATGGAATGCCGGCCACCGTGGAATATTTCACCAGCGGCACCATGGTGTCGCCATGGCCGCCGAGCACGAAGGCGGTGACGTCCTCGACCGAGACGTTGAATTCGTCGGCGAGGAAATGGCGGAAGCGCGAAGAATCCAGCACGCCCGCCATGCCGACCACCTTCTTGTGCGGCATGCCCGAGGCCTTCTGCAGCGCCCATACCATGGCGTCGAGCGGATTGGTGATGCAGATCACGAAGGCGTCGGGCGCGTATTTCTTGATGCCCGCGCCGACCTGCTCCATCACCTTCAGATTGATGCTCAGGAGATCGTCGCGGCTCATGCCGGGCTTGCGCGGCACCCCGGCGGTGACAATGCAGACCTTGGCACTATCGAGCGCGTCATAGGAATTGGCGCCGGTAAAATGCGCATCGAATCCGTCGACCGGGGAGGACTGCGCGATATCGAGCGATTTGCCCTGCGGCACGCCCTCGGCAATGTCGAACATCACGACATCGCCGAGCTCCTTCAAGCCGATGAGGTGAGCCAACGTTCCGCCGATCTGACCGGAGCCAATCAAAGCAATCTTGTCGCGCGCCATGGGAAATCTGTCCTTTGAACCCGAACGAGGAGGGTGGATGGAAGCTGGATGGCTGGTTATCTCTTTCGACCGGCCCGTTCAAGTCGCGGCGTGCTCAATTATCGGTCTTGCCTTGATTTCGACCAGCCGCGCGTCATTCCGGGACGCGTCCAAGACGCGAACCCGGAATCCCGGAGGTTGTCGATCGAGATTCCCCGAATGACGGCACGTGCCGTCACGTTTCCACCAATCCGGTGCTGGAGCCGCTGGCCGCGGAGTCCTTGTGCCCGTGAGGCAGCGCCAGATAGGATTCAGAGCTCATCTCGATCAGCCGCGACGAGGTCCGCTTGAACTCGTTGGCCTCATGGCCCTCGGTGGCGAGATACAGCGACAGCGGATCGGCCTGCGCCGAGGCCATCAGCTTCACGGCGTTGTCATAGAGCGTGTCGATCAAGGCGATGAACCGTTTGGCGGCGTTGCGCCCGGGGTAGTCCATCACGGGAATGCGGTCGATCATGATGGTGTGATAGTCGTGCGCGAGCCGCAGATAGTCCGATGCGGCGAGCGGCTTTTCGCAAATATCCGCGAATGAAAATCGCGCGACGCCCTGCGCCGAGCATGGCACATGCAGGACACGGCCCTTGATCGATATATCGCGCGGCTTGCAAGGCGCCTTGCCGGTCATCTTGTCCCACGCCTTGTCGAGCGCCGCAGCGGCGGCGCGATCGGCCGGCACCAGCCACATCTTCACGCCTGCCAGCTTCTCCAGCCGAAAATCGGTGCGGGCATCGAGCCGCAGCACGTCCATATGATCGGCTATCTGCGCGATGAACGGCACGAACAGCGACCGGTTCAGACCGCCCTTGTAGAGGTCCTCGGGCGCGACGTTGGAGGTCGCCACCACCACGGTGCCGAGCTCAAACAGTTTTGAGAACAACCGTCCCAGGATCATCGCATCGGCGATGTCGGTGACATGAAATTCGTCGAAACATAACAGCCAGGCCTGCTCGAAAATCGACGCGGCGGTGAGCGCGATCACATCGCCGTCGGCGATCTCGCCGCGCGCGATGTTTTGACGAAAGCCATAGATCCGCTCATGCACCTCGGCCATGAATTCGTGGAAATGCGCGCGGCGCTTGTGCACGACCAGGCTTTGCTGAAAAAACATATCCATCAGCATGGTCTTGCCGCGCCCGACGTCGCCGTGAACATAGAGGCCGCGCGGCGGCGCCTCGTCCTTGTCGGCGAACAGCCGGCCAAGCAGGCTTTGCTTGCGCAAGGGCTTGTAGCCCGCAAGCTGCTGCTCGAGGCCCGCGAAGGCTTCGGCGGCCTCGGCCTGCGCGGCGTCGGGTTCAATCGCGCCGGAGGAGACGAGGGCCTGATAATGGGCGCGGAACGAGGCGGATGGTGTGTACAGCATGGCCCCCTTACGGCCCTAGCCCAACGGAAATTGCAAGCCGGGATTTGGGGCGGGGGCTATGCAGGTGCGCGAATTGGGGACGCCGCGCCAGCATTCGGCAAGCCGTCATACCCGCCAACCGGTCCGGCCTTTGGCCGGCCGGATGACAGGCCCCAGCGGGTATCCAGTACGCTGCGGCGTTTCGATTCCATCACCGGCGCTCTGGAATGCTGGATTATCCGCTTTCGCGGATAATGACGGCTGTGAATGGGGCGCGTCCATGCTTTCTAAGCGCTCAGCGCGTAGGAATCCTCGACCACATAGGGCCCGCCGCCGGTGGACGCCCGGGACGAGAACAGCACGAACCGCGATGCCGTGAACACCTGGGTCGGAAAATATCCGCGCACCGACAGATAATCGGCGACATCCTGATTGGAGGCGTCGCGCAGCCGCGCCAGCGTCACATGCGGGGTGAATTTCCGCCCCTCGGGATCGAGCCCGAAGCGCTGCATCAGCCGCTCGAGCTCGGCCTGCAGCTCGATCAGCGGCCGGCTCGGCGCGATCGAGGCGACCACCGCGCGGGGCTTGCGCCCGCCAAAGCTCGACAACCCCTGCAGGGCAACCTCGAATGGCTTGCGATTGATCCGAAACAGCAGCGAGGCGATCTCATTCGCCGCGACGCCATCGATATCGCCGATGAAGCGCAAGGTGACGTGATAATTTTCGGGATCGATCCAGCGCGCGCCCGGCAAGCCGCCGCGCAAATCGGAAAGCGTCTGGCCGATCTCGGCCGGAATTTCCAGTCCCGTGAATAATCGCGGCATCGCAAGACTCCCGATGCTGAAACCCGGTAACGAATCACCGATCGCTTTTTCTAACGTAGTTATGTGACTCTGCGAAGCTTCCGCGGTTCAATCACGGCAAAGCTTCCGGGAAAACACCGCATTAGGGTTATCACTGCCTGTTTTTCAACTGCGATGCCCGGATATCGCGCCAAGAAATGCCTCCACGGTAGGCAGGATATTCTTAACGATCACGTCGACGCCCTCCGCCGTCGGATGCAGGCCGTCCGCCTGATTGAGCCTGGCGTCCGCGGCGACGCCCTCCAGGAAAAACGGATACAGTGACACCCCGAACGATTTCGCCAGATCGGGATAGATCGCGTTGAAACGCGCTGAATAATCGCTCCCATAGTTCGGCGGCGCAAGCATCCCGCACAGCAAAACCGCGACCTTGCGCGCTTTCAGCCGCGCCAGAATATCGGTCAGCGCGGCACGGGTGACCTTGGGGTCGGTGCCTCGCAGGGCATCGTTGGCGCCGAGTTCCAGGATCACGGCATCGGTTCCCTCGGGTACCGACCAGTCGAGCCGGTCACGACCGCCGGAGCTGGTATCGCCCGAGACCCCGGCGTTGATCATATCAACACCTATCCCCTTGATCTTCAAGGATTCTTTTAACCGCGCCGGAAACGCCGCGGAGGCCGAGAGGCCAAGGCCCGCGCTTAGCGAATCACCCAATACGACCATCTTGATCGGCTTGCCCGCCCCGGCAGCCGGCGCTTGCGCAACTGCCGGGTTCGTCCCCATCAGCGCTATCCCCAACACGAGCATGTGCGCGAACATCCGCCCATGCCTCTCGACCTCGCTTACGGAAGTGCCATATGACCGAGCCATGGACAGTCTCATCAAACCCTCGTCGTTGGCCGGCCTTGAGCCGGACACCATTTCGATCTCGAACGTCAACCTCTCGCTCGGCACGGGCGCGGCGCGCGTTCACATCCTCAAAGATATCAGCCTGCGGGTGGCACAAAGCGAGGCGATCGGCCTGATCGGGCCTTCAGGTTCGGGAAAATCCACCTTGCTGATGGTGATGGCGGGATTGGAGCGTCCCGACAGCGGAGAAGTGGTGGTCAACGGCACCCCTTTCAATGCCCTCGACGAGGACGCGCTGGCGCGCTTTCGCGGCCGTCACGTCGGGATCGTATTCCAGTCGTTTCACCTGATTCCGACCATGACGGCGCTGGAAAATGTCGCGGTGCCGCTCGAGCTGGCCGGTAATCCCGATGCGTCGCAGCGCGCGGCGCAGGAGTTGACCTCGGTCGGTCTCGGCGACCGCCTGCATCACTATCCGACCCAATTGTCGGGCGGCGAGCAGCAGCGCGTGGCGCTTGCCCGCGCGCTGGCGCCCGATCCGGCGATCCTGGTGGCGGACGAGCCGACCGGAAATCTCGACGAGGCCACCGGCAAGCAGATCGTCGATCTGCTGTTCACCAAACACGCCGAGCGCGGCATGACCCTGGTGCTGGTGACCCACGACACCTCGCTGGCGCAGCGCTGCGATCGCGTGGTGCGGCTGCGCTCGGGCCGCGTCGATGGACAGCTTGCGGAACGCGAAACCGCTTCATGACCGTTGCCTCCGAACCGACCCATGGCGGCCGCGCGTCATCGCTCGCCCTGCGCTACGCCTTGCGCGAATTGCGCGGCGGCCTGCGTGGCTTTTACGTGTTCATCGGCTGCATCGCGCTCGGCGTGATGGCGATCGCCGGCGTCGGCTCGGTCGCGGCCAGCCTCGGCGAGGGCCTGGCGCGCGAGGGCCGCACCCTGCTTGGCGGCGATGTGGCCTTCTCCCTGATCCAGCGCGAGGCCAAACCGCAGGAAGTCGCGTTTCTTCGTGCGCGCGGAGAGGTATCCGTCGCGGCGACGTTGCGCGGCATGGCGCGCGCCGCCGACGGCCGGGCCGCGTTGGTCGAACTGAAGGCGGTGGATGCCGCCTATCCGATGCTGGGCGAATTGACCCTCGACCCGAAAATGCCGGTGGCCGATCTGCTGGCGGAGCGTGACGGCGCATTCGGTGCGGCTGCCGATCAGACCTTGCTGGCGCGGCTCGATCTCAAGATCGGCGACCGCGTCAGCATCGGCAGCGCGACCTTTCAAATCCGCAGCGTGGTCGGCGCCGAGCCGGACAAGCTCGCCGGCGGACTCGGTTTCGGTCCGCGATTCCTGGTCAGCGAAGGCGGCTTGCGCGCGACCGGGTTGTTGCAACCCGGCAGCCTGGTGCGCTGGATCTATCGGGTCAAGCTGCCGGACAATGCAGCGGACGATCGCGCCGCGACCGCGCTGGCCGATGATGCGCGCAGAGCCTTGCCGGAAGCCGGCTGGGAGATCCGCAGCCGCGGCAACGCCTCGCCGCAGCTGGAGCGCACCATCAGCCGCTTCACGCAATTTCTGACGCTGGTCGGCCTTGCGGCGCTGCTGGTCGGCGGCGTCGGCGTCGCCAATGCCGTCAAGAGCCATATCGATCGCCGCCGTGACGTCATCGCGGCGTTCAAGGCGCTGGGCGCCACCGGGCGCGACGTCTTCACGATCTATCTGACGCAGGTCGTCGTGCTCGCCGTGGTCGGCTCGGTGATCGGGCTCGCCGTCGGCGCGGCGCTGCCCTTCATCATTGTCGGCGTATTCGGCAAGCTGCTGCCGCTGCCGGTGGTGCCGGCGCTGCATCAGGGTGAACTTGCCCTGTCGTTCGTCTACGGCCTGCTGACCGCGCTCGCCTTCGCCCTTTGGCCGCTCGGCCGGGTGCATGACGTGCCGGTGGCGGCGCTGTTTCGCGAAGCGGTGAGCGCCGAATGGCATCGCCCGCGCTGGCGCTACCTCGCGCTGATGGCCGTGGTGATCGCATTGCTGATCGCGGTGGCGGTCGGGCTCGCCTACGACAAGCGTATTGCAGCCGTGTTCGTCGCATCCTCGGTTCTGGTGTTCGCGCTGTTGCGCGGCATCGCCGCCGCCTTGATGGCGCTGGCGCGCCGCCTGCCCCGCACCCGAATGACCATGCTGCGGCTGGCGATCGCCAATATCTACCGGCCCGGCGCGCTGACGCCGTCGGTGGTGATGTCGCTCGGCCTCGGTTTGGCCGTGCTGGTCACGATTACCCAGATCGACGGCAATCTGCGGCGGCAATTCATGGCCGCGCTGCCCGATCGCGCGCCGTCATTCTATTTCATCGATATTCCCACCGCCGAAGCCGGCCGCTTCGGCGCATTCCTCAGGGAAACCGCGCCGCAATCGACCGTCGAGGACGTGCCGATGCTGCGCGGACGCATCGTCTCCGCCCGCGGCGTCAAGGCGGAAGACCTCAAAGCCTCGACCGACGCCGAATGGGTGCTGCAGAGCGACCGCGGCCTGACCTATACCGGCGAAATCCCGAGGGGCTCCGAGATCGTCGAGGGCAAATGGTGGGGAGCCGACTATGACGGCCCGCCGCTGGTCTCGATGGAGAAGAAGATCGCCGACGGGCTCAGGCTCAAGATCGGCGACGAGATCGTCGTCAACGTGCTCGGCCGCGATATCCCGGCCACGATCGGCAATTTGCGCAACGTCGACTGGCAGAGCCTCGGCATCAATTTCGTGCTGGTGTTCTCGCCCAACGCCTTCAGGGGCGCGCCCCATACCCATATCGCGACGCTGACTGACAACCATCCGGACCCCGCCGGCGACGCCCGGATCATCAAATCGGTGGCAGAAGCATTCCCGACGGTCACCAGCGTGCGGGTTCGCGAGGCGCTTGAAACCATCGGCAACGTGGTCACCAACCTGGTGCTGGCGATCCGGGGCGCCAGCGCGGTCACGCTGATCTCCGCCGTTCTGGTGCTGGGCGGGGCGCTGGCGGCCGGCCACCGCCATCGGGTCTACGACGCCGTCATTCTCAAGACTTTGGGCGCCACCCGGGCCCGGCTGCTCGGCGCCTACGCGCTGGAATACCTGATGATCGGCTTTGCCACCGCCATCTTCGGCGTAATCGCCGGCTCGGTGGCGGCCTGGCTGATCGTAACCCGGCTGATGACCCTGAGTTTCATCTGGCAGGCCGGCAGCGCCGCGGGCGTGGTGGCGGCGGCGCTGATCGTTACGGTGGGACTGGGGCTCGCGGGCACCTTGCTGGCTCTGAACCAGAAGCCCGCCACAGTATTGCGGAATTTATGACAAATTGAAGCAGGCGTTACTGCAGAGTTAACGCAGATGCGCGCAAAGCCCCGTATATCGAGACTTTCCGGTCGCTCATGGCATTCGACGTCGCCTGATATCATGCCGCGGAGCGACATTCAGCCGCGCGTGGAAGCTTGCAGCAAATGTGTTAGTTTCCCACATATGAACCTGGGACAGACGCCGGTTTGGTGACACGAAATTAATGTCGGCAAATGGCGGCATCTGGGATAGATCTTAATCGGCGCCGCAAAACCCTTGCGCTCCGCCGGACAACCAACGGGAATTCGACCATGTCGGACCTAGACCGTAACTACACTTCTCCTTTCGGCCGGGCCGCCGGGCGCGTTGACGCCGCGACCGTCGACGCCGGTCTGCGCGCCTACATGCTGCGCATCTACAACTACATGAGCATCGGCCTGGCCATCACCGGCCTCGCCGCGCTTGGCGTGTATATGGCCGCGGTGACAACCGATCCCTCGGGCGCCGCAGCCAAGTTCGGCAACGCCTTCCTGACGCCGTTCGGCTACGCCATGTATGTGAGCCCGCTGAAATGGCTGTTCATCCTGGCGCCGCTGGCGATGGTATTCGCGAGGATGGGATCGTTCCTGTTCATGGGCCTGATCGGCATCATCATCGCGAGCCTGGTCAATCTCTTCCTCGCCAGCTCGATGTTGCAGTTCATCGTGTCGGTGGTTGGTGTGCTGGTGTTCGCGGGCCTCACCGCCTGGGATACCCAGCGATTGAAGAACGACTACATCTACGGCTATGCCTCGCAGGGTGGTGACGTGGCGGAGCGCGCGGCCATTACCGGCGCGCTGTCGCTGTACTTGAACTTCATCAACCTGTTCACGCTGCTGCTGCAGCTGCTCGGCCAGCGCGACTAGCGCCCCCGGCACCAGCAAAGAAATTGAAGCCCCGGCCTGCGCGGCCGGGGCTTTTCTTTTGCGGCGAGCAAAAATAATCTATCCTCATGTCCACGCCCGAAATCCGGCCCGCCACCGAGGCCGACCTCCCCTTCGTGACCGAAATCTACGAGCACGCGGTGCGCTATGGCACTGCGACGTTCGAGCTGATCCCGCCGGATCTCGCCGAGATGACCCGGCGCTTCCGGGCGCTGACGGTGGAGAATTCGGTCTACCTGCAGCCCGCGATCCACCGCCGCGGTATCGGCCTGTTACTGCTGCAACGGCTGATCACTGAGTGCGAGGCGCGAGGCTATCGCCAGATGATCGCGGTGATCGGCGATTCCGCCAATGCCGGCTCGATCGGCGTCCACACCAGGACCGGCTTCCAGATGATCGGAACGCATCCCAGCGTCGGCTTCAAATTCGGCCGCTGGCTGGACACGGTGATGATGCAGCGCGCGCTCGGCGAAGGCGCCACCACGCTGCCGGCGGACTCGAAGGCCTAGAATCGCAGGGTGTGCAAAGCGACTTGTCCGCCATAGCCCAAGGGGCGACGGCGGAAGGCGGAAAGCGTGCCCACCCTTCGCGCTAACGATCTCGTGTGTCCCGGACGCGGCTTCGGCGGTGACCCGCCGGGCCTGGACACAAAATCGCGAAAACAACCCCATGCAAAGTAGACCAGGTCCATTCAAAGTCGCTGAGTTCGTAACGCATGATTCGAGACTCCAGGTTTCGGAGCTTGAATCGCGTCCGTCGCGGTGCCGCTAATGCTATGAAATCACTTCCGCTTTCGGCGGCATTGCGGACATGGCCGGACTTGCTGCTGGCTCGACCCAGTCGCCAATGACCCAAAGCGTTCATTGCCGGGCTGAAGAGTCGAGCGCTTTTGCGCGATTTGACGCACCCCCAGGCAGGCAAATGTGTAAGCCATAACAGAAACATGAACTCAACTGAGTCCGTGCTGCATCGCGCCTCAAGGCTGCGGGCCTTTATCCTTGCCCAGATGTTCGGCGAGGCATAGCGTTTCAAACCGCAATTAGTTCTCATCGCAATAACAGCAGGGAACAATGGCGATCATTCACGCACTTCTTGCACCGTCCTCGTTTGCTGTCGTTCTGACGGCCGGCACTGTTCGAGCTCAGGGCCTTCCGCCGGAAAGACCCGTCTCCGTCACATTCACTGCCACGCTAATTCCGCCCCTCAAGCCGATGCCGATCGGTGGTGGCAAAGAGATTGTCGTGGTGATCGGATGAAGCGGCGAGAGTTCATCGCACTGAGCATAGGGGGCCACGGTGTGGGGTATGCCTTGCCGACGAGGTGATCAACAGAGGCTGCGGTGTTGAGTCCGAGACATGCCGACAGAAGATCGACGCGGACTTAGGTGATCGAAAGAGGTGAGTTCCTTCGGCATCAAAGAAACCAAGGGAGGATGAGATGAGGCTTCGAACTCTCTGGCTGGATCGGATCGGCCCCTTGTCGGCTCCGCTTGTTGCCGCTGTTCTGCTCTTCGGGAGCCCGAGCTTCGCTTCTGCGCAAACAGAGCGGCTTCCGAAAGTCGGGTATCTCGGTTTCGGCGCCTCAGTTCCGCCAACTATTTTCCAAAACCGGATGAGGGAGCTCAGATATTCCGAAGGCAAGGAGGTCACGGTGGAATACCGCTTTGCCGGAGGACGTCCGGGGGAGCTCCCGCGCCTCGCCCGCGAACTCGTCGATGCGAAAGTGGATGTCATCATGGCTATCGGCGACGAGGCGATCGTGGCCGCCAAGAACGCTACGCCCACCGTTCCGATCGTCATGATCGCCTGCGACGCGGTCACCACCGGCTTCGTCGCGAGCCTCGCTCGTCCAGGCGGTAATATCACGGGTGTGACTTGTATCACCTCCGAGCTCATGCCGAAGCGAATGGCGGTGTTCCGCGAGCTTCTGCCGTCTGCATCCCGCCTCGTGGTCCTTTACAACCCAGAGAACGTCAGTAAGCCCCCCGAGGCGGCGGGCACTGTCAAGCTCGCGAAAGAGCTGGGTCTCGACGCCAAAGCCGTTCAGTTCCGCACGGCCGAAGACATCGAGCGCGCCTTTTCCGCCTTTGCGACCGATCGCCCCGATGGCCTCGTCGTCCTGACCGAGCAGCGCTCGATGGTCCACGCGAAGCTCTTGGCCGAGCTTTCGCGCAAAGAGCGGCTCCCAGTCCTGCATTCGTTCAGCGAAGGTGTCCAAGCGGGCGGTCTCATCTCCTACGGTCCCCACTTTCCGGAGATGGTGGTGATAGCGACCAACTATGTCGCAAAAATCCTCAAAGGAGGCAAACCGGCCGAGTTGCCCGTCGAGCAGCCGACTCGGTTCGAACTGGTCATCAATCTGAAGACCGCTAAGGAAATCGGTCTGACGATCCCACCCTCACTCCTCGCCCGCGCCGACGAGGTGATCGAATAGACGGCCATGTCCGTTTGGCACATCGCGTCAGTTCGCCCCGGCGCGGAATTTGGTCGCTACCGGGGCACAGCCGACATTGGTCAAGCCCGCAACAAACGAGCTCGATCCATGAGCACGCGCCCCAGCCAGGCACCGTCGCGCTTAAGTCTCCTAAACCACCGCCAGCTTGCGGTCGATCACCAGCAGCACGCGATCGAGTTCGTGGCCGCGGCGCAGGATCAGCCCGCTCGCCGAGATCACGCTGCGCTTTGGCGTGCTGATGGACGGCGGCTTTCCCTATCTGGTCGCCAGTCTCGAAGGCCGCGTGGTCGGATACGCCTATGCGGGAGCGTACCGGCCGCGGCCGGCCTATCGCTTCACGGTGGAGAATTCGGTTTACCTTGAGCCCGCAATCCATCGGCGCGGGATCGGGCCTGCAATTGCTGCAAGGGTGATCGCCGAATCCGAAGCGCGAGGCTATCGCCAGATGATCGCAGTGATCGGCGATTCCGCCAACGCCGGATCGATCGGCGTCCATGCCAGGACCGGATTTCAGATGATCGGGACCCATCGCAATGTCGGCTTCAAATTCGGCCGCTGGCTCGACACCGTGATGATGCAGCGCGCGC
>WNGL01003724.1_pt1 | contig 18332 bp, 17 predicted proteins | sample 5400591 | NCBI WGS metagenome assembly WNGL01 (sample SAMN13153377, study PRJNA577476) | soil metagenome | isolation source: 80 cm soil or saprolite under Garry oak tree replicate 1 | place: USA:California | collected 2016-06-15 | reverse complement strand
GCTTGCGCGCCTTTTCGCACCCGTCCGCGACGATGTTGCGAACCAGGGTCGGATCGTCGAGATACTTCTGCGCGCGCTCCCGCATGGGGCCTTGCTCCGCGAGCACCGCATCGATCACCGGCTGCTTGCATTCGAGGCAACCGATGCCCGCGGTGCGGCAGCCCTGGTTCGCCCACTGGCGGGTCTTCTCATCGCTGTAGACGAGATGGAACTGCCAGACCGGGCACTTGTCGGGATCGCCCGGATCGCTGCGCTTCACCCGAGCCGGGTCGGTCGGCATGGTGCGGATCTTCTTCCTGACCGATTCCGCGTCCTCGCGGAGTGAAATCGTGTTGTCGTAGGACTTCGACATCTTCTGCCCGTCGATGCCGGGAAGTTTCGAGGACTCGGTGAGCAGGGCCTCGGGCTCGACCAGAATCAGGCGTCCCCCGCCTTCGAGGTAACCGAACAGGCGCTCGCGATCGGCGACCGAAAGGTTGCCCTGCCTTTCCAGGAGCGCGCGCGCCGTCGCCAGCGCCTCGGCGTCGCCGTGTTCCTGGTACTGGGTGCGCAGATCCATCACCACCTTGGCCTTGCGGCCGCCCAGTTTCTTCGCGGCGGCCTTGGCCTTGTCCTCGAATCCGGGCTCGCGGCCGTAGACATGGTTGAAGCGTCGTGCGACCTCGCGCATCATCTCGACGTGCGGGACTTGGTCTTCGCCCACCGGAACGTACTTTGCGCGGTACGCGAGCACGTCGGCCGCTTGCAAAAGCGGGTAGCCGAGAAAACCGTAGGTGGAAAGGTCACGGTCGATGAGCTTTTCCTGCTGGTCCTTGTAGCTCGGTACTCGCTCGAGCCAGCTGAGCGGCGTGATCATCGAAAGGAGCGTGTGCAGCTCGGCGTGCTCCGGGATGCGCGACTGGATGAACAGGGTCGCCTGCGCCGGGTCGATGCCGGCCGCGAGCCAATCGATCACCATGTCCCAGACGCTCTCTTCGATCACCTCCGGCGTTTCATAGTGCGTGGTGAGCGCGTGCCAGTCGGCGACGAAGTAGAGGCACGGATACTCGCTCTGCAGCTTCACCCAGTTCTTGAGTGCGCCGTGGAAATGTCCCAGGTGCATCGCGCCGGTGGGGCGCATGCCGGAGACGACGCGTTCTTCGTACATTTAGATTGGATGCAGTTGAAAGATCGTCGCGATAACCGATTTTGACGCAACCATGACCGGATCGAGGAACATGCCAAGAACGTTGTATCCGTATGAGCTGATGACCACGAGTCCGAGGAGGATCGGCAGCCCGAATGGTTCGAGTCTCGCGAAGCTCCCCGCGAGAGGACCGGGAAGCAGGGAAACGACGACCCGACCTCCGTCGAGAGGGAGAATCGGCAAGAGATTCAGCGCCATGAAAACGAGATTCACCTCGACGCCTGCAATCGGCACCTGAAGCAGGAAATCGCCTTGTCTGAGCCCGGACAGTGCTCCTATCTTCAAAGCGGCGGCCCACGCTAGAGCCATTACCAGATTTGCCGTCGGGCCGGCAAGAGCCACCCAGAGCATGTCTCGCTTGGGACGCCGCAGGGCATGAAAATTGACTGGAACGGGCTTCGCCCATCCGAACATGATTCTTCCGCCGGTTGCGAACAACGTGACCAGCGGCAGAAAGATGGTGCCGACCAGATCGATGTGACGCGCCGGATTGAGGCTGATGCGTCCGAGCGCGAAGGCCGTCGTATCTCCGAAGTGGCGAGCGACGTAGCCGTGAGCGGCTTCATGCAAAGTGATCGCGAAGATGACCGGCACGGCGAAAACCGCGATCATCTTAGTGATCTCATTGAATTCCATGGTCGGGCCGCTCGCTCCAGCGCGTCATTTTATCAGAGCCGTTCTGGTGCCCTGCGCGTCCTACCAGTCATGCCAGATGGGTTTCAGATCGTCGGGCAACTGCGGCAGCGCGCCGAGATCGGCCCTGCTCTCCCCCTTGCCGTGATAATCGGAGCCGCGTGAGGCGGTGAGGCCGAATTCACGCGCGATGCGCGCGAATTCGAAATATTGCTCGGGTGAATGGCTTCCGGTCACCACTTCGATTCCGGCTCCCCCGGAGTCCTTGAACTCCGCAAGGAACGCGTGCAACTCGGGCTTGGAAAACTGGTAGCGACCCGGGTGCGCGACGACGGCGATTCCGCCGCTCGCGCGGATCCAGCTCACGGCGTCCCCGAGAGAGGCCCACCGGTGCGGGACGAAGCCGGGTTTGCCCTTCACGAGGTAGCGCTGGAACACGCTCTTTACGTCCGGCGCGCGGCCCGTTTTCACCAAGTGGCGCGCGAAATGCGAGCGGCTGATGAGGCTCGGGTTCTCGGCGTAAATCCTCGCCCCCGCCAGCCCGCCGGGGATGCCGGCGGCCTCGAGCGCTTCGCCCATTTTCTCCGCTCGCGTCGCGCGGCCTTCGCGGATCGATTCGAGCCCGGACCGCAGGACCGGGTCTCGCGGGTCGATCTGCAATCCCACGATGTGAACCGTGGTCCCCTTCCAAGTCACCGAAATCTCGACGCCATCGACGAAGCGAACGCGTTCCGACTCGGCCTTTGCGCGCGCCTCTGCGAGCCCCGACACTCCGTCGTGATCGGTCAGTGCGAGAATATCGACGTGGTTCGCCGCTGCCCGCGCGATGAGCTCTTCCGGCTTGAGCAAACCGTCGGAAGCGGTCGAGTGACAATGCAGATCGATATTCAATGAGGCATCTTACCCGAGAAACTCCTCGATCACCGCCGCGAGCCGCTCGGGCTGATCGTGATGCAGCATGTGACCCGCTTCGGGAATCACGCGTTCAGCCAGTCGCTGAAAGCAGGCCTTGCGCGCGGCGAGATCGGCGCTCGAGAGCTTCAGCATCTCGGGCGCCCTCGATTCGGCGCCCACCACCCAGAGCACGGGCGCTGCGACCTTGCGCCAGCAGGCCTCGGCCTCCTCGACCCGGTAGAGAACCGGATTGACGAGCTTGTGCGCGGGATCGCTCGCGAGCTCGACGCGGCCGTCCGGCTTCGATCTCCCCCAGTGCCGCGCGAGGAACGCGGCCTTCTCGCCGCTCAGACGGGAATTGTTGCCGCGCAGGCGCTCGGCGAGCGCTTCGAAGTTTTCGTAGTCGCGAAACGCGGGCTTTTCGCCGAGCTCGGCCAGCCAGCGCGCGTAGCGCTCGGGCGCCTTCTCCGCGCGCGTCCCGGTGAGCCCAAGACCTTCCAGGTTGACGAGCTTCGCCACGCGCTCGGGGCGGATTCCGGCGTACATCGCGGCGACGTTGCCGCCCATGCTGTGGCCGACGAGCGTGGCCGGAGAATCCGGCTGGAAGTGCTCGAGCAGCCGGTCCAGATCGGCGAAATAATCCGGAAACCAGTAGCCGTCGCTCTTCGCCCATTCGCTCAAGCCGAAGCCGCGCCAGTCCGGCGCGATCACGCGCCAGTTTCCGCGCAATGCATCCACCAGGAACTGGAACGAGGCCGACACGTCCATCCAGCCGTGCAGCATGAAGAGCTTCGTCGAGCGCTCCTCGCCCCAACAACGGCAGTGATAACGGAGCCCGCGCACCGATACAAACAGGGATTCGCTAGTCTTCATCCAGCGCGCGATGATAGCAGGCGCCGGAACCGCAGCCCGGTTCCGATATAATCGGCCGCAATCATGGCGGTCTACTCACTCGGCGAGCGCAAGGTCGTGTTCCACGGCGAGGAGTGGTTCATCGCACACAACGCCGCCGTGATCGGCACCGTGATCCTGCACAACCAGGCGAGCGTCTGGTTCAACGCGGTGGCGCGCGGCGACAGCGACATCATCACCATCGGCGAGCGCACCAACATCCAGGACGCCGCGGTCCTGCACGCCGATCCCGGAATTCCGCTCACCCTCGGCAAAAACGTCTCGGTCGGCCACCAAGCGATGCTGCACGGCTGCACCGTCGGCGACGGCTCGCTCATCGGGATCGGCGCAGTGATCCTGAACCACGCTGTCATCGGCAGCCGCTGCATCATCGGTGCGGGCGCGCTCATCCCGGAAGGCAAGACCTATCCCGACGGCGTCCTCGTCGTCGGCTCCCCGGGGAGGGTCGTGCGCGAACTGAACCCGGAGGAAAGGGAAGGACTCTTGGAAAACGCCGACATCTACGTCCGGCGCGCGAAGATCTATCGCGAGAAGCTGAGGCCGCAGGAGCGGTAGTTTCACTTCGTCAGCACGCTCGAATTAACAGTGGTACGCTACAAAACATGAGCCAGATTTCAGTCGCCGAAATTCTCAAACTACCCCTTGTCGAGCGTATCCGCCTGGTCGAGCTGATCTGGGACAGCATCGCCGCGGTACCGGAGGCCGTCCCGATATCGGATGAGTTGGCGGCCGAGCTTGATCGCCGTCTCGCCGAGTTTGAGGCCGATCCCGAAGCCGGATCTCCCTGGGAAGAAGTTCGCACGCGGATCTTGCGAGGTACATGGCGTACCGGCTGAAGGTTTCAGCCCGGGCGGTACGCGAGATCGGCGAAGCGTACGAATGGTACGAAGAACAACTCCATGGTCTCGGCGCAGAATTCCTCGACGCACTCGACACTCAGCTCCGAGTCATTACGCAAACGCCTCTATTGTTTTCCGAAATTCGACGAGGCGTTCGCCGTTCCCTTCTCTCGCATTTTCCCTACGGCGTGTTCTACGCGTCGAAGGGCGATGTCGTTTCAGTCCTGGCGGTAGTTCACACCGCCCGCAATCCGCGCCGCTGGCCGCGCCAATCGTAAGGGCGCGACTGCGAAGCATACACTCGACTTCCATGGACACATCAAAGGACTACTACGCGATTCTCGGCGTGCTGGCCTGGTCATGCACTTGAAAGGGAAAAAAATGAAATTACTGATCGTCGCCTGCACGCTCGTCGTCGCGTTCGGAACCGGCTCGAGCGTTATGGCTCAAAGCTACCCGCCCGACGCATCGACCATCCCTACCGTGAGTTTGAACGGAAGCCCGGCGAATCGGCAGCCGGCTCCCAAACCAGCGAATCAGCAATCCGCGTGGAACACGGAGCTGGCCGGCCACAGCGATCTGCAGGGGCGTTCGGCGTACCAACCCATCATCATCAACGAAAACGGGCGTGAGATCGCCTATGTCGGTCACCACACGGGCAGGATGCCGAACCCGCTCACGGGCGCAGTCGAAGGCAACGGAACTTCGATCGTCGACGTCACCGACCCCGCGAAACCCAGGTACCTCGCTCACATTCCGGGCCCGGCCGAGGGAGGGGACGAAGCTGGCGGCGCCCAGATGGTGCGCGTTTGCAGCGGGAGCGTCCTGCCGCGCGGGGTGAAAGGCAAGTGGTACCTCCTGCGCTCGCTCGGCTCCACCGCGCACGAGATATACGACGTCACCGACAAGGCCCATCCGGCCCGCCTGACCACCGTCGTCGACGGCCTCAACGGTACGCACAAGAGCTGGTGGGAATGCGATACCGGGATCGCCTATCTGGTTGCAAACAACGCAGCCGAAGGATGGAAGGGCAACCATCTGAAGATCTACGATCTGAGCGACCCCGCGAAGCCCGTGTACATTCGGGACTTCGGACTGCTCGGCCAGCAACCGGGCGCCACGTCATTCCTCGGCGTGCAGGCAGGCATTCCGATCCATGGACCCATCTCGGCTGGGGTCGCCAAGAACCGCGTTTACGCGGCCTACGGCACAGGGGCGAACGGCGTCGTTCAGATTCTCGACCGGAAGAAGCTCTTGAGCGCCTTCACCAACGCCCTCAAGCCGACGACAGAGGAAATGCTCGCGCCGCAGCTGGGAACCATCGTCATGTCACCCGACCAGGGCGCACATACCGCGATGCCGATGTACGGCGTGCCGATTCCCGGATTCCAGGGACATTCGGTGCTGAAAACCCGTGACCTCCTGGTCGTCGCTTCGGAACAGGGGCGCGGGGAACACTGCAGGCCGGGTCCCGGCGCAAACCGCCCCGCTCCGCACTTCAGCTTCCTCCTCGACATCACCCATGAACCGACTCCATGGCCCCTCGCGACCTTCCACGTGCCCGAGAACCCGGGAGATTTCTGCGGTCGCGGCGGCCGGTTCGGCAGCCATGCAGGCACGGAGTCGTTCTATCCGCCCTATTACGGGAAGCTCGCCATCTTCTCGTGGTTCAACGCGGGCACCCGCGTCTTCGACATCCGCAACCCGTTTGCCGTGGAGGAGGTCGCCTATTTCATTCCTGCGCCGAACAAGAACACGATGGCTTTCTGCGCCGACGGCGTCAGCCATCCGGAGGGCGATCCGAAGATCACTCCCGCGTGCACCAAGGTGATCCAGACCAACAACGTCGAGGTCGACGATCGCGGTCTCATCTACAGCGCCGACCGGGCGGGCACGGGACTGCACATCATCCGGCTGACGGGGCGTGCGGCGCAGGTCGCGGCAAAGTGACGCGCCCTACCGCGCGTCACCTCGGCGCCATGCGGATGGCGCCGTCCAGCCTGATCGTCTCCCCGTTCAACATCTCGTTCTCGACGATGTGCCGGACCAGCTGGGCGTAGTCCGCGGGCTTGCCAAGGCGCGGCGGAAACGGCACCTGCTTCGCGAGCGCCTCCTGCACGTCCTTCGGCATGCCGAGCAGCATCGGCGTCTCGAAGATTCCCGGAGCGACGGTGCAGACGCGGATTCCGTCGCGCGAGAGATCGCGCGCGACAGGAAGGGTCATGCCGACCACGCCGCCTTTCGAAGCCGAATAGGCGGCCTGCCCGATCTGCCCGTCGTAGGCGGCGACCGACGCCGTGTTCACGATCACGCCGCGCTCGCCGGCTGCGTTCGGCTGTCCCTTCGCCATCGCGACCGCCGCCAGCCGGATCATGTTGAAGGTGCCGATGAGATTGATGTTGATCACGCGCGAGAACGACGCGAGCGCGTGCGGCCCGTCCTTCTTCACGGTGCGCTCCGCGATGGCGATGCCGGCGCAATTCACCAGGCCCTGTAGCGCTGCGAAATTCTCCAGCGCCGTAGCGACCGCAGCCTGGCTGTCCGCTTCGCTCGTCACGTCGCATTTGACGAAGCGCGCCTTCTGCCCAAACTGCTTCGCAAGCGCCTCGCCTTTGTCGACCTGAAGGTCGGCAATGACGACATTCGCGCCGGCTTCGGCAAGCATCTTGACGGTTCCCTCGCCGAGGCCTGAGGCGCCGCCGGTGACGATGAACGTGCCGCCTTTGATCTGCATGGGGTCTACCTCAGCCTTTCTTGGCCGGTTTCTTCTTCTCCGGCATAAGCCCCGGCCGGTCGCGCAAGAGCGGAGCCAGACCGTTCTTCGCGACGAGATAAGTCCAGCGCTCTAGCCTCTTCTCGCGGTCGACGCGCTCGACGAGCTTCTTGCGCCGTTCCTCGAACTCCTTGTCGTTCTTCGCCTTGTCTTCCGCTTTCTCGCCCTTCGCGGACGTACGCGTCTTGCGGGGCTCGCCGGCCACCGCGACCTTGACGTAGTAATTGTCGCCCGCCTGCTTGCCGACCCTCAGCGTATAGCTCAAGCCGTCGTAGGTATCGGCCTTGATGACGATCGCATGATCGAGTCCGGTATCGGCCTTCGCGGGGTCGGCGACCACGTCGACGAGATTCACCCAGCCGAGCGAGCTCGCAAGGTCGGTCGCCTTCTGCAGATCGGGCCTTTCCTTCGACCCGGCGAACTTCCAGTCGGCGGACTCGGTCTCGCGCGTCACGCTCCAGCGTTGCTTTCCGTCCTTGGACGACGAAATCGACTTCGCGCCGTCGGCCCGAAGGAGATCTTTCACGAGCCACTGATCGGGCTTGGATTCGACCTCGGTCAGCGGCTCCCCGACCGCGAGCATCGTCCCCACTTCGCCGCCCACGGTGAGGTAGCGGCCCGTCGCCTCGGCCTCGCCGCGCGAAAGCGAAGCGACCGGCGAGCTCTTCACGATTTTCTTTCCGAGAAGGAGGCGCCCGAGCGAGCCGGCCTGGGCATCCTTCAGCTCGATCAGCGTCCCCGCGCCCGCCACCCTGCCCTTCGGCTCGAGGAGCTCAAGGCGCGCGCGCTGGCTCTCGGGCAGCGGCTCGCTCTGCACGATCTTCATCTCGGCGAGCTTCACGAGGAGCGCCGCGATGCGATCGATCTCGGCCGCGAAGCCGGCGCGCTCGCGCACGCTCCAGCCGGCCTCGCCGCGCACCAGGTGCAGCTCGCCGGCAGAATCCAGGATCGCGATCTCGGCGACCTCGCTCAAGCGCAGACCCGTGATCACCTTCTGCCCGGCGCGCGAATCCGCGGCCGTCCAGGCCGCGCGGTCGGACAGGACGACGGCGGCGCCCGCTGCGGCGAGGACCGCCAGCACCGCGAGCGCGATGAAGAATTGCCTGCGGTTCATATCGTGGGCGTCCTGCGGCGGCGCAGGATCGCGAGGGCGACGCCGGCGAGCGCCACGAGCAAGGGCATCAGCGCGATATTCAGCACCTTGGTCCAGAACTGGAGCGCTTCGCTGTCGGCGCGCAGCTCGCGGCGCACCTCTTTCAGGGCCAGGCGTGTCTCTGCGGCTTTCCTGCGGAAGTTCTCGAGCTCGGTCTGCTGCTCGCTCGAGAGTATCGCCCCCGTGCCCTGCCCCTTGCCCTTTTGCAGCGCGTTCAGCTTTTCCTGCGTCTGCCCGAGGTTGTCCTCCAGCTCCTTGATCTTGCCGAGATAGGCCTGCTGCGCCTTCGCCTCCATGTCGCGGATCACGGTGAACGGCCGCGCGGCGCTCGCGCGGCCGCGCAGCTTGATGAGGGCGGGGTCGCCTGCGAACTGGTCCACCAGCGCCTGCGCAAAGGCGATGTTGCCGTTGCGCGGGATCACGATCCGCTGTCCGAAGATCTCCTGGATCTGCACCGCCGCCCCGTCGTTGATGAAATCGCTGTCCCCGACGAGGACGACCGCGTTCTCGCCCGCCGATTCCTTGAGCGGCGCGGCCTCGGGTTTCGCGTCGGACGCCTTCGCCGCTTTCTTCTCGCCCTTGTTCTCGTCCTTGGGCCGGCCCTCGGGGAACGCGGTCTTGAACTTGCCGGTCAGCCGCACGGCCAGCGGATATTCGGTGCCCGAAGGCTTGAACGCCCGGATGGCCGCCTCGCCCTGCGCGGTCGCCGCGAACGAATCGACGAGCTGGGAATACGCGGAACTCTTCATGAGAACCGTTTCGCTCAGTCCCTCGACGGGCTTGCCGGTGAAGGCTCCGGCAAAGGGCATGAGCAGCGACCCGAGTCGCGCCGTCGCGACGTCGTGCGGATCGAAGGCATTGTCGTTGAGCGAGAGCAGCGTCGGCAGCGTGCGCGCTCCCGCGCCGGTGAGGTAGCGCATGTCGAGCACGACCTTCCCCGAGTCGAAGGCGAGGCCCCAGCCCTTGAGCAGCTTGTCGAGCGATGACGGCGTGCCCCCGCCGCCCATTCCTCCCATCTGGCCCAGCTGGTCGAAGTAGGCGCTGGGATCGAGGAAAGCGATGAGCTTCCCGCCGCGTAAGACGAACTGGTCGAGCGCGTACTGTGCCCGCTCGCCGATGCCGCGCGGGTGGATCACCAGGAGCACCTTGATGTCGTCGTCGATTTTTTCGGGGTCCAGCCCGACGCGCTTTACCGTGTAGTCGCGCCGGAGTTCGCCGATGAACACCTGCGGCTCCATCGGCTGGCCGCCGGTCATGGGGCTCGGCGGCATGCCGAACACCGGCAGCGCGCTCATGACCCCGATCACCGGCTTCGACGTCGCCGCTGCACGCGCAATCGCGCGCACCAGATCGTACTCGAGCAGCGCCTCGCGATCGGGCGCAAGCGCCGGCAAGGCGAGCTTCTGGTCTGCGTAGCTGATCGATGCGCCGAGGTAGAACTTGTCGCCCGAGGGCGTGACCTGCGCTTCGACGCCTTCCAGGGTCGCCGAGTCCTCCGCATCGGAGTCCGGCTGGGGATCGAGCTTCTCGACCGTGACCTTGCCGCGGCCGGCCTGCCTGAACTCCGCGAGCAAGTCCTCGACCCTGCGCCCGTACGCCTTGATGGGCAGAGGGATCTCGGTCTGGCTGAAGTACAGGCGGATCTTGACCGGAGATTCGAGCTTGCCGAGAACCGCGCGCGTCCCCTCGGAGAGCGTGTAGAGCCTGCCTTGCGTCAGGTCGATTCGCCCCCTCGCCGCGCCCAGTACCAGATTGAGGAGGACCAGGATGATCAACGCGGCGACCAGGCCGCCGGCGGAATACAGCAGACTTTCCGTCTTCTTGTGCATGACCCCTCAGCCCGTGCGGTGGTTGCGGATGACGACGCCGGTGGCGAACAGCGCGTAGGCCATCACCGAAAGGAAGTACAGCAGGTCGCGCGAATCGACCACCCCTTTCTGGAAGCCGTCGTAGTGGGTGAGGACCGAAAACTTCGAAACCGCTTCCACCAGCCAGGGGCTCGCCCAGCGCGCGAGCAGATCGGTCAGCGGCGAAAACCCGACGAGGATCAGAAGCAGGCACAGGACCACCGCGAGGATGAAGGCGATGACCTGGTTGCGCGTGAGGGCCGAGGTCAGGCAGCTGATCGCGAGGTAGGCCCCGGCGAGGAGCGCCGCTCCGACGTAGCCGCTTGCGATCACCGCGTTGTCGGGATCGCCGAGCCAGTTGACCGTCGCGACGATCGGGAAGGAAAGCGCCAGAGCGACGACGAGGAACAGCCACGAGGCGAGAAACTTGCCGACGATCGCCTGCCACGCCGCCACCGGCATCGTCAGCAAGAGTTCGATCGTTCCGAGCCGCCGCTCCTCGGACCACAGGCGCATCCCCGCCGCGGGCACCAGAAACAGGAACAGCCACGGCAGCCAGTTGAAGAACGCCGCGAGGGAGGCCTCGCCCCGCTCGAAGAAGCCGCCGAAAGTGAAGGTAAAGAATTCGGAAAGCAAGAGAAAGATCACCAGGAACACGTAGGCGACCGGAGACTCGAAATACGCCGCGAGCTCGCGCTTCGCGATGGTCCTGATTGCGGCCCAGTGATTTCTCATGCTGCGGCCTGGACGTCGGAGCGCGTGATCGAGCGGAAGAAATCTTCCAGCTTTCCAGTGCCGGCTTGCGCCTTCAGCTCGCCAGGCGTGCCGTTGGCGACGATGCGGCCGCGATCGATGATGATCGCGCGGGTGCAGGCTGCCTCGACCTCCTCGAGGATGTGCGTCGAGAAAATGATCGCCTTGCTTTCGCCCATCTTGCGTATGAGCGTGCGCACCTCGTGCTTTTGGTTCGGATCGAGCCCGTCGGTGGGCTCGTCGAGGATGAGCACCTCGGGATCGTGGATCAGCGCCTGCGCGAGGCAGGTGCGGTGGCGGAAGCCCTTCGAAAGCGTATCGATCGTCTGCCCGAGCACGTTCTCCAGATGGCACAGCTCGACGACGCGGCGTATCGCGCTGCGCAGTGCCTCGCCCCGCAGCCCGCGCATCTCGGCGGCGAACCTGAGGAACGACAGCACGGACATCTCGGTATAGGAAGGCGCCGCTTCCGGAAGATAGCCGATGCGGCGCTTCACCTCGATCGGGTTTTCCTGCACATCCAGCCCGCACACCGAGGCCGCGCCCGCGCTCGGGGGGATGAAGCCGGTGATCATGCGCATGGTGGTCGACTTGCCCGCGCCGTTGGGCCCGAGGAACCCCAGCACCTCGCCCTTGCCGACCTCGAAGGAGACGCCGTCGACCGCGCGTTTCGACCCGAAGGACTTGCTGAGATTTTCCACCTTGATCACGGCGCCCCTCCAAAACATCTACACAGACCGGCACTGGTTGGCTGAAGTTCCCTGGCCTGGCCGGCGGAACCGGATTCTAGCGCAACCTGGATTTGGGCATAAGCAAATGACCAATGACCATCAGCCCGCGCCTTCGCGCAGCACGACGAAAGCCTTATAATTTTGAACTTTCAAGGCCTCGCGGCCACGGGCAAGGATCACGCGATGACCCACGTCGTCATGGAAAGCTGCATCAAGTGCAAATACACCGACTGCGTGGATGTCTGCCCCGTCGATTGCTTCCACGAGGGGCCGAACATGCTTGTGATAGACCCGGACGAGTGCATCGATTGCGCGGTCTGCATCCCCGAGTGTCCCGTGAACGCGATCGCGCCCGAGGAAGACGTGCCCGAGGAGCAGAAGAAATTCACCGCACTGAACGCCGAGCTCGCCAAGATCTGGCCCGTGATCACGGACGCCAAACCCGGACCCGAGGACGCCGACCGGTGGAAGGACGTGAAGGACAAGCTCCCGCTCCTGGAGCGCTAGGCGCGGGATGCTGAAGCTTGCCCACGGCCTGTCCTTCGCGGAACTCTACGAGCGCGACGGCCTTGCCAGGCTCGATGCCGCATTCCTGGACCATCTCGGCGCCGCGGAATCCGCGCTGAGACCGCAGCTCGAAGCCGCGCGCGCGGCTGCCAGGCTCGATTCCAAAGCCGAATCGGCGCTGATCCTCGAGATCGCGCCGCACCTGGACGATTTTCTCGCCGAGCTGTTCGGCATCCGGACGGAGGTCCGCGCGCTCACGGCGCGCCACAACGAGCTCGCCCCGCTCTACAGCGTCAAGCGCCAGTTCGTGCAGCGCCGCGCCGCCAACAAGGTGAAGCCCGAGGAGGCGGCCAAGCTCGACGGACCCGCGCTCGAGGCCGAGCTGAAAAATCACCTGGACGGGCGCTTCGACGAACTGACCTTCGCGAAAAAAGTCACCCACTGGCTCGCCGATGAGGCCGGGCACGCCGCGCAACTCGATACCGCGATGAAATACGCCGCCTGGGCGCTGCACACGCCGGCGGGCCGTGCGCGCGTGCGCGCAGGGGTCCTCTTCAAGACGCCGTCAAAGATCGATCCGCACAACCTCCTCGTGCACGCGCAAAAGAGCGACCGCGAGGGCGTCGTCACCTACACGATCCGCCCCGAGCACATCCGCAGGCGCAAGGGCTTCGCTCTCACCGATCCGGGCACCGACCTCGTCGGCGCGCTCGACCAGGCGAACTACTGCATCTGGTGCCACACGCAGAGCAAGGATTCCTGCTCCAAGGGTCTGCGAGAGAAATCGCCCGAGGGAACACCGGACAAAGTGGTGTTCAAGAAGAGCGCGTTCGGGGTGACGCTCGCCGGCTGCCCGCTCGAAGAGAAGATCTCCGAGTTCCACACGCTCAAGGCGCAGGGCAACGCGCTCTCGGCGCTCGCCGTGATCGTCATCGACAATCCCATGGTGGCCGCGACCGGGCACCGTATCTGCAACGACTGCATGAAAGCCTGCATCTACCAGAAGCAGGAGCCGGTGAACATACCGCAGATCGAGACGCGCACCCTGAAAGACGTCCTCGAGCTGCCCTGGGGCTTCGAGATCTATTCGCTGCTCACGCGTTGGAACCCGCTCAATTTCCGCCGGCCGCTGCCTTTGCCCGAAACCGGCTACAAGGTGCTGATCGCCGGCATGGGGCCCGCGGGCTTCACCCTCGCCCATTACCTCATGAACGAAGGACACGCGGTGGCCGGCATCGACGGCCTGAAGATCGAGCCGCTGCCGGCCCGATTCTCCGGAATCGACGCCGACGCGAGACGCGTGCCCGTCGAGCCGATCCGGGACGTGCAAACGCTCTACGAGGGCCTCGACGACCGCGTCATGGCGGGATTCGGAGGCGTCGCCGAATACGGCATCACGGTGCGCTGGGACAAGAATTTCCTCAAGCTCGTGCGCCTCTTGCTCGAGCGGCGCGCGCAGTTCGCGATGTACGGAGGCGTGCGCTTCGGCGGTACGGTCGCCGTCGAGGACGCGCTGGAGCTCGGCTTCGACCACGTGGCGCTTTGCATGGGCGCGGGCAAGCCCACGGTGCTCGACATTCCGAACGGGCTCGCGCGCGGCGTGCGCGCTGCCTCCGACTTCTTGATGGCGCTTCAGCTCACCGGCGCGGCCAAGGCGGACTCCATCGCCAACATGCAGCTGCGCCTGCCCGTGGTGGTGGTCGGCGGCGGCCTGACCGCGATCGACACCGCGACCGAATCGCTCGCCTACTATCCGTTGCAGGTGGAGAAATTCCTGATGCGCTACGAGGCCCTCGTCGCGGAGACGGGCGAGGACGCGGTGCGCCAAAAGTGGGACGACCAGGAGCGCGAGATCGCGGAGGAGTTCCTCGCGCACGCGCGCGCGATCCGCGAGGAACGGGCCCTCGCCGCGCGCGAAGGCCGCGCCGCGCGCGTCGTCGAGCTTCTTCGGCACTGGGGCGGCGTCACCATCGCCTACCGGCGCCGGCTGATCGACAGCCCTTCCTACACGCTCAATCACGAGGAAGTCGAGAAAGCGCTCGAGGAAGGGATCGCCTTCTGCGAGAGGCTGTCCCCGGTAGCGGTGGACGTGGACAACTATGGCGCCGCACGTGGAATCCGCTTCGCTCGGGAAAGCGGACTCGGCGGCGAATCCGCGGAGCACTGGCTGGCGGCGCACACCGTGTTCGTCGCCGCCGGGACCCAACCGAACACGGTGCTCGCCCGCGAGGACGCGGCGCACTTTCAGCTCGACGGAAAATATTTCCAGGCCTGCGACGAGGACGGACGCCCTGCGAAGCCGCAGCGCGCGATTTCCAAGCCCGCGCGCGCCGACGTGCTGCTTTCGCGCTTTCCCGACGGGCGCTTCGTCAGCTTCTTCGGCGATCTGCATCCCTCCTACTTCGGCAACGTGGTCAAGGCGCTCGCTTCGGCGCGCCAGGGCTACCCGGTCGTGTCGCGTGCTCTGGCAAAGACGCTTCCGCGGTCTCGGAGCGCGCCGGCCGCGTTCTTCACTTCGCTCGCCGGCCAGCTGCTCACCACCGTGCACAAGGTCGAGCGGCTCACGCCCACCATCGTCGAAGTGGTGGTAAAGGCCCCGCTCGCCGCGCGCAAATTCCGCCCCGGCCAGTTCTACCGTCTTCAGAATTTCGAGACCCTCTCCCCTGTCGTGGGGAACTCCTCCGCGACGACCCGCCTTCAGATGGAAGGGCTCGCGATGACCGGTGCCTGGGTGGACCGGGACCGCGGCCTGGTCTCGACCATCGTGCTCGAGATGGGCGGCTCATCGGACCTGTGCGCGATGCTCCAACCCGGGGAGCCCGTGATCCTCATGGGCCCCACGGGCAATCCGACGCACATCGCGGCGAACGAAACGGTGATCCTCGTGGGCGGAGGCCTGGGCAACGCGGTCTTGTTTTCGATCGGCGCAGCATTCCGGGCTCGGGGCTCGAGAGTCCTCTATTTCGCCGGCTACAAGAAAGTCATCGACCGCTACAAGGTCGCCGAGATAGAGAGCGCCGCGGACGTCGTCGTGTGGTGCTGCGATGAAAGACCCGGATTCAAGCTGGAGAACGCAAAAGCGCGTCCGCAAGACAGGAACTTCGTCGGAAACATCGTCCAGGCGATGGACGCCTACGCCCAGGGGAGGCTCGGGCGTCCCTCGATCCGCATCGAGGACGCCGACCGGCTCATCGCGATAGGCTCCGATCGCATGATGGCGGCGGTCGCGCGCGCGCGCCACGACGTCCTCAGGGACTATCTCAAGCCCGATCACCTCGCGCTCGGCTCGATCAACTCGCCGATGCAGTGCATGCTCAAGGAGATCTGCGCGCAGTGCCTGCAGCCGCACCGCGATCCGCATACCGGCAAGAGGAGCTACGTGTTCTCCTGCTTCAACCAGGACCAGGAACTCGACAGCGTGGATTTCGGCGCGCTCTCGGAGCGTCTCAGACAGAACTCGCTGCAGGAAAAGATCACCGCGCAGTGGATACGGCACTGCATGCCGGAGCTGCGCAAACAACGGCAGCTGGTTTGAAACGTCCGTCGCTTTAGTGCCAGTCCCTGCGAGGCGGGATCGGCAGCGGCATCACGGCAATCCCCTCTTCGAGAAGCTCCCGCGTCTCCTCGCCGGTCGCCACGCCGCGGATGTTTCGCTGCGGGATTTCCTTGTGATGGATACGCCGCGCTTCGGCGGGAAAATTCTCTCCCACGTTCTCGGTGTTGAGCAGGATGTAGTCGATGACTTCGTGCAGGTTGCGCGGCCGCGCGGCCGGAGCGACGGGCGGCTGCGCGTTCTCCCGCGGCGGCTCGGCATCCGGCCTGCCGATTTTAGCCGTGAGCAGCTTTTCGATGCTGGAGTGGCTGCAAACCGGGCACGACAGCAGGCCGCGGGCTCTCTGGCCCTCGAAGTCGTCCGCCGAAACGAACCAGCCCTCGAACCGGTGGCGATCCGCGCAAATGAGTTCAAATACGATCACGTTCGCGTTCCTTGGCAAATATTCCACCGCGCCCCCAATATATCGGTGCGCCAATGCATTGTTTCAAGGGCTGAACCAGGTCCGATAGGCCCACAGCGCGCACACCGCCGCCGCGGCGAGCCAGACCGCGACGATGACAAGCGCGGCAACGCGGCTCACGGGACGGGCGCTCGCCATCCTCTCCTGCGCCCGCGCCCTGCACTCCTCCAGAATCGGACCCGGGATCATCCTGATCGCAAGCACGATCCCGAGCGGGATCAGTATGAGATCGTCGAGATATCCCAAGATAGGAACAAAGTCCGGGATAAGGTCGATGGGGCTCAGCGCATAGGCTACGATGCCCGCGACCAGAAGCTTCGCGTACCAGGGCGTGCCGGGGTGGCGCGCGGCGAACCAAAGGGCGAGAGTTTCGCTCTTGAGGTGTCGCGCGCGTTGTTTGACGCGGGAGAGCAGCGGCATCGCCCTCGGACCTAGGCGTTGCCGGGTTCCCCGGCCGGCGCCGGCACCTTCTCGAGCGACATGAGGATTCCGAACAGTATCGCGACCAAGGCTAAGATCATCCAGAGCAGGGCTTCAGCCAAGCTGCTGCGAGCCGAGTATTCCGCACGCGAGTAGTAGGTCACCACGCGCTCGCGCCGCATCATATCTTCCTGGGTCGGGGCAAAGGTCTTGGTCTCGCCGCCGCGATCGACGTAGCTTGCCAGCGTTCCGGACTCCATGAACGTCCGGCGCGCTCGCGCGACGCTCAGGATCTCCTTTTTCTCGGGCGAAAGCCTGCTCCAATTCGCGGGTTGCGCGGCCACGGCTTTTCGTTGATTCGCGCTCAACGTCGCCTTGAGGTCGGAATATTTCCAGTAGGCGAACCCGCCGTACAGGGCACAGATGCCGGCGGCCAAAACCGTCATCAACACCGCCTTCCCATGCACGCCGTAGGCGCAAAGGCGCCGCGTGCCGTCGAACAGGCATAGAAACGCGGCCGCTCCTCCGACCACGCCGAAGACGAAGTCGACCCAACTCTCGATCATGGCGAGTGCTGACCCCCCGTAGGCGAATCGTCGCCCGAATCGTCACTTAACGTCATTGAGAATGGAGAGAAATGTTGCGAAATTGCACATTGAGCGTCGAGTTCATGTTACTCCGATGGTGCCCGGGGCAGGGGTCGAACCTGCATGACGGAATTACCCGTCGAGGGATTTTAAGTCCCTTGTGTCTACCAGTTTCACCACCCGGGCTAGAGGCAGGGATTGTGGCAGAAAGAAACTGGGAGCGGGAACCCGCGCGAGTCGCAGACCTTGCAAAGTGAATTGGAGATACGGCCGGCTACTTCCGCGCAAGCGCCGCGGCGTCCCAGCCGCCGCCCAGCGCCTTAACCAGGGTCGCGGCCGCGACGAGGCGCCGGCCGAGAATGCCGACTGCGACGCGCTCGTTGTTGAGCTGGGTGGTCTGCACCGTCACCACGTTGTTATAGCTCACGGTGCCCGCCTTGTACTGGTTGGTCGTCAGCACCACCGATTCGCGCGCTGCGCGCACGGCCTCGTCCTGCACTTTCGCTTCCTCTTCGAGGATGCGCAGCGCGGCGAGGTTGTCCTCGACCTCCTGGAAGCCGGCGAGCACGGCCTGGCGGTATTGCGCGACGGTCGCATCGTAGGCCGCTATCGCCTGCTCTGTCTGCGCGCGCCGCAAGCCGGCGTCGAAGATCGACTGCGCGAGCGCGGGGCCGATCGACCAGAAGCGGCTCGGCACCGTGAACCACTGCGAGGCGTCGGCGCTGCGCGAGCCGTACGATGCCGACAAGGTCAGCGACGGGAAATAGGCCGCCTTCGTCACGCCGATCTGCGCGTTGGCGGCGGCGACGCGGCGCTCTGCAGCCGCGACGTCGGGTCGGCGCTCGAGCAGCTCGGAGGGCAGGCCTATCGGAATGCGCGGCATCGTCACGGCAAGTCGAACGGCCGCAATCGAGAATTCTGCGGGCGCCTTGCCGATGAGGACCGCGATCGCGTGCTCCAGCTGCGCACGCTGCACCCCGGTGTCGATCGCCTCGGCCCGCGTGCTCTTGAGCTGCGTCTCGGCCTGCACCAGATCGACCTTCGCCGCCACACCGGCGTCGTACCGATTCTTGGTGAGATC
>WNGL01007642.1_pt1 | contig 18333 bp, 18 predicted proteins | sample 5400591 | NCBI WGS metagenome assembly WNGL01 (sample SAMN13153377, study PRJNA577476) | soil metagenome | isolation source: 80 cm soil or saprolite under Garry oak tree replicate 1 | place: USA:California | collected 2016-06-15 | reverse complement strand
GTGGTGCCGAGGTCGATGCCGATGATCTTCGCCATGGTCTCGTGTCCCTCCTAGGACTGGGCGCAACCTAAGTCCGCGTGGAGTCGTGTCAAACGGGAACCGGCCGGGCGGCCTCCCGCTAGCCCGGACGGCCGGGCACCCCCCCTCGCGGGTGCGTAGCCCGTTACGCAGCGCCACCGGCGCGACGCGTCTCTCGAACATCACCCCATGGGCCTCGATCCAGCATAAAGCCGCGGGATCGCTGGTTGATGACAAGGTGACGCGTCGTGGCATCCAGCTTGCTCCTCACCATGGCGTGCCGATCACAGCCACGAATCTGGGACACCGCAACCGCGCCCTCGCGGCCGCCATTCCGCTCAAGGTCGCGCCGCCGCGGTCCCGCGTCGCGGTCCTTTTGAACGCGAACGCGAGGTCCGTGAACGCGCAGGTCCGGCGATCGCTGTCGCTCGTGGTCCCGGACGAGCACCTCTACCTCTCGCGGAACGACGCGGAGGCGAGCGACATCGCCGAGGCGGTGGTGTCGCGCCGCTACTCGACCGTCTTCACGGGCGGCGGGGATGGGACCTTCGTCGACTGGGTGAACCGGATCCTCGAGTCCGCGGAGCGCCGCGGCGCCCGCGCGCCCCGCTTCGGCGTGCTCGCGCTCGGCACCGGCAACGCGGTCGCCGAGATGGTCGGCGCGAGCCCTCGCCGCCACGTCGAGGACCTCGCGCGCTTCGTGCGCGGCGAGGTGGGCACGACCCGCCGCCTCGACCTCGTCACCTGCGAGGGGCGCCGCACGCCGTTCGCCGGCGCCGGCATGGACGCCGCCGTCCTGAACGACTACCGCTGGCTGAAGGAAGCGCTCGCGGGAACTCCCTTCGCGCGGCTCGGGCTCGGGCTCGCCGGCTACGGCCTCGCCATCGCGCTCCGCTCCGCGCCGCGCAAGGTGATGGAGCGCCCGTCCTACTGCGAGATCCAGAACACCGGCGGCCCGGCCTGGCGCCTCGACGCGGCGGGCGTCCGGATCGGCCGCCCCATCGCGCACGGCGAGCTCCTCTACGCCGGCCCCTGCATGCTCGCCGCGGCGAGCACGGTCCCGTACTACGGCCTCGGGCTCAAGGCGTTCCCGTTCGCCGGCACGGAGCCGGGCTCGATGCAGCTCCGGCTCGCGACCGCGATCGGCGTCGGCACGCTCCTCGCGAACCTCCCCTCCGTCTGGGCGGGATCGTTCACGCACCCCGGGCTCGTGGACTTCCACGCCGAGCGGGTGACGCTCCGGTTCGACCGGCCCACGCCGCTCCAGATCGGCGGCGACGCCGAGGGGCTCCGGCGCGAGCTGACCATCGGGATGGCCGCCGATCCGGTCGAGCTCGTGGACTTCGGCGCCCGCGCGGCGGCGTAGCGGCCGCGCCTTCCGTCCGCTCCGTCAGAGGTAGTAGACGACGCGCGCGTCGGCGCGGAGCGCCTCGTACACGGCGCGCCGCTCGGCCTCGGACGCGAGCAGGACCGAGATCGACACCGACTGGTACTTCTTCTCCGAGCTCGACCGCACCTGGACGAGCCTCGCCTCCGGCCCGCCCGCGGCCCGCGCGACGAGCGCCCGGGCATGTTCCGGGAAGTCGGAAGCGGTGAGCCCCATCACCTTGAACACGTAGTCGAGCGGGTACTCGAGGACCGGCGTGGCTGGCTGGCCCTGGCCGTTGGATGTGGGGGTCACATCAGGAACCCTAACGCGCGCAACTGCGGCGGGCCAGGGCCCGCGGCTGCCGCGTCGCGCGGGCGAACGCCGCACGCGGTTCCGAAGGGACGAGCCGACGCGCACGATCGCGCGTCTCCCGCTCTGAGCTTCGCCCGAAGGCGAAGCTCAGAGGAGATTGGCCGCGAGCTCCGCGAGCGGCGACCGTTCGCCCTTCGAGAGGGTGATGTGCCCGGCCAGCCGCTCGCCCCTGAAGCGGTTCACCACGTGGATGAGGCCGTTGTTGGTCTGGTCCACGTAGGGGTTGTCGATCTGGTAGGGGTCGCCCGTGAGGACGATCTTCGTGTTGTCGCCGACGCGGGTGATGATCGTCTTCACCTCGTGCGGCGTCAGGTTCTGCGCCTCGTCCACGATGATGTACTGGTTCGGGATCGAGCGGCCGCGGATGTAGGTGAGCGGCTCGATCGCCAGGATCCCGAGGTCGAGGAGCTCGTGGTACCCGCGCCCGGACTTCTTCTCCGACCGCGACAGGTTCATGAGGTACTCGACGTTGTCGAAGATCGGCTGCATCCAGGGGTTGAGCTTCTCCTCGAGGGAGCCGGGCAGGAAGCCGATGTCGCGGCCGAGCGGGAAGATCGGGCGGGAGACGAGCAGCTTCTGGTAGACGCTCTCCTCCATCGTCTTCTGGAGTCCGGCGGCGATGGCGAGGAGCGTCTTGCCGGTGCCGGCCTTGCCGACGATGGTGACGAGCCGCACCTCGTCGTTGAGGAGCAGGTCCATCGCGAAGGACTGCTCCTTGTTGCGCGGCCGGATCCCCCAGGTGCCCTCCTTCGGCGTCTGGATGAGCTTCACGAACGCCTGCTTGGCCGCGGAGTACTTGCCCACCGCGGTGTGCTGCGGATTCGTGCGGTCGCGCAGCACCATGAACGCGTTGGGCGGCGGCGGCTCGCGCTCGACCAGGCCGGCCTGCGGGAGCGCCCCGCTCGCGTAGAAGTCGTTCACCTGCTCCGCCGAGACGTCGAGCGTGGAGACGCCGCTCCACAGCTCGTCGATCGCGGAGAGCCCCTCGATGTCGTAGTCCTCGGCGTGGAGCCCGAGCGCGTCGGCGCGGATGCGGAGGTTCGTGTCCTTCGTGACGAAGACGGTGGGCTTCCCCCGGTCTCGGCCGAGGAGGTCCAGGGCGACCGCGAGGATCTTGTCGTCGGTGGTGTGGCCGTCCCCCGCGCCGGGCGGGAGCTTCCGGTCCGCGATGAGGACGAAGAGCTTCCCCTTGTCGGGGCCGATCGGCACGCCCTCGCCGAGCTTCCCCTGGATCCGGAACTCGTCGAGGTAGCGGGAGACCTGGCGGGCGTTGCGGCCCAGGGTCGAGAGATCGCGCTTGAAGTTGTCGATCTCCTCGATGACGTAGATCGGGATGACCACGTCGTTGTCCGCGAACCCGAACATGCTGCGCGGATCGTGGAGGAGGACGTTCGTGTCGAGGACGAAGTTCTTTTTCACGATCCGTTGGACTCCGGTGTCGAGGGCCGCTTCACTTCGCGCCCCCGAGTCTAGCAGGGGCCGGCGCGGCCAGCGAGGACGCCGACACCGTCCGATCGCGCCCGCTCCGCTTCGCGTGGTACAGGCAGGCATCGGCGCGCTCGACGAGCTGGGCCTTCGCGTCCGCGTCGTCGGGCACCGCCGCGATCCCGAGCGAGAGCGTGACCTGCAGGGGGCCCGCGGCGGTCGCGAAGCGGAGCGCCTTCACCCGCTCGCGGATGCGCTCGGCGATCACCGCCGCGCCCGCCGCGTCGGTCTCGGGCATCACCACCGCGAACTCCTCGCCGCCGTAGCGCGCGACGACGTCGGTCGTGCGCGCCTCCTTCTGCAACGTGCGCGCGACCCCCTTCAGCACCACGTCGCCCATCGGGTGCCCGTGGGTGTCGTTCACCGACTTGAAGTGGTCGATGTCGCAGAGGATGAGGGAGAGCCGCTTCCCGTAGCGCGCCGCCTGCGCGAGCTGCTCGTCGAGCCGCACCTGGAACGTCCGGTGGTTCGTGAGGCCGGTGAGGCCGTCGGTCGTGGCGAGCCGCTCGGTCTTCTCGAAGAGCCGGGCGCGGTAGATCGACTCCGCCGCCTGCATCGCGACGACCTCGAGCTGGCGCACCACGTCGTCGTCGAACGCGTCGGCGGCGCGGGCCCCGAGCACCACCGTGCCGAGCACCTCCTGCGCGGCCCGGAGCGGGATCACCTTGAGCGAGCCGATCCCCTTGAGGCGCGTGCCGGCGTCGAGCACCTGGACGCGGCTCGCGTCGACGCCGCGGGCCGGCAGCGCCGAGCCGAGCCGGAGGACCGACGCGGCGATCCCCTTGTCGTCGGGGAGCTCGAGCCCGTCGAGCGCCGGGATGGCCTTCGCCGCCTCGTCCTTGCGCACGCGCGCGATCCGGTGGACCGCGCGCCCGTCCACCTCGTCCACGACCGTGACCGCGCCGAACGCGAGCGGGACGAGGTCGTCGGCGACCTCGAGCACCGTGTCGAACACCTGGGCGGGCTTCGTGACGCGGTTCAGCCGCTCGAGGGCGTCGAAGAAGCGCGCCTTCTCGTCCCGCGCGCGCTTCATGTCGATCATGAGCTTCTCGGCCGCGGTCGCGCGGAGCACCTCCGCCGCGAGGGTCACGAGGAGCCGCTCGTCGGCGTCGTCGAAGGGGCGATCCTCGAGCCGGTCGGCGACGAGCACGCCGCGGACGTGGCCGCCGCGCCGCTCCACGAGCGGCACCGCGAGGAGCGCGCGGGGCGCGGTGCCGTCGCGGTAGTAGCTCACCGGGCGCGGATCGCCGTGGAGCCGCACCGGCGCCCGGCGCTTCACCGCGCCGCCGAGGGCCCCCTCGCCGGCGGGGAAGGGCTCGCGGGTGAGGGCGTCGCTCGCCGAGCGCCAGTCGCGGAGCCGGAGCTCGCGGTCGTCCGGCGAGAGCAGGAGCACGGCGACGGTGTGGCTCCGGAGGGAGACCTCGGCGATCTCGAGCGCGCTGCGCACCGCCGCCTCGATCTCGACCACCGCGGACTCGGTCCAGCGCCGCTCGCGCTCGCCGTCGTCCGGCGCCCCCGCGGCCGCGTTCGGCGACAGGAGCCGGAGCTCCCGCGCCCGCTCGGCGATCTCGCGGAGCCGGCGGTCGATCGCGGCGGTCTCGGCGCGGCCGACGGAGGCGATCCGGGCCGCGAGCACCGCGTGGTAGAGGAGCGCGAAGAGCGCGACGAAGGCGGCGTGCACGAGGGTGGCCGGCAGCTCCCAGGAGGCGCCGCCCCGCGCCCCCCACCCGAGCGCCTCGAGCAGGATGGCGAGCCCGACGAGCGCGAGCCCGGCGCCGCGCGCGAGGAAGGCGACGAGGAACGCCATGATCAGGTACACGACCGGCTGGAAGGGCGACTCGCCGTCGACCCCCGCGCCGGTCCGGGCCACCGTGTACGCCGCGACGACGAGCAGCGAGCCCAGCTCGAGCTGCTCGCGCCAGGTGGCGGGCTCCCCCGCCCCTGCGCGCAGGACCCGGCGTACCCCCGTCCCGGCGAGCGCGGCGACGAGCGCGAGGAGCGCGGCCGCTTGACCCCAGCCGAGCGCGAACCCGTCGAACACCCCCAGCACCACGAGCGTCGCGGTGGCGACCGCCGCCGCGGGGGGGAGCGACCGGACGAGGAAGCGGCGCCCGCGCCGGCGCGCGATGGGTCCGAGAATGCCGGCGTCGGCGAAGAGGAAGGCCCAGAGCCGGACCAGGACCGGACGGCTCCGCTGCAGCGCGAGGCGGGCGTGGACGTCGGCGACGCGGCCGACGGCGGCCCGCTCCGGCATCGGCAGCGCCCGCATCACGGCGCGCCCCCTTCCCCGCCGAGCCAGTAGACGCGCTCGCCGGGGCGGACGAAGCGGAGCTCCTCGCGGGCGGCGCGCTCGAGGGCGGCGGGATCGCCGCGGAGGCCGCGGGCCTCGCGGGCGAACGCGACGTTCTCGGCGGCGAGCTGGGCGTTCTCGGCCTGCATGCGCCGGACCTCCGCGCGCAGCCGGACATCCCTACGGAAGCCGTCCGGATCCCAGGCGGCGGCGCCGGCGGCGAGCGCCACGGCGCCGACGAACCCCCACCTCGCCCATCGCCCTCGGAACGCCGCCATCGCTCGGCCAGCCGCCAACGTAGCAGCGGCGGGGGGGGCGTCCAGAAATCGGATGGAATCGCTGGAGGTCGATGTGCGCTACACCGCGAGCCCGCTCACTCCTTCTCCTTGATCTGCTCTGCGAGGTAGGCGGCGGCGCCGACCTGATCGACGAGCGTGAGCTGCGCCTCGAGCCAGTTCGCGTGCTCCTCTTCGCCTTCCAGGATGTCCTCGAGGAGCTCGGCCGAGCCGTTGTCGCCGGCCTTCCTGCACTGCTCGATGCCGCGGTTCAGCACGTCGATCGCGTTCCGCTCGACGTCGAGGTCGAGCTTGAGCATCTCCGGCACGTTCTCGCCGACGTTGATATTCCCGAGCCGCTGGAGGTTCGGGAGCCCCTCCAGATACAGGATTCGCTCGATGAGCTCGTCCGCGTCCTTCATCTCGTCCATCGACTCGTGGCGGAACTTCTCGTAGAGCCGCTGGTAGCCCCAGTTCTCCACGATGCGTGCGTGGAGAAAGTACTGGTTCACGGCGGTCAGCTCGTTCGTCAGCACCTCGTTCAGGAGGTCGATGATCTTCGCGTCGCCTTTCATGCGGGCTCCTCCGGCGGGGGTTCGAGCGGACGTACCGTATGCGCCCTCGCCGAGATCGCCAACCAGGAACGGCGCCGGGCCCCTCCCGGGCCCCGGCGGAACGCCATCAGGCGGCCAGGCTCGCCCGGGGACAGCCAGCGCACGGCGGCGAGGCACAGGGGCTCGTCGTGGCGAGCTGCTCGATGGTCTCGTGGCAGCAGCCGCAGTCGCTCCCCGCGCCGGTCGCCGCCGCGATCTCGTCGAGGCTCCCGGCGCCGCGCTCGACCGCGGCGGTGATGGCGGAGTCGCTGACCCGCCGGCAGACACAGACGATCACCGTGCACCTCCTGAGTTGCCTAGCTGGCCCGCGCGTCCACGGGCTTCACGTAGATCTCACCCGCGATCTCGGGATCGAGGGCGATGGTGGTCTCGCCCACCTCGATGACGTACGAGGGGGAGCGCTGGTGGAGCCGGATCGTGCTGCCCGGGATCACCCCGAGCGCGGCGAGCCGATCCATGCGGTCGTGGAACTTCGGGGCGATGAAGACGATCCGCCCGGTCGCGCCCACGTCGAAGGTGAGCAGCCCGGTGACGAGCGGCCGGAGCGTGCGCTGGAACGCGCCGCAGCAGTCGCCCGGCGGGATCGGCTTCCCGTGGGGGCAGGTGGGCGGGTGGCCGAGCAGCGTGCAGACCGAGTCCGTCGCCTCTCGCGAGAGGATGTGCTCGAACTCGCAGGCCTGGTCCTCCATCGTCCTCCCGCCGAGGTCGAGGAGGTCGTGGAAGAGCCGCTCGGTGAGCCGGTGGCGGCGCACCACGTCGCGCGCCCGCGCCTCGCCCTCCGGCGCGAGGAGCACGCGATCGCCCTCCAGCCGGACTTGCCCGGCCGCGGCGAGCGCGGCGAGGTCGCCCGCGTGGACGTCCGGCCCGTGCTCCGAGGCGGCGGCCGACGCGGCGAGGACCCCTGCGGCGGAGTCGCGTCCCTCCTCGCGCTCCGTGAACACGTGCTCCAGGATCTCCTCCTGCCTGCGGGCGTCGGGGGTCACGGTGCGGTCCTCTCCTTGTCCTTCTTCAGTCGGTCGAGCAGCCGGCGCAGCCCGCCGGCGAGCCCCGTCTCCTGCGGGAACGTGTACCCGCAGGCGGGACAGCAGATCACCGCGCAGCCCTTGGACATCGGGCAGCTCGGACTGCATCCCTGCCCCGCCGCGTCGAACACGGCCCCGCAGAGCGGGCAGGTCTCCTGGCGCGGAATGGTGGCGGGCACGGGGGTCACCCTCAGCGGACGAGCCGCATGAGCTGGTTCACCGCGCCGCCGACGGCGAAGGAGAACGGGAGGATGAAGGCGAGCATCGCGACGCCGGTCTTCCAGCCTCGCTCCTTCAGGATCATGAAGAAGTTCGCGATGCAGGGGATGAAGAGCGTGACCGTCACGAGCGCGACGGTGACCTGGACCTCCATCTCCCAGGTCATCGTCCCCGCGTCCATGGCCGGCTTGAACATGTCGAAGAGCCCGGCCGCGGCGTAGTCGCGGCGCAGGAAGCCGAGGATGAAGCCCGCGGCGGCCTCCTTCGGCAGCCCGAGCAGCCCGACCACGATCGGCGACGCGGCGCGCTCGAGCACCGCGAGGCCGCCGATCCGGTCGAGCGTCCAGAGGATGAGCGTCCCGACGACGAACAGGGGGAGGGCCTCGCGGAGGTACCACTCGATCCGCGCGAGGGTCTTCACCGCGATGTTGCCGGCCTGCGGCACCCGGAGCGGCGGCAGCTCGAGCATGAAGTCGGAGCCCCGGCCCGGGAGCACCTTCGCGGCGAGCCAGCCGACGAGGAACACGACGGCCACGATCGTCCCGAGGAACCAGAGCTGCGCCGCGAGCGAGAGGCCGGCGGACATCGCGAGGATGACCGCGATCTGCGCGCTGCACGGCACCGCGAGGGCGAGGAGGAGGGTCACGATCACCCGCTCCTTCCGCGTCTCCATGATCCGCGCGGTCATGGTGGCCATGGTGTCGCAGCCGAGACCGAGCACCATCGGGAGGACCGCCTTCCCGTTCAGCCCCATCTTCTTGAAGAGCTTGTTCACCATCACCGCGAGTCGCGGCAGGTAGCCCGAGTCCTCGAGCACGCTGAAGGCGATGAAGAAGGTCGTGACGATGGGGAGCACGATCGCCATGCCGTAGGCGAGCCCCATCGAGAGGAGCCCGTACTTCCCGATGAGGAAGCCCGCGTGCTCCTTGTACGGCACGCCGGCGGGCCCGACGAGGAACCGGACCACCCCGTCCCACGGGAGCGCGAAGCGCACCGCGCGCTCGGCGAACGGCACGATCCACTCGGCGAAGACCGTGTTCTCCATGAAGTCGACGAGGGTCTTCGCGCCGAGGACGCCCACGAACTCGTAGGCGGCGACGAGGACCGCCGCGAGCACCGGCAACCCCCAGATCCGATGGGTGGCCCAGCCGGCGAGCTTGCGCCCGAAGCCGCTCGCGATCGACGCGCCGCCGGTGCGGGTGACGACCTGGTCGTGGAGGCGATCGACGGCCGCGAGCCGCTGCCGGGCGACGACGTACCGGACCGACTCGGGGTAGCGCGCGGCGAGCGCCCGCCGCGCCTCGTCGATCCGGGCGAGGTCCGCCGCGGAGAGATGGGCGGCGATCCGCGGGCGGAGCGACTCGTCGCCGGCGAGGGCCATCACCGCGAGTGCGCGGGGGCCGATGCCGCCGGACGGCATGAGCGGCTCGACCTCGGCGATCGCCGCCTCGATGTGCGCGTCGTAGCGGACGCGGACCGGAGAGCTGCGGGCCGAGGCGAGGCGCGACTGGAGCGCCGGGACCCCCTGCCGCAGCACCGCCACGGTCGGGACGACGTCGACGCCGAGCTCCCCGGAGAGCCGCTCCGCGTCGATGGCGAGCCCTCGGCTCGCCGCCTCGTCCGCCATGTTGAGCGCGAGCGCGAACGGGATCCCCGCCTCGGCGAGCTGCAGGGAGACGAGGAGGCCGCGCCGGAGGTTCTTCGCGTCGCAGACCTGGAGCGCGACGTAGCCGCGCTCCGACAGGAGGATGTCGCGCGTGACCTGCTCGTCCTCGGACATCGGGAGGAGGTTGTTCGTCCCCGGGGTGTCCATCACGTGCCAGGGGTGGCCGTCGATGGTGGCCGAGCCGCGGGTCACCTCCACGGTCGTGCCGGGGTAGTTCGAGACTGTGACGTAGCGGCCGGTGAGCGCGCCGAAGAGCACGCTCTTCCCGACGTTCGGGTTCCCGACGAGGATCACGGTGCGCGCGGCGGCGACGACCTGCTTGCGATCGCCGACCTCCGCGCCGGCGCGCGCGGCGCTCGAGGCGGGAGGGGTCACGGCTTCTCCTCCGCCGCGCGGCGGCACCGGGCGCAGCGACCGTACAGCTCGAGCCGGTGGCTCTCGACCTCGAAGCCGTGCTGCTTCGCGACGCGCTCCTGGAGGAGCTCGATCCGCTCGTTCGCGAACTCCACGATCTCCCCGCAGCGCGTGCAGATGAGGTGGTCGTGGTGGGGGCGCCCGGCGGCCGCCTCCCAGCGGGTCTGGCCCTCGCCCCCGAACTGGCGCTGGATGGCGAGGCCGCAGTCGGCGAGGAGCTTCATCGTCCGGTAGACCGTCGCCACCGAGACGCGCGGGTCCTCGCGGCGGACGCGCGCGACCACGTCCTCCACGCTCACGTGGCCGGCCATGCCGAGGAAGGCGTGGGCGATCTGGTCGCGCTGGCGGGAGTGCTTGAGCCCGCGCTCGGCGATGTACGCGCCGAGGCGCGTGACGGCGCCGGCGGACGGCGCGGGGGCCCTGCGGTGGAGGGGATCGCGGGCGGGATCGTGAAGTCGAATCATGATAACGATTATCGCTATCACGCCAGCCCGGGGCGCAGCAAGCCCTACCCCGCCCGGATCCTCCGCCCCCAGGTACCCCCCACGCGGGAAATGCCCGGAGAGACGGGCCCTTCAGCGCGCCGGCTGCGCCTCGCGGACCCAGGCGCGCCAGCGCTTCGGCGCGCCGGCGCCCTCCCCGCCGAGGTCGGACCCGGCGAGGGCGACGAGCGCGAGGTGCGCCTGCCGACGCACCTCGGGCGCAGGATCGTCGAGGAGCTCCACGAGCCGTCCGGCGACCGCGAGCCCCTGCTCGCGCGGCCGGTGGATCGCGAGCTCCGCCCCGAGCGCGCGGACGAACGGGTCGGTGGACCCGAGCGCCCGCTGCAGGGAGGCGGGACCCGCACCCGAGCCGAGGACCGGGTCGAGCGGACGGAGCGCGACGCCCGCGACGAGGCCGAGCACGAGGAGCATCACCGCGACGCGTACGATCGCCTTGCCCGCAGGATATCGCCCCTCGCGCACGAGCTCGTACCGATACGCGGCATAGCCGACGATGAAGAGACCGAGGAGCAGCGGCGGGATCGCGAGGATGGCGCGCGGCAACCTCCCCGCCGCGACCGCCTCCTGCAGCTCCGGGAGGCCGGCGACCGTCGAGATCGCCGAGACGAAGAGGAGGGCCCAGAGCACCCACCGCGCCACGCGGACGATCTTCGGCGTCCGCGGCCGCGCCGCGACTCCCCTCGCTGCGGTTCCGCCCTCCGCCATGTCCGGAGTGAAGCACGCACCCCCGCGCGCGGCAACCGGGACCGAGGGGGCTCGCCGCGCCACTCGCTCCTTGACGCGGCGACGCCCGTCGGCGCAGGTTGCGCGCCATGGCCGACCTCGACGCGGAGCTCCTCGAGCGCGCAGTGCGCTGGTGCGCCGAGGCGGGGCGGACGGCGACGCCCGCGACGCTCCGGCGGGCCCTCTCCGGGCTCGGCTGGGAGGAGCTCCTCACGGTCCGGGCGCTGCTCGCCGACCCACCCCCTGTGCGCCCGCTCGGCCCGTTCGCCCTCGCGGACCTCGCGCGGGGAGCTCCCGCAGACGTCGCGGCCGAGCGCGAGCGGGGGGGCCGGTATCCGTCGGAGCGGGGGGACCCTCGCTTCGGGGAGCCTTCCGCCCTCGAAGCTCGGTCCCCCCCGAGCCCCCCGCTCATGTCCAAACGAAAGGGCGCGCGCCGCGGCAAGGGGCCAGGGATGGTCATCCGACGCGCGCGCGATGCCGCGCCGGCGACCCCGGCGGCCTCACCGGCCTCGCCTCTCGTCGAGGAGCTGCTCCTCCCGGAGGGGCGCGCCGTGCTCGAGCGGCTCCTCCGAAAGCACGGCGCCCGGCGGAAGGCGCTCGTGGACGCGCTCGCGGCGTGGCGCACGCCCGGAGGCGGCACGCCGGGCGACGCGGAACTCACCCGGCTCCTCGAGCACCACGACCTCGGCCGCGCGTTCGCGCGGCGCGAGAAGGACGAGCTCCTCCACGCGCTGCGCGCCGCGGGCGGCATCCTCGCGGAGGCGGCGGTCCGGCTCGGCCTCGACGTCGCCGCGCTCTCCGACGCGCTCGACCGGCTCGGGGCGAAGGCGGCCGCGGAGAAGATCCGCGAGGAGCGGCGCGCGGCCCTCCGGCGCAAGACGACGCTCGCGGAGCGGCTCCGCCTCGTCCTCTCCGACGGCCCGCGGCTCGAGGACCTCGGGCTCCTCGCCGAGCTCGAGGAGGACCTGCGGCGCCGGCTCCCGGAGCACGCGCGCGCGCTGCGCGCCGTGGGCGGGCCGCTCCACGCGGCGCTCTCGGCGAGCCTCTCGATCACCCCGGACCAGGCGAGGACCGTCGCCGAGCGCTTCGGGCTCACGGGCTCGTCGCCCGCTTCCCCGGCCGCCGGCAAGCCTCCGGTCGGCAGCAAGCCTGTGTTCGCCGGGAAGGCACCATTTTCCGGGAAGCCGCGCTTTGCCGCCGGGAAGCCTCCGTTCGCCGGCAAGCCTCGGATCGGCGGGAAGCCTCCGTTCGGTGGCAAGCCTCCGTTCGGCGGCAAGCCTCGCCCCGGCGGCGAACGCCCGGCTCGGGCCGCGCCTCCCGCGCCCGGGAAGCGTCCCCGCGACAAGCCTCCCGCGCCCGGGAAGCGTCCCTACGACAAGCGTCCCGCGTTCGGGAAGCGTCCCTACGACAAGCGTCCCGCATTCGGGAAGCGTCCCTACGACAAGCGTCCCGCGTTCGGGAAGCCGACCCCCGAGGGGAAGCCGTTCGCCGGCGGGAAGCAGCGCGGAGGAGCGCGGCCGCCGCGACGACGGCCGCCGGGCGATCGCTTCACGCCCTCGACTTCGGGGCGGGCTTCCCCTTCTCGAACACCACCCCGTCCCCGTACCTCCCGCGCCCCGCCTTGGATACCTCGTTCTGCAGCTCGACCTCGAGCCGCTCGGCGGCGAGCTCAGCGAGGGCGCGGGCGATCGTCACCGAGGCGCGCTTCACGACGTCCTCGATGGCCTCCTGCACGAGCGCGTCGATGGAGGAGGGGGCGGCGGTCCGGGCCATTCGAGCTCCTGGGGCGGGGTGAGTGATTGACCGGATTGACAAACGGGTCGTCCGGCCATTTGCGGCGTACCACACCGGCCCCGCGCCGGGCAAACATTCCGAAGATCTGGTACGGTCCGGCGCGGCCCTCTGGCGAAACGGTAGACGCGCTCGACTCAAAATCGAGTGGGGTCACCCCCATCCCGGTTCGAGTCCGGGGAGGGCCAAAACCGCGGGGACCGGCCCGTTTTCCCTTGCGGCGCCCGGTGGCGCGCGTGTAATGCGTACCCGGCGCGCGCCGCGCCCGCTCGCCGAGAGAGCCCCATGTACAACCTCCTCATCTCCATCGCCGCCGGGATCGCCGTCTCGGTCGCGGTCGCCCTCGGGACCTCCCTCGGCGTCGCCGCCGCGATCGTCCCGGGCGTGCTCGCCCTCACCGTCGCCTACTTCGTCCTGATGCGTAGGACGTGGAAGCAGCTCGAGGCGATCTTCGAGGCGATGCAGCGCGAGGTGCAGGCGCAGAAGCTCGACAAGGCCATCCAGACGCTGCAGGGCGGGTTCGTCCTCGCCCCCTGGCAGTTCCTGGTCGCCGCCCAGCTCCACTCCAACATCGGGATCCTTCACTATCTGAAGCAGGATCTCGACGGCGCCCTCCCCCACCTCGAGAAGAGCTTCTCCCGCAACTGGATCGCCCGCGGGATGCTCGGCGCAGCCCGGTACCGGAAGAACGACCTCGCCGGCGCGAAGAAGGTCCTCGAGGACGCGGTCTCGGCGAACAAGAAGGAGGGCGTCCTCTGGTCGCTCTACGCCTGGATCCTCGAGAAGGAGGACCGCCATGAGGACGCGATCGCCGTGCTCGCCCGGGCGGCCCGCGCGGTCCCGAGCGACGAGAAGGTGAAGACCTCTCTGCAGAGCCTGCAGAACGGGAAGAAGCTGAAGCTCGGCAAGCTCTACGCGGAGCAGTGGTTCCAGTTCATGCTGGAGCGCCCGCCTCCCGGGGTCGTCGGCGGCGGCATGGGCGGGTTCCGCGGCGGGCGCCGCGCCATCTACGGGAGATAGCGAGCTCCGCTCCCGACCGGGAGCGCGTCACACGCCTCAGGTGCCACCGAAGCCGACGGTGACCCGGCCGCCTTCCACGATGAGCGGGACGCGCCGCGATCCGCCCGAGAGCTCGAGGAAGCGCTTCATCGCCTCCCCGTCCTGCTTCACGTCGAAGTACTCGACCCTGACCTTCCTTGCGCCGAAGTCCTCACGGGCGGCGTTCGTGTACGGTCAGGTGGACTTTCCGAAGATCTGGACCGGGTCGGCCATCGGGCGCCTCCTCGCGCGAACATAGCCGAACGTCGGCCGCGGGGCCCAGATTCGGGGCTGTGCGACCCGGGCGCACATGTCTTGCCCAGAACCCACTTGGATCCGCGCCCGTAGACGCTATACGCTTCAGGATGACGTAGACCTCGTCTCTGCTCTGGCGGGTGTGCGGCCGGTCCGGGGGCGGCGGCCGTTCGCCCGCGTGCTCGCACGCAGCGTCCGCCCCGCGTGGCCGAGCGATGTCCGACCCACCCAAGCCCGAGCGCCTCGCCGTCCGCGCCGCGGAGGAAGCGTCGCCCAGCGATCCGCTCGGGCCGCTCGTCGACGCGGTGCGCGAGTCGGCCGGGCTGCCCGCGGACGAGGTCGCGCGCCGGGTGCGGGAGGCGCTCCCCTCCGCGATCACCGAGCTGGTCGAGTCGAACCGGCGGCTCCGGGACGGCGCGCAGCACCTCGAGTCGCTCGTCGCGGCCGCCGCGGCCGAGCTCCGCGCCACCGCGGAGGCGTTCGGGCACGATGGGCACGAGGCGCGGGCCGCCGCCGGCGCGCGGCTGCGCCGGCTGGCCGAGGACCTCGAGCGCACGCTCCGCCCCGGCCCGGAGGCCGAGCCGTCGCGCGGGCTGGGCGCGGTGAGCTCGCGGCCGCGCGTGCTCGTGGTGGACGACGAGGAGGACGCGCGCGAGGCGCTCGCCGAGGTGCTCCAGCCGCAGTGGGAGGTCCTCTCCGCCGCGGACGGCGCGCGCGCGGTCGAGCTCACGCGGAGCGAGCTCCCCGACCTCGTCCTCATGGACCTCGCGATGCCGAAGCTCGACGGGATGCAGGCGCTCCGGCAGATCCGCGCCGACCCGACGACCGCGGACGTCCCGGTCATCTTCGTCTCCGCGCGCGGCGACGATCAGGTGAAGGCGCGCGCCCTCGACCTCGGCGCGGTGGACTACCTCCAGAAGCCCTTCTCCGAGCGCGAGCTGCGCGCCCGGATCGAGCGGACCCTGCGGCTCGCGCGCAGCCAGAGCGCGCTCCGCGAGCTCGCCCAGACCGATCCGCTCACCACCCTCGCGAACCTTCGCGCCTTCCGCGCCCGGCTCGCCGAGGAGGTGAAGCGGGCCCGCCGCTACCGGACCCCGCTCACCTGCGTGATGGCGGACATGGACCACCTGAAGCCGGTGAACGACAGCCTCGGGCACGCGGCCGGCGACCGCGCCATCGCGGCGCTGGCGAGCGTGATCCGCTCCCAGCTGCGCGAGACCGACTTCGGCGCGCGCTACGGAGGAGACGAGTTCGTCCTGCTCCTCCCCCACACCGGCGGCGACGAGGGGCGCGTCCTCGCCGAGCGCATCTGCGCGCGGCTGAAGACCTCCGTCATCGAGGTCTCCGGGCGGCGAATCTCCATCGGCGCCTCGTTCGGCGTCGCCTGCCTCTCCGAGGACTCGCCCGAGGAGACGGCGGAGGACCTCGTCCGCGCGGCCGACACGGCGCTCTATCGCGCCAAGCGGGCGGGGCGCGGCCGGGTCGAGGTGGCGGAGGCGGGCGCCGACGCGGACGCCGAGCTTTCCGCGCCGCAGGGGCACGCGTAGCGGCCACTTCCTCTAGAAGCGCTTGAAGCCGCTCCCGGCCGCCGGCTTGCCGTTGGGCCTGGCGGCGGTGGCGGCCAGCGGGTGCGGCAACGCGACATGGGGCGCGGGCGCAGGGTGGGCGAGCGCGCGGGGAGCGCCGGAGCCGAGTTGCCGCGGAACGCCGTCGCGTCCGTCGTTCACCTGGAAGAAGCCCATCAGTTGCTGCAAGGACTCTGCCTGGGTGGCCATCTCCTCCGACGTCGAGGACAGCTCCTCGGACGCGGACGCGTTGCGCTGGGTGACCTGGTCCACCATCCCCATGGCCTTGTTGATCTGGGCAACCCCCGACGACTGCTCCCGGCTCGCTGCGGCGACCTCCTGGACGAGGTCGGACGTCCTCTTGATGGCCGGCACCAGCTCGGAGAGCAGCTGCCCGGAGCGCTCCGCCACCTTCACGCTCGAGGAGGCGAGGCCGCCGATCTCCCCCGCCGCCTTCTGTGCCCGCTCCGCGAGCTTGCGCACCTCCTGCGCCACCACCGCGAAGCCCTTGCCGTGCTCGCCGGCCCGCGCCGCCTCGATGGCGGCGTTCAGGGCGAGGAGGTTCGTCTGGTAGGCCATCTCCTCGATGATGGAGATCCTCTCGGCGATGTTCTTCATCGCCTCCACGGTGTCCTTCACCGCGTTGCCGCTCTCCTCCGCGTCGCGGGCCCCCTTGCTGGCCATCTGCTCGCTCTGCCGGCTGTTCTCGGCGTTCTGGGTGATGGAAGCGCTCATCTCCTCGAGCGACGAGGTCGTCTCCTCGACCGAGGCCGCCTGCTCGCCGGTGCCCTGGGACAGCGCCTGGGAGGTGGAGGACACCTGGCCCGCCGCCGCCGTCAGCGCGTAGGATCCGCTGCGCACCTCGCCGATGACCTGCGACAGCTTCCCCCCCATCTCCTGCATCGCCGCCTCGAGCTGGGCGACCTCGTCGCGTCCTGCCACCGCGACGCCTTCGCGCAAGTCGCCCTGGGACATCCGACGCGCCGCGTCCACGACTCCCAGGATGGGGCGCGTGATGCTCCGGGTGACGAGGAGCGACAGGACGAACGCCACCACGACGGTGGCGAGGACGATCAGCAGCATCTGGGTGCGCGCCTTGAGGTACTCCTCGCGCGAGGCCTCGATCGCCTCGACGACGTGCGCGCGCTGGTACTCGACCATGTCGAGCCACGCGTGCTGGTAGTCCATCTGGCGCGGGATCATCGCGTCGATGAGCAATGTCGTCCCGGCGTCGCCCTCCCCTGCGCCGAACGCCGCCTCCGTCCGCTTGCGCGCGTCGAAATAGACCGCCCGCGCTCCGCGGATCTCCTCGAGGAGGGCACGGCCGCGCGCGTCCTGCACCTGCTGCTCGTAGACCCTGAGCCGGTCGGTCACCGTCATCCTGCGGACGCAGTCCTCGACCCGGTCCGGGCGGCGCATGAGCAGGAACAAGAGCTTCTCGACGCTGACGCGCGTGCTCTCCCACTGGATGTCCATGAGCGAGTTCGCGGTCCGGGTGAGCTCGAACGCTTGGCGCACGTCTCCGTCCACCGTCTCCTCGATCTGATGCAACCGGTAGAGCCCGAGCCCGCCGAGCGCGAGGAGCGCCACGAGCAGGAGCGAGAACGCGAGGATGAGCCTGGTGCCGATGGAGGTATTTCGCATCCACGTCAGCGGCTGCAACGAGCGAGCCGCGCCGCGCCGAGATCGAGCCGCATGACGACCATCGCGCAAGGCCGAGGTTTCACTTGGAGACCGTGATCCCTGTGACGAACCGTCGCATCCGAACGGCAGGGGGTGAGCCGCCACCCCGGGTCACCTTTCGACTACACGTGCTACGACCTACCGTGACGGATCATCCAGGGGACCGAGCCTGTTGTTGCGGGAGCGCCCTGGCGAGACCGTTCACCACGGCAGGCGTAGCGATCGCGCGCGAGAGCGGCGCATGACCGGCTTGCACGCCACGAACGGGTGTAGGAGGATGCGCTCCCCGTCCACGTAAGGGCCGCGCAGATGCTCCTGGCAAGCCTCGCGTTGTGTATCTGGCTGCCTGCGCTGGTCGGCTTCGGGTCGCTTGCGCGGGTCGAAGGCGGGCCGCTCCGAAGGGCTGGGATCGCGGGGTTCGTGGGTCTCGCGATGCTCGCGGCGCTCGCGGTCGCGCTCAACCTGGTCCTCCCCCTGTCGCCGCTTCTCTCCGCGGCGGCCGTTCTGGGCGGCTGGGTTCTCTTCCTCCGCGCGCGACGAATGCTCCTGCTGGACGTCCGCCCGCGCCATTTCGCTTTCGGCGTCGGCCTGCTCGTGACGCTCGCGGCCCTGACGCAGCTCCCGGCGCGCCATTACGACTCCGGCCTCTACTTCTTGCAGTCGGTCCGCTGGGCGCAGGAGCACGCGCAGCCGGCCGGGCTCGCGTCGCTCCATCAGCGGCTCGGGTACAACTCGTCCTGGTTCGCGCTCGCGGCGATGGTCGAGGCGCCTGGCCTCGTCGGGAAGTCTTCCTTCTTCCTGAACGGGCTCCCGGTGCTGTTCGCGGCGTTCCTCGCCGCCGATGCCATCGGTCGGCTCCGCGCCGGGGAGAGGACGGCCTCGACATACTACTTCGCGCTCGCGACGTTCGCGGCCGCGTACGGAGCGGACACGCTCGGATCCGTCTACCCGGACCAGCCCGTGGCCGTCCTGACCGTCCTGTCGCTCGGGTTCTGGGTCCGCGCCCTCGAGGAACCGCGCGAGCTCGGGTC
>WNGL01003721.1_pt1 | contig 18338 bp, 18 predicted proteins | sample 5400591 | NCBI WGS metagenome assembly WNGL01 (sample SAMN13153377, study PRJNA577476) | soil metagenome | isolation source: 80 cm soil or saprolite under Garry oak tree replicate 1 | place: USA:California | collected 2016-06-15 | reverse complement strand
GTCGCGGAAGAGTTGCCTTTTGCCGGGCATCCGACGCTCGGCACGGCGCTGCATTTGTATGCGCGGGCTGCGCCCGTTTCTGAACAATCGACGGAGATTGCGCTCGATTTGAAAGCGGGAAAAATTCCGGTGCGGTTCACGGCCAATGCGGAGAATGCCGGACGTGACCGAGTAGACGGTCAGGTGTTCGGCGAAATGCGCCAACGCGATCCTGAATTCGGAGTTACCTTCTCGCGCGAACAAGTCGCGCGAGTGATTGGAATCGCGCCGGACGAGATTCCGTGGCCGGTCCAGATCGTCTCGACCGGGTTGCCTTTCGCGATCGTTGGCATTCGCAACCAAAAGACCCTGGCAAGTCTTAGCTTCGCTCATGCGCAGGCAGCAGAATTTCTCAAGAACAGCGAAGCCAAATTTTTTTACTTTCTCTGTCCGCAACGGCGAGAAGATCGGCTCGAAGCTCGGGCGCGCATGTTCTTTTATGGCGGTGAAGATCCGGCGACGGGATCAGCGGCCGGTTGCGCTGCGAGCTGGATGGTCCAACACGGGATCGCAAACAGTGACGAACAAGTACTGATTCGACAGGGCGTCGAGATTCGTCGTCCGAGCGAAATGCATGTGCGAGCCACGCGCGACGGCGAACGTGTCACCAACGTTCGCGTGGGCGGATACGCGGTGGAAGTGCTGCGCGGAACCGTGCGTCTTTAAGGGAAGTTGATGGATAGTTGGAAGAAAAGGAAAAGCTAAAGCATGGAGATAAAAAGAAGTGGATCACAGCCTTCAAACAAAGGGCCAGCTGATTGGTTTACGGGTACCGTGCGAATAAACCCTCTCTTCCAAGCACCCGATCCGGCACGCGTAGCCTGTGCAAGCGTCACGTTCGAGCCGGGTGCCCGCACCGCCTGGCATACACATCCACTCGGTCAGACGTTGATCGTCACGTCCGGCCTTGGGTGGGCGCAGCGTTGGGGCGGCCCGATCGAGGAAATCAGGCCAGGCGATGTGATCTGGTTTGCGCCCGGTGAGAAGCATTGGCACGGCGCTACGCCGACCACGGCGATGACTCATATCGCCATTCAGGAGGCGCTGAACGGCAAGCCGGTCGACTGGATGGAAAAAGTCAGCGACGAACAGTACCGTATCTCTTAGGAAAGCATGAACGCAGGAACCGAATTCGTGGATTTCCTGGGTTCCTGATTTCCTTAGAAATCTCTGCGGTTAATCTGACGGAAACCGCTACTAAGCGCGGCGTGAGAGTCTGCTGCGATCTTTAAATACAGAAACAATTTCAAACATGAAGAAGCGCAAACTTGGAAAGAGTAATCTGGAAGTGTCGGCTATCGGACTCGGCTGTATGGGAATGAGCTATGGCTACGGTCCGGCTCACGACAAGCAGGAGATGATTTCCCTAATTCGTTCAGCGGTGGAACGAGGCGTCACGTTCTTCGACACCGCCGAGGCGTACGGCCCATTCACGAACGAAGAGCTCGTGGGCGAAGCGCTGGCTCCGATGCGTGAGCGAGTCGTAATTGCCACCAAGTTCGGATTCAAATTTGGTCCTAAAGGCGAGCAGATTGGACTCGATAGTCGGCCGGAGCACATCAAACAGGTCGCCGACAATTCGCTGAAACGACTTAGGACCAATGTTATCGATCTGTTCTATCAACACCGCGTCGATCCCGGCGTGCCGATTGAAGATGTCGCCAGCGCGGTGAAAGAGCTGATTCAGGAAGGCAAGGTGAAGCACTTCGGACTTTCTGAAGCAGGAGTGCAAACCATTCGGCGCGCACACGCAGTCCAACCCGTGACGGCGGTGCAAAGCGAATACTCGCTTTGGTTCCGAGATCCTGAGAAGGAAGTGATACCGACACTTGAAGAACTCGGAATCGGATTCGTTCCATTCAGTCCGCTAGGCAGAGGCTTTCTCACGGGAAAGATGAACGAAAACACCACGTTCGACAGTTCGGATTTCCGTAGCACACTGCCTCGTTTTTCGCCGGAGGCTCGCAAAGCGAATCAGGCGTTGGTTGATCTGCTCGGTGAGATCGCGAAACAAAAGAAGACGACCCCAGCTCAGATCGCGCTTGCCTGGCTCCTTGCGCAGAAGCCGTGGATTGTTCCAATCCCTGGCACCACGAAGCTGCATCGCTTGGAAGAAAACATCGGAGCAGCTGCAATCGAACTGACGGCCAACGACCTCCGTGAGATCGACAGCGCCGCCTCAAACATCACGGTGCAAGGCGCTCGATATCCGGAAAAACTGGAGCAAATGACGGGTCGCTGAAGGAGAAATGACGAGTGACGAGTGACGTGTTGGCCAGCGAGTCCATTGAAAGCCATTCAAGGTTACCATCTCATCAAGCCGGAAGACCTCTTCTGGCGGCTGTCCAACCTGATGCAAATCCCGAACGCGGATTATCTGGAGCGCACCGGGAGCGAGAATCTCGGCGCGCGGCTCTGGCGGTTGTCGCCCGGGAGCGCGAACACGCTGCACAAGCACATCCGCGCGGAGGAGTTTTATTTCGTGCTGGAAGGTGTGGGGCGGCTGCGCGTGGGGGATGAAACGTTGACCGTGCCGAAATACGGCGGCGTGCTGGTCGGGCCAGAACAATTGCGCCAGGTATTCAACGATACCGACGCCGAGGTGCTCTGGCTCGTCGTGGCGGCGCCGGAGGAAACGGAATTTCTGCCCGGTGCAAAGACCAAGCCCGACATGTCGCTGATTTATCCGGTTGACCCGAAGCAGTTGCCAAAGGAATTGCTCGGGGTGGATTGGCCGCCCAAGGCGTGAGCGACGCAAAGATGGTTAGTGAAGCGCGTGGGACAACGTTGTATACCACCTCTTTGCGAGGAAATCCTGAAAGAAGTGACAATTGATGAGTGACCAGTGACGAGTGAGGCGTGACGAGCGAAAAAGTTGATGGTTGACGTTGAGGGTTGAGAGTTTGAAGAGAGCCTAGCGGTTTGGAAGGAGAGATAAATGTCCGCCATTTTCGATCGCGTCCTTACGGTAAATCTTATCGCGAACACCGCGATTTTCTATGTCGCGGCGCGGCTGTATTTGCTGCCTTTGGTTCCGCGTGTTCGACCGCAACAAATTCTTGTTCCCATCCTTCTTTTACATTCAATGCGACATCTGGGACTGATGTTCCTCACTCGCGGCGCCACTTTCCAGGGAATGCCGCCGCAGTTTGCGTATCCGGCCGCATTTGGCGATCTGTTAACGGCCATACTTGCGTTCGCAGCAATTCCATTCGTATTGCGCAACTCTGGTTTGGCCAAGCCGGCGGTGTGGATTTTCAATATTTTCGGAACTCTCGACCTGCTCGCAGCGATCACGTTTGCCACGATTTACAATGCACCGGTGACAATGGGACCGGCCTACTGGATTCCCGCTTTTTGGGTTCCACTATTATTGGTTACGCATTATGTGACGTTTGTTCTTCTTGGTCGCCGTTGGCAGCTCTGAGTCGCTGCAACTGCTAATAAATCGATTGCGCTACTCAGGGCGTTAAGTATGGGATCTCAAAATGTTTTTCCATCGCTCTCTCCTTTTGGGGGTTAGTACGCTCGCGGTGGTGCCGTTGCTGGTGCTCGCGGTTTCTCCACCTTGGGAGAGCGGACGCCGACATGGAGAACTGTTCGTCGCGAGTTCCGCTGATGACGCTTCTTTGAGAACGCGAATCGCGGCACTCTCCCCGACCGTCAGTCCGGATGACGCTCGGCGAGTGGCATACGCTGCATACATGACCGGAGTAGAACTGCGCCGTCAGTGGCGTGTGGTATGGCTACCCGGCGTTCAGAACTTGCTCGTCAATATGGGAGCGAGAAAAGGGGGACTCTGTTTCCAGTGGGCAACGGAGCTTCTCGTCCGATTGGATGCGCTGAAGCTGCAAACGCTCGAGCTCCACTGGGCCGAGTCTTTTGCCAACACCAGTGGCGAGCACAACGTCATCGTAGTTACGGCCAGAGGCCAAGCATTCGAAAAGGGCATTCTGCTCGACAACTGGCGTTACTCGGGACATCTCGTTTGGACACAAGTTGCCATGGATCCGGAGTATCACTGGACGGAAAACAAATCCGAACTCGCCCGCAGATTTGGGAGAGCAAGGGACGTGGCTTCGAAGCAAGTACGATCTACGATGAAATCGAACTGAACTATGCGGAACTACTTGGGCTTTAAATCTGTCCCGAGTATAGGTAATCCGACATTTTGGAAAGTGAACTTCTCCCGACTGTATTTTTTGCCCTGGAAAAAGCTCATCGATGTGCACTTGTCGATGAAGAAGTTAGGCCCGAAAACATTTGCAAACACACGAGTCAACCAACAACCTCATCCTCCATGAATCCAAACAAAGCACTCTGGGAAAAAGGCGACTTCACGCGCATTGCCGAGACCATGCGCGAAAGCGGAGAGGCGCTCGTGCAGCGACTCGGGATCACCAAAGGACTCAAGGTCCTGGATCTCGGATGCGGCGATGGCACCACCGCATTGCCCGCGGCGAAACTCGGAGCGGAAGTGCTGGGGGTCGATATCGCGCGCAACCTGGTCGAGGCTGGGAATAAGCGGGCCGCCGCGCAGGGGCTGACGAACTGCACGTTCCAGGAAGGCGATGCGTCCAATCTGCAGCAGTTGCCGGATCGCGCGTTTGATCTCGTAGTCAGTATCTTCGGCGCGATGTTTGCGCCCAAGCCATTCGAGGTCGCGAAGGAGATGGTGCGCGTGACTCGGCCGGGAGGTCGGATCGTGATGGGTAACTGGATACCTAACGATCCGACGCTAGTAGCGCAGATTCTAAAGATCAGCGCAAGCTACACGCCGCCACCGCCGGAAGGCTTCGTTAGTCCAATGACCTGGGGCATCGAGAGCAACGTGATCGAGCGGTTTGCTGGCGCGGGCGTTCCGGCAGAGAAGATCTCCTTCGCGCGCGACACGTTCACTTTCAACTTCCCCGGCACACCGTCAGCGTTGGTGGATAAATTCAGGAAATACTATGGCCCGACCATGAGTGCATTCGAAGCCGCAGAAAAGAACGGCCGCGCGGCTAAACTGCAGAAGGAGCTGGAAGAGCTGTTCAACAGCCAAAACAAAAGCCCCAGCAAGGATGCCACTTCCATTCCGGCAACCTTCCTGCGGGTTACGGTCGCGCTTTGAAACAGTTCTCAAGAGGGTCAGCGTCAAAGCAATGCGAAATAAGAAAAAGACAGGAGATCTGAGCGTTCAGGCAATCGCGGGGACGCACGTCGTTCTTCTGGGCATGGACCTGCCCGAACAAAACTGCCCGGGCTTGCTCGGCTTTGCCTTGCGACGAGAAGACCATACCGAGGGAGAGAGGTATTGGTTGTCCGGATATAAGACCTTCGCCAGCGTAGAGCCATTTCCACCTTCGGGGGTTCTTTATTCAACCCGACAACACCCTATTCAAGGTTTCACTTGGTCGGATTTTTCGGCGAAGCCGGACCATGATTATACGTATGAAGTGTTCGCGCTGAGAGGTGCGCCCACGAGCCCGCAAGCGTCAGAAAAAGTAGCGGTGAAGATCCGCACTGAGAGTGAACACGGCAGAACGCATCATGTGCATTTTAATCGAGGTGCGGCCGCATCCCAGGAATATACACGGCGCTTCGGCGACAAACGACCCGAGGAAGTAGGACCGTCGGCCTACGCGTGGCTTTCGCGCGGGGCAGCCGAAGCGATTGCAGATTTCATCTCGCGCGCTGTTGGTCCGGGTTGGGGACTGCGGGTTGGCGCTTACGAGTTCACCGATGAGACCGTGCTCAAGGCTTTAGGCACTGCTCGGGATCGTGGCGCGGATGTAGAGGTACTTTACCACGCGGAAAATGACGAACAAAAAATCAGCAACGAGGAAGCGATCCAAAAATTCGGCTTGGAGAATATTTGCCAGCCGCGCAATGCGCAGGGCCTGACGCTTTCACACAACAAAACCATCGTACTGACCAAGGCTGGTGCCGCGCAAGCAGTGCTCACCGGTTCGACGAATTTCAGCGTCGGAGGAATTTATGGGCACAGCAACGTCGTTCACATCTGTGAGAGGGACGATGTTGCGGCCAAATATTTATGGCTGTGGAACGAGCTGAAGAAGAACACGCCGAAATCTAGTGATGCCGGCGCACTGGTCGGAAAAACTCCGCTTCCAGACGATCCGCTCGCAAAGCAAGTTACTTCCATCTTTAGTCCGCGCGATACTCTGGAAGCATTGGATTGGTATGCAGCGCAGGCTAAGGGCGCGAATGACGCACTCTTCATGACATTTGCCTTTGGCATGAACAAGCGTTTTCAGGATGCTTATCGCAATGGAACTGCCAAACTACGCTACGCGTTGATGGAAGCGATGAGCGGACCGACCCGAACCAAGGAGCAGAAGGCGGCCAACGAAGCTGCGATCATCGCGTTGAGAAAAATGCCAGAAAATAAATTCGCCATCGGCTCACGCTTGGGTAAAGGCGCATTCAACCATTGGCTGGTTGAGCAGCTCTCAGGATTAAACGTTCACGTGCGATACCTTCATACGAAATACATGCTCGTCGATCCTTTGGGCGCCAACCCGCTGGTGGTTTCCGGTTCGGCAAACTTCAGTGAAGCCTCCACTACAGATAATGACGAGAACATGCTCGTCATTCGAGGCAACTCGCGTGTCGCCGATATTTATCTTGGAGAATTTATGCGTCTCTACCGGCACTTCGCTTTTCGCGACTGGCTTTCCCAACACCCGGGCGCCGACGAAGTGGAAGTCGGGCATCTGGACGAACAAGGCCGATGGTGGAAACGCTATTTTGGCAATAGCTTTGAAGCCCGCCAACGCAGCTACTTTGCCAGTTAGTATGTATTACTCGTCCGCGGGTTGGCGCGAGAGCGCGACCTCAAATAGACGCTCGGTTACTACTAAATCTTTTCCCAGAATTGACGCCGGTTCGGAATATTTGGGAAAACCAGTTGTCCCTCGTAGATCGTGAATGGCCGGGAGTTTTCGTTATCACCGAACGATAACGTCAGCGTCTTGCCTTCGACGCTCCAATGACCGGTCGTCCTCTCCGTTTGACTGGTAGCGGTTACGGTCCAGTTCTCCGCCGTCCCGTCAGCATGAAGAACGAGATGTTCGTCACGCGGACCCACATAACCAATCGTGGTTTTGCGCCAATGACCGACCAGTACCTTCGCGCTTTCCGATACTTCGCCGCTTTCTTGGAAACGGACGATCTGTTGATCGGTGGGCGGAACAGAGAAAGCGAGAAAAAACCACGCGGCGGGGAGCGCGAGCCATTTTGATTTCGCTAAAACGCTGTTGATCCGTATTCCCATCGGCGACCTTTCTCGCCGTCGATTCTGACAAGAGCTGGTCCGCGATGAAGCCTAATCGCAGCCTAACGAATGCGATCGAATCAGGAATGGCGGAAAAGACAAAGGAATGGAGCCGAGCCGTGGTGAGGCGATATAGGTGGAAAAGCCCGCGACGCCGAGAGCGTCGGTAACACTTCAATCAATTTGTTGAAAAAGGCATTGAAGTTTACGCTCATCAGTGCACGGAGAGCTGGGAATGGGCATTCGCGATCGGCTCGTAAAATCGTAGCCCCTCGATGTCGCTGCCGAGCTCGCGCAGCGGGTAGAAGCCTTTCGCAGAGCCGGCGCCGGGATCGCGCACGAGGTAGTTGAACCCGTCTTTGCCGGCGATGACGACAAAATGCGTGATGCCGTTTGGCAGCCGCACCCGCACGATGACGGGATTTCCAGCGGCGAGGTTCGAATCAATCAGCTGATACGAGCCCAGGTCTTCGTATGCGTGCCGGACACGGTCGGGCGCGAACCACGCCGCGCGGTCCCAATAAATCCAGCCTTGCTCGGTATATCCGCCGACAGATGTTAAAAACCAGTTTAACTGCTGCGGATCGGTCTCGACGCCATAAAACTTGAACACCATTGCCGCGGCGGCCACGGCGCAGCCTTCGCCGCCGAGCGTGCCGTTTTCTTCGACTCCGCCCAGCGGATCGTCGCGCCATTTTTCATCGGACTGGCGGAACGACGGCACCGCCAGCTCGACGCGATGGAAAAAATAACGCCCGCCGCGCGGCGAGAGTTTTCGTTTCCAAGTCCAGTCGATGTGCACGGCGAGCACGGCAACGAGCACAACAAGAACGAAAATGATGAAAGGCAACCAGCGCTTCAAAGCACCAAACTGTAAAGGCGGCTGTGTCAGCCGCAAATTCTGGAGACCGCACTGCCTGCCCGCCGTGGTGGGTCAGCGGCGGTCTCTATGTTCCATACACAGCATTTCTCGCCACGTTTCAGGGCGCCTGACCGAGCGGCTCGGCGCTCCCATTAGGAACTGCAACAGGGGGCGCAATCAGACCGTAGATGTCCATCGCGAGGCGGCGTGCCGTCCTTCGCGCCGAAGCATTAGAGAAAAGAAATTTCCGTTTTCTTGAAATGTCCGCCTTCAAAATCTTTAGAAAGAGGTAGCCAATCGAATCAACAACCGACACTGACATGAACATCCTAGCAGACGATCGCATTAGTGAGACACGTGATTTCACCACTCAATTTGTGCTGTTTCCGACCCCTTTCGGGCCCGAAAACCGGGGAAAAGGACAGGTAGCGCGGTTATCGCGCGACCAGATGGATGCATTTTTAGGTGCGGAATCTCACAACGCTCGCAGCGCACATTTTTTTGTTCCGACCCCCGAACCGCCAGCGGCAACGCCTGAAAAAGGTCTGGCTGCCGGTGTGCTGAAACAGACAGCCCACGATTTGCGCCGGTTTCGTGACTCGACCAAGGGCGTCAAGCGGGAACTGTATCTCGATGCCTATAGTTGGATTACCGACAATGATTTTTCCTGGCCGTACTCATTCGTCAATGTCTGTAAATTGCTGGATGTCTGCCCGGAAGTTATCCGCACGGAAATCTTCGCCGATGCTTCGTTAAGCTGGTTCGATTATTGGACAAACCGCGCCCGCCGTCTTTCCCGGAAACTGCAGTCCGCTTTTGTTCGCGTTTCCGCAGGCCGTAATCTGGAGGCAACCGAGGCCAGCCAATTGGCTTCATGTATTTGAGCGAATATGAAAAAATACTGTATCAGACTTGTTGAACGGCTACGCTACACTTGGCAGTCGCTCGTTAGGGCGACCCGCCCCAATCACGATCCGTTCCTGGTATACAGCATGGCTTCGTTTAATTTCGACGGCGGATGGAGGGAACTCCTTCTGAAGGCCTCTCCAAGACACATGCCCGCAAAATCAACTATCAACGAGCGATTTGCCATATGAAGTTATCTATCGAAGCGAAAGTAGCCGCGGCTGTAGCAGTAGTCTTTGCAGCCTTGAGCATAGGCGCCATCGCGCAAGAGCAGAGCGAACATGGAAGCGCCGGGATGAGCCAGATGAGCCTGCGAGGATCCGAGAGTTTCGTGTCCGGGCACTTGTCGGAGTCGAACTAATCACTGGAACCTCCGCCGCAGGAATGCAGTAACATCATCTGCTGGCAGGTGCTGACGTCTGGGACATCAGCTCGCGCGATTTTATTCTCGCAAAGTCGCGTTCAATAAGCGACCCTTCGTAAACGAAAGCAATTCCTGGAACGCTGCAGGAGGGCGGTGCTTCGTTTCAAACGACGCATTGGACCGTGGTTTTGCGCGCGCGCGAACCGGAATCAGCGGAATCCGCTCGGCAGGCACTCTCCGGGTTTTGCGAAGCCTATTGGCCACCGCTTTACAGTTTTCTTCGCCACCGCGGTTATTCATCCGCTGATGCACAGGACCTTGTGCAAGGTTTTTTCGCCCATTTGCTTGAACAAAACACATTGGCCCGCGCGGATCAGCAAAAGGGTCGACTTCGCACGTTCCTGCTGGGATCTTTGCAGAATTTTTTATTCAATGAGTACGACCGCGCTCGAGCTCTCAAAAGAGGTGGCGGCCGTCAGATCGTCTCGATTGAGGAGCATCTGCCGGAGGCCGAGGCAGCGATGTTGGCGACCTCTCATCTCAGCGACGCCGGTTGCTACGATCTTGTCTGGGCATCGAACATCGTTTCGCGGGCCTGGCAGAATTTGCAAAACGCGTTTGTAGAAGAAGGCAAAGCTGAATGGCTTGAAGAACTAAGACCGTTCGTCGCGGGCGGAAGCGTCACGCCGCCGAATCAGGAGGAATCCGCAGCTCGGCTCGGAGTGCCAATCGCGACTCTGCGCACCTGGCTTTCGCGTCTCCGCCAGCGTTACCGCGAATCGTTGAGAATGGAAGTGGCCAGTACCGTTTCCGATCCGGCATATGTCGATGAGGAGCTCCGCCACCTCTATCAAATATTGGTGGCATGAGTTGAGTTTACCCATGGACGACAAAATCATTGGTCTGGCACCCGCCAAAGCGGAATCTCAAACTGCGGGGACCTGCGCCACATGTGGACGACCGCTCACTCAATGCGGGCCGAACGGGGAGTGCCTGCGCTGTCTCATTACTCTTGGGTTTCTGGCGGACGGCGAGCCCGCGGAGAGACCAGCGGCGCGGGGTAGGCTCACGCCCGGACCATTGAGATACGCCCACTTCGAAGTGGAGATAGGCGCGGATGGTTTTCCGGTCGAGCTCGGCGCGGGAGCGATGGCCATAACTTACCGCGCTCGCGATACAGTGTTGAACTCGACTGTTGCCCTCAAGGTCATCGACCGAAGGGTGGCGCAGAATCCTGGCGCGCGGTCGCGTTTTCTGCGCGAGGCGCGCGCGGCTGCAAACATTCATCATCCAAACGTTGCTCGGGTGACTTACTATGGAGAGCAAGACGGCGAGTGTTTCTATGCCATGGAACTGGTAGAGGGCGAAACACTGGAAGCCCGTGTACGCCGTGATGGGCCAATGCCGCTCGCTCTCGCCTTGGAAGTAATTGAGCAAGCCGCGCGCGCGTTGGCCGTCGCGGAAGCGTGTGGTGTGGTGCATCGCGACATCAAGCCATCGAACATCATGCTCGAATCCGATGCGAGCGAGGCGCTGAGGGTAAAGCTGATTGATTATGGAGTGGCGAAAGTAATGGGGGCTCAGGCAGAGCCTGGCGCCGAGCAAACCCAGGCGGGCTTTATCGGCACACCGGCTTTTGCGAGTCCAGAGCAGTTCGCTGGCGCTGGACAATTGCCGATTGATACGCGTTCCGACATCTACTCACTAGGTGTTACCCTATGGTATCTGCTTTGCGGCCGGACGCCTTTTGTTGGACGTACTATGGAAGAAATCCGCGCGAGGCAAACCAATGAGTTACCTTTGGGACAGCTCAGGAGTCTGCACCTCCCGGGGCAGGTTATTACGCTGCTGAAATCGATGCTCGCCCCGGACGCGAAGGACAGACCGCAAGCGGCACGCGAGTTACTTTCTGCTGTTCACCACTGCTACACGCGATTTAACCCTGAAGCGCGCTCGCGACGCAGGAGAGTTGTGCTGGCGGGCGCGGCATTGACGCTGGCAATCGCAGCGCTTGCGCTTGAGGCTTGGTTATACCAACGCACGCCGTCCTTTACCCCGATGGAACGATCGATCGCGGTACTGCCCTTCGAAAACCTAAGCAGTGATAAAGAGAACGCTTATTTTGTCGAGGGAATACAGGACGAAATCCTGACACGCTTATCTAAGATCGCCGATCTGAAGGTGATCTCGCGTACTTCAACACAGCATTATAAAAGCGCTCCGGAAAACCTGCCCGAGATCGCAAAGCAACTCGGCGTTGCCCATATTCTGGAAGGAAGTGTCCAGAAGAGCGCCGACGCTGTGCGAGTGAACGTGCAGCTGATCAAGGCGGCCAATGATTCCCACCTTTGGTCGGATACGTTTGATCGCAAGCTGACCGACATCTTTTCGGTCGAAAGTGAAGTGGCCAAAGCCATCGCCGATCAATTACGAGCCAAACTCACGGGGCGGGAAGAGCAAGTCATCGCCGCCAAACCGACAAACGATCCTGAAGCCTACGATGCTTACCTGCGCGGCCTTGCTTGCACGCTGAGAACTGCATTCACACCGGCGAACTCGATTGGGGCGCAGAAATACGTCAAAGAAGCAGTGCGGTTGGACCCGAAGTTCGCCCTTGGTTGGGCGCTGCTCTCTTACGTCGATGCGAGTGGCTATCTCACACAGAGTCTTCAACCAACCGTCGCTCTCCGCGAAGAAGCGCGCGCGGCAGCCGAAACCGCTCTTACTCTGCAGCCAAATCTTGGCGAGGCTGTCTTTGCCAAGGGTTTCTATCACTACGCCTGCCTGAAGGACTACGACACTGCGGTGAATTACCTTGAGCAAGCGCATCACCTCCTGCCGAATAACAGTCGGATTCCTCAGGCTCTGGCCTATGTCGAACGGAGGCGAGGCCAGTGGGACAAGAGCGAGGCGTACTTCAACGAAGCTGAGAAGCTCGACCCGCGCAACGTTAACCTGCTCTCTCAACACGCGCGTTCCTACATCTGCCTTCGTCGTTTTCCCGAAGCCCTGCGCAAGCTTGAGCAGATTCTCAATATAACACCCGACGACATAGATACTCTTGTGTTAAAGGCGCGAATAGCACAAGCGGAAGGCGACCTCCCGCGTGCTTCGGCGCTTCTGGCTCCCCTTCGACTGGGGGCCGACTACGCCAATGCGTTGGAAACACAAGTTTACCAGGCAATCCTGGAGTCCCGCCCTGGACCGATCATTTCTCGGTTAAAGGAAATACTCGCCACGCCTGATCAAGCATTGGGTTATTACAATGGCGAACTGCGCTTTTGGTTAGGCTGGGCACAGGAAGTTGCCGGCGACCATGCCGGCGCCCGTGAAAGTTGGAGTCAGGCTCGCAGCGAACTGGAACCTTTCCTCAAAGAACAGCCTGAAAATTTTGTTCTCATCGGAGATCTCGCGCTTACAAACATGGGTCTTGGTAACAATGCCGCTGCACTGACTCTGGCCGAGCGCGCGATCGCCATGATCCCGATCGAGAAAGACGCGCTGATCGGTCCCAGGCCGCTCGACATCCTCGCCCGGGTGGCGGCCCGCATCGGCGAATACGACCGCTCCATTTCCACCTTAGAGAACCTGCTTTCTATCCCGTATGAGGCGCCCTTGGCCGCAAACCCGCCGCTCACTCCTGCGTTGCTCCGGCTGGATCCAATGTTTGATTCGCTGCGCAAGGACCCGCGCTTCCAGAAACTGGTTGCCTCCCCCGCGTCAAAATAGGCTTCGCCATCGCCGCCTGCGGACTTCTGCACCACTAATTTCAGCATCAATCCAAATCGTGATTCTCGGATTTCCGTCCGCGCAAACTTGAACTCATTCGCTTCGAAGGGGCTGCTCAGCTTCCGCGAAGCGGCAATGAAATATCCGGGCCAAGCGCGCTGTCTGTCCGCCGTGGTGGGCCGGTTGGGCTTTCAACACGCGAAGGCAAAATGATGAAATGCCAACATCATCCCGCGAAACACATTCTGTTCGTGATGCGGCAGAGGTTTGCTGTAGCGGTAGCTGCCTGCTCGCGAAAGATTTCGGAGTCTCAGCCGCAATTTCCGAAATCTTCTCGCTCTTGAGTTGTCGAAAAAGGCGTCGAAGTTTACGCAAAACAGCCCGCATCGGAACCACAATTCAGAGACCGGTGATTTTGTCAGTGAAATGTTAAAGGTTGAGGCAGGACCCCATTTTCCCATTCGACGTGAAAGAGGAAACGATTGATACGCATTCGAAGGCGCTGAAGATCAATCTCGATCCGCGGTGGTACGGGACGTTCGCGGAGATCGGCGCCGGGCAGGAGGTGGTGCGCTGGTTTTTCCGCGTCGGCGGCGCGGCGGGGACGATCGCGAAGAGCATGTCGGCTTACGACATGAAAGTGAGCGACGCTATCTATGGACACGCGGAGCGTTATGTCTCCCGCGGGCGGCTGCAAGCAATGCTCGACCGGGAATTCGATCTCGACGTCGAACGGCTCGCGAAGGAGCGCGGCGATAACACTTCGTTCTTCGCCTTTGCCGATACGGTGGTGGCGCAAAGCTACCGTGGCGTCAACGAATGCCACGGGTGGATGGGAATCAAATTCCAGAGCCGCGTCAACGATCAACCGAGCCAGATCGTGATGCACGTGCGCATGCTCGACGCGGAGACCTCCCTGCAACAGGAAGCGCTCGGCATCGTGGGAGTCAATCTTTGCTACGGCGCGTTTTTTTTGAGCCACGTGCCAGAGGAGTTAGTCGAGTCGCTGCTCGACAAGCTGACCACCGGCCGCGTCGAGATCGATATGTTCGAACTCAGCGGGATCGAATTTCGCAATGTGGACAATCGCATCATGGCGCTGAAGCTCGTGCAGCTGGGGCTGAGCGGTGCGGCCATGTTTGGCGCGAATCGCGAGGTGCTTCAGCCGTCAGACGTACTGCATAACAAAGCGGTCCTGGTCGAGCGCGGGAGTTTTCGCCCACCCACATACGTCAATCTCGACATGCTTAACTGCGCACTGGCAAAGTTCAAAGAGGACCCTGCGGTCGCTGACAAACCGATCCTGCGGCTGATGGAGCTCACCATGCGCAACCTTCTGGCGGGAGGCACGGACGTGGATCGCCGCGATTTTCTCGCGCGCGCAGAGTTGCTCGCGGCCTGCGGCATGACTGTACTCATTTCCGATTACTTCGAATACTACCGGCTCGCCGCCTATCTCGCCTGGCGCACAAAGGAACGCATCGGCGTCGTAATGGGGCTGCCGAGCGTTGCCGAGTTATTCGACGAAAAGTATTACGCTAAACTGCCCGGCGGCACCCTGGAGAGTTTTGGGCGGCTGTTTAAGAATGACTTGAAAGTCTATGTCTATCCTTTGCAGCGTAATGCGGGGGACGAGTTACAAACCATTCACACGCTCAAGGTGAAGCCCGACTTGCAGCTGCTCTATAATTACCTGGTAGGACGCGGCAGCTTCGTGCAGCTCGATAATTTCAACCCGAAATATCTGCCGATCTTTTCGCGTGACGTGCTTAAGCGGATCGCCAGCGGCGACGAGAGCTGGGATGAAATGGTGCCACCTCAAGTGGCGGAGATCATTCGCCAGCGTGGCTTTTTCGGCTACACAAAAAAGGAGTAACCCGATTTTGGTCGCTCGCTAAACGTGGCATCGGCAACCGGTTTTATACGGGGCCCGCTGATTGTCCCTCGAACTGGTTTCAAAAGTCGGCTCAGGTTTCGTAATCGTGCTCGTGATCGGCTCTTGAGAGGAGAATTTCGATCATGATCAGGAGCATGAGCACGAGAAAGAGAGAACAAGCGACTTATGAAACCACTTCTACGGCGTGTGAGTAGGACTCGCTGAAAGGACTGTCCATGACGAAGGAGTGCGCACCGCGCCGATGACTTGGCGCACAGCCTCAATAACCAACGCAGGCTGCTCGATTTGAACATAGTGTGAGCTCTTCGTCGCAACGATGTGGCGCGTGTTTGGCACAAGCGCCGCGAGCTTTTCCTGCGCAGCTTTCCATGCGCTTTCCAGCGCGTCGGGGAAATCTGCCGGTAACGGCTGCCAAGGCGAGAGATCGAATGGCAAACCTTTGGAGATGACAACGAGCGGGATGGAACGCAACGGATGGGCAGTCTTTGCCTGAGTCATTTGATCAAAGCTGGTGTCCACGTCAATGGTTTCTAGGTCTTTATATACGAGTCCCGGCGGAGGGTCCTTAAACCCGAAGCGTTTATACAAGGTCCACTGGTCAGAGGTCATCCCGTCCCTAACCCATTCGGAGAATGCGTCCACGAGGACCATTCCTGCGACATCATCAGGATAAGTACTGGCATACATGCGGACAAACAAACCACCAAGGGAATGACCGACCAACACATACGGACCCGGAATGTTCGCCGCGTGGAGCAGCGCGTGAAGATCGGTGACAACATCCTGTGCGGTGCGCGGCATTGGAACGGGGCTGCTACGGCCGAAATGGGTGTCGTCGAGGATGGTCCCCGGACGGTCATACGCGCAGACACGCGTAATGGCGCTAACGCCGGGCAATACCATCGTCGCACCGGGATCGCCCTGTGCGCTCCAAATATCCGCGTCGTTGCGATAGCCGGATTCGAGAATGACGATTGGGCTGCCCGTGCCGCGACATTCGAGATACAACTTGCGTCCGCCGATATCGACGAGTCCGGTAAAGTCAGGCTGCGGTGTCGGTGTCACTGGCGGAACAGTGGGTTGCACCTGCGCCCTTTCGCCGCAAGCGATGAGCGTGAGGAACAGTGCGGTCGCCGCAAGCGATTTCCAGAGAAATAGATTGAACAAGGGTATTGGAATTTCGAAATTATGGCAGAAGCGAAATCAAAAGGCAGCGGCGATTTGGGCAAATGTCCCAAGTGTTCGCAAGTGGCGGAGATGATCCGCCAGCGTGGCATCGGTCACTAGTTTCAGGAGGAGCCCGTCCCAATCATCACAGCCAAAGGGCCGGAAGCGATTTCAAGATTCGTTTTGGGCAGAATTGCAGAGCGTCTGTGTCAGGCGCCGTTTCATTTCTCGCCATCGCCTTACAAGTCATGGATGAAAAATGTGATCACCATGCTGCATAGGATGGTGACAAACAGTAGCCCGAGCAGAAGCGGAACGAAAAGAAGCAACCCTACCCAGAGTCTTTTGCCTCTGGCAACCGCGAACGATATTGCCAGCGCGCCCAGGACCGCAATTCCAAACAGACCCCACGCTAGTCCATGCGGCAACGCCGAAGGATAGAATGCATAGGGGATAGTCAAATCCATGGAATTGACGGACGGATCCAGATTCGAAAGCGTCGATCATCGGGATAATAGACCGCGCGATGCGCCTCGTTGAAGTGGATCATACAAACTATTGAGGAAGATGCGCGAGCTCAATATAGTTCCGGAACATGGAGGAAAGCCCGCGAGGGCGAGGGTGTGGGCAACGCTTCAATCAATTTGTCGAGAAAGGCGCGGAGGTTTACGCAAAAGATAAAAGTCATCGCGACCGATCGCATGCAATTGCTGAAAAATTTAGTCGACAGGGCGCCGATCGGGTGCTGTGATCACGTTCCCCTGATGACAGATTCGCCCCCGCCGCGACCACTGCTTCCGGCCCCGTCAGCCGCGTTGCAATTTATACGCGACTACAAGCCGTACACTAACAATCTGCTTACCACGCTGATTCATCCCCTTTGCTGCGTAACTAACTAACCCTCAGAGCTGAACACTATGATCAACACTATTATCGATATTTATCACGGAAATAACGTCGACCTCCAAAAGGCCTGGAACGGAGGCATTGTCGCGATTATCCATAAGGCAACTCAAGGAACCGGAATTCGCGATTCCACGTATCACGACCGGCGCGAACAGGCGAAGAAGCTCGGTTTCTTGTGGGGCGCTTACCATTTCTCGACCGGCGGATCGGTTTCCGATCAGGTCGCGAATTTTCTGACCTATGCGAAGCCGGAGGATGACGAACTGATTTCACTCGATTGGGAACCGAGCGACGGCCCGGACATGACCCTGGAACAAGCGCAACACTTCGTGCAGATGATCCGCGATGAAACAGGTCGCTGGCCTGTCGTCTACGGTGGTCATCTTTTGCGTGAAGAAATCGGGCATAATCCGGACCCGATTCTCAGCAATTGTCCGCTCTGGTACGTCCGCTACGCTGACTCCCCGATCGGAATTCCCACCCAGGTCTGGGCGACGTACACTTTATGGCAATACACCGATGGCGATGTTGGACCAGAACCTCATGGGACACCTGGTGCGACGGGCGCAGATCGGAACATTTTCCAAGGCAATACGGCGGAGCTAAAAGCGGCGTGGCCTTTTACCCGCAAGAAGAAAGGGAGTGCGCATGGCGCAGGCTTCGCGCACATTTTGAGAACCGCGGCGAAACCCGCTTCAAGAAAGAAGAAAAAGGACGAATGAAGCCGAGGGATTTCGCGAAGGTGCCAGAAACTATCTGCCATTTTGCCTAACGAAGATGCATCCGCATAGGGGCTTTTCTGGCAGGGAAAGCCTGATCGCGGCCTAACCGATGCGATCGAATAAGGAATTGCGGAAAGGGCGAAAGAGAGGAGCCGAGACGGCATGACGCGACGTAGAAGGGCAAGCCCGTAGAGGCGAGTTTATCGAAGGGCGTTGCGGCGTTAGGATGGAAGCGTGGGCAACGCTTCAGTCAATTTGTCGAAAAAGCGTCGAAGCTTACGCAAAACAGTCCGCATCGGAACCGCAATTCAGACACCGGTGAAATGTTAAATGTTTAGGGCGTGTTGCCCAAAAAGCAGGTCAAGTGGATGGTTGGCAGCTTGTCGCGTAATTTGATTCGTTAGCTAATGTCGACGGTTTGAAGGCGTGGCTGTGTCCACGAGCGTGCCTTGATTAATCCGACGCAG